>Ga0209667_1000073_pt1 | contig 95490 bp, 144 predicted proteins | sample SaaInlV_165m_DNA_2_FD_184682 | JGI IMG/M metagenome (GOLD analysis project Ga0209667, IMG submission 184682) | Marine microbial communities from expanding oxygen minimum zones in the Saanich Inlet - Saanich Inlet SI037_S3LV_125m_DNA (SPAdes)... | ecosystem: Environmental > Aquatic > Marine >... | reverse complement strand
TGTTGTAGCGGCTGTACTAAAATTAGCTGCCATGTAAATATTGTTAATTTTGTAAACATCAGCTTTAGCTAAGCCAATTACACCACTTTCAATAATAGATTGAGAAGATACTGCTACTGTTGAAGCAGCATTTAGTGTTTTTGTTTTTGAACCAGCAACAGACCGTGATATAGTTGCCAAAATCTTAACTTTATGTCCTTGAAAATTTGCACCAAAGTCAAATGTTAAAGTTTTACCTGTGGGAGAACCTCCTAATATAAAGATAGCACTACCCTCGTGGTTATTACCAGATGTATTTAAAACATCACCAACTGCTCCAGTTGAACCACTACCTGTTGTCATCACAGATACCATATAGTCAGTATTTGATTGTGAAGTAAATAATTCGTTTGTTCCAGCAGTAATTGTAACAGTACCTGTTGATGATAATGTACCTGTAAAGTTTCTTCTTACATTAAAGTTAGTATCTGTTACACCACTATTATTTGTAGTTTTTAAAGTCTTAATATTAATGTATGGAAGTTTAAATACTGAAATATTATTTTCAGGATTTTGTAATTTTGTTCTATTTCTTGTAATCACACCAGCAGTTGTTACATCACTACCACCTACGTTAGCTGTTAATTCTAATTCTGTGTCTGAAACAATGTACTTAACTATTTTAGTAACTGTTCCACCTGCATTGTTTGTAAATGTAATTGAATCACTTATTTTTAGATCAGAATTAAATGTTGTTCCTTTTCCTAAAATAGTAGCGTCACTATTTGCGACTGTTATGTTTCCTGTTAAGACTGTACTGTTACCATATGTTGAATCTACTTTAACATCTGCTGTGTAAGTAGGACTACCAGCCATACCAATTTGTTTAATAGTAGAAAAATCAAAAGTTGTTACACCTGATAAACCAAATCTATTAGCTTGAATAGTACCTGATACATTCGATATATTTCCTGTTATAGTTTCTCCTGAACTAAAAGTTCCTTGTACGTTAGATACCACAACAACAGTATGTTTAGCTGTTGGGCCAGCGCTATGGGCTGTAACATTTACAGATGCAGTTCCAGCTTCATCAAAAAGTTCAAATGTATTAGTTGCTGAATTTTTTACTGTGTAAACTGTATCTGTTGATACTGCAGATGAAGCAACTGAATACGTGCCACCTGAAAGAGTAATTTGTTGACCATCAACAAATCCATGAGCGTTTAAAGTTACAACTCCTGGATTAGCAACAGAAATAGATGTTACTGCTGTACTTTTTGTAGCAGTCATAGACATAACTACACCAGTTGCACCTGATGTTGAACCAGATACTACTTCACCTGTTGTAAAGGCGCCTGTACTTTGTAAATTTAAATGTGTAAATAATTCTATATCAAATAGATAATGTTTATATGTTGAGGTAGTCGCATAAATATCTGTACTCTCTGTTCCTGTAACAAATTCAAATCCACGTGATTTAGCTCTTCCAATTTGAGGAACATTTACTCCAACTGTTGATACTTGCGTACCTCTAGTAGTAGTAGAATCTTTATAAAGATTTACAGCCTTAAATGCTTCAACATCACCTGATACAAAACCAACATCTGGCGAACCATAAACGTTAGAAACATTTACATAGTTCTTTAAATTAAATCTTGTCTTATTATTATTTTCTGTAAAAGTATCTCTCGATTTATCTACATCTAAAAACGTTGTTGTTAAAATTTGATTTTCATATCCTCTAACATATGATTTAAATGGTGCAACACCTACAGCTAGTTTAGTAGCATCACCACCATTACCTGATGTGTAGATACCTCTATTGTTACCTGAAATTAAATGTTCTCTTACATCAAAATCAGGATTAGTTAAAGTGTAATCACCTGATTCGTCAAATGTTCTACGAGCCAAATTTTCTTCTAAAATATTATATTCTGTACTTCTTACTTGTGATCTTATAACTCCATTTTCTACTCTTAATATTTCATAGAAGTTTGAATCTTCAGTAGAAGCTAATGTTTTTTTAGCTAAAGTTAAATCTATTTTAAATCTGTGAGCTCCTGGAGCATTTGCGTTAGATGAACCTGCGGCGTTATCATTTAAAGATGAATCATCATTTGAAGTGACAAAAGATTCAGTTAAGGTAAAGCCAATTCTATATGAAGGCTCATTAGTATATTTGTCCAAGATAAGCGTGTGATCGCTAGTTTGAACCATAAATCCATTGATGTAGTAAATACCTTGTTTAACGGAAGCAGCAGAACCTGTTGCTGTTGTAGAAACTGTTAATGTTTGACTAACACTTTCAACTGAACAATTTAGTGTTTCACCATCTTGAAAAACTGATGCAACATTATTTGTTCCTGATTTAGAATATTTTACATAAACGGTATCTGGATCAGTACCGTCTGTTATTACTGTATTAACAATAGTGGCAACAACACCTGAAGTTGCTCCTGTAACCTCTACATTGTTATAACTACTTAATGTTGATAGTGATTTAGCTGATAGTTTAACAGCATAGTATTCTATATCTAGGCCAACTTGACCTGGAATAACCATAGCACCTTGCTTGAAAAAATGGTCACCCATTCTCTCCATCTGATTTTGTAAAATCGTTTGTGCTTGTGTTAACTCTCTCGCCTGTACTGCAAATGTGGGTCTAAAAAGTATTCTATGAAACTTCTTTGACTCTGTAAAATCATCATAATATGGCGATAGGTTAAAGTCTGTTGGACTTGACATCTATTTTCCTTTAAAATTCAATTATCAATTTAATGTTTTCTGTTTGATCAGTTGCCCTTACAATAGGACTTCTATTCTCAATATATATAACATCACCAGAATCATGATCTAACTCTGGAGCTGCATATCCAGAAGTGAAACTTACATTATTCACAGTTGAAGTAACTGAGGTATCAGGAGTTGCTGTAGCACTAGATGTTTGTCCAGTAATTACATTGGCTGCTGAAAATGCCGTTAAGTTTCCACTACTATCCAAACCAGCATCATTGTGACGAGTTTGAATGTAATATAAAATTTTGTTTACAGCATCCCATTCTACAACTTTACCAACAGCGCCAGTTGTCGCTTGATTGATTTCTTCGTCCACAGTAAATGTACCAGGAGTAGGAGATGATGCAATTTTTATTGAATATGTTGCTTTTAAAGTTGTTGCTGTTGTAGCAGAACCACCTGAAGTAGGATCTCTTAATAACAGAACTTCTCTAAAATCATTTACTGCTGTAAAGTCACCAGAAGCTGCTGCCTCAGTTCCTTCTAAATTTGTATTCATCATTATGAAAAATGCACCTAATTCGTTTTTAGCATTTGACCCATGGCCACCTTTTGGAGGAATAATTACATCTAATTCAGTTCCAGTTAAATTTGTTGCTCCAGCACTTACTATTTGAGCATTACTAATAGTTCCAAATGTGTAACCACTTCCTACAGTTGTTACAACTACTGCAGTTACTGCTCCACCTGAAACAGTTACAGAACATACACCGCCGGTTCCATCACCTTTAATTGCAATACCTGTGTGAGTACCGTTTGTACCACCGGATCCTGCAGTTTTAATTTTTACGTTATTGATAGCTCCATTAACAGCAGCTGATATAACATTTGTTTGAGTTGTTGCGGCACTAGCATTTTCAGTTACTGCCATAAAGTCTGTTGACGTGAAGTTTGTTTGTTGAGAAGCTGATAACGTATATAAGAATTTCCATTTATACCCATCACCTGTTGCTAAAATAGTTGTTGATGTTCCAGTAGGTTTTACTGTTGAGGCAACATTACCATTATTATCTAAACATTTGTAAACATTGTAAGCGTCTGTCATAACATAAAAAGTAGCATCAAATAAAGTTGTTGCTCCACTATTTGATGTAATTTTAGTTGAAGTAGAACCTGTTTGGAACTCTCCATAGTCATGTCTGTAAATATCGTATGTAGTACCTGTTGTCCAATTTCTTCTAGGAACAACAAAATTTACATCTGAAGCTGTAATTCTTTTAACCGCAAGTAAATCATCAAAACTATAAAATTCTGTAGCGACTGAATCCGCAGGAGTTGTTGGTGTTGTATCTGTTCCTTCGTATTCTGTACGACTATCTCCTCTTGTTAGGGTTGCCCAAGATTGAGGTCTACCTATTCCTAAGTAATATACGTTAGGTGAAGCTTCTCCAAAAGATTCTTCAAATTGTTCTGAATTGTGTATTCTAAATTTGTTTGTAATAATTGCGGGCATATGATTTATTTATATTGTTTTATAATCCTCTTTGTTATATTTATAATGGTTTTCATTAGATTTTACGATCCTGCTCCGAAAAGTGTTTTAAGCACAGTACCATCGGATGCTAATATCTGTAAATTTGTAGCACCTGTTAATTGAGTAGATGTTATTTGATTCGCAGCTAATGTCATTGTTACTACTCCAGAACTATCTCCAGTAATCCAAGTTGTAGTTGTTGAACCATCATAAGTACCAATTTTTAATTCTGAACTAGCACTATTTGATGATGGGTCTTGGAGAGAACCAATCATTACATTGCCATGTCCAGTAGTTGTAAGATCGCCTGTTTGAAATCCTAAAGAGATATTATGATTACCACTATTAATTAATGAACCAGCTAAATTACCTAGAGAAGTATTTTTACCTCCAGTTGTAATATTAGTTCCAGCACCATAACCTATATTTGTGTTACTACTACCACTATTAATTCCTGAACCAGCATAATTTCCAAGAGCAGTATTTTTATCTCCAGAAGTTAGTGCATCTAATGCCGCAATTCCAACACCAGTATTGTTTTCAGCAGCGTCTAAAGTTCCTGTAGTTGCATGACCAACTAATAAAGAACTTGTAAAATTTGTTCCACCTTTTTTACCTGGTATAACTTCACCACCTGTAATAGTTAATAAACCATCACTATCTCCACTAATCCAAGTTGTAGTGTTTGTGCCGTCAAATCCAGCTATTGCTAATTGTCTTGAGCCAGTTGCTGAAGCAACGTCAACAGTTCCAATAGTTACATTACCAGAACCAGTTGTAATATTATCACCACTATCATAACCTAAAACAACATTGTAATCTCCACTACTAATTCCATACCCAGCATCTCTACCTAATGCAGTATTTCTTAATGCGGCTGAACTACCACCAGCAGAAGCTAATGCTCTTGAACCTATTGCTGTATTTTCATAAGAGTTTGCATTATTAGAAGCTTGAAAAGCATAAGCACCTACTGCTGTATTATTTCCACCTTGAGTTTGGTAACCAGCATTAACACCTATATAAACACTTTCACCTTGAGCAGTCATAGCTGAACCAGCTCTATAACCTAAAGCTGTATTAGAATCACCAGAAGTTAAAGCATCTAATGCTTCAATTCCAACTCCAGTATTTCTTTCAGCAGCATTTAAAGTACCAGTAGTTGAGTGACCAACTAATAAACTGTTTGTAAAATTTGTTCCTTGAATTTTATGTGCAAGGCCAGCTCCAAGAAGTATTCCGTTGGCTGTAATTGTTCCAGGCGTAACTAGATTACCAGAACTATCTCCAGAAATCCAAGTTGTAGTTGTTGAACCATCATAAGTACCAATTGTTAATTGTCTGTCGCCAGTATTACTAGCTGCTTCAACATTTGATCCAATTAATACATTTCCTTTTCCAGAAGTAAGAGAATCCCCAGCTTTCCAACCTATACCAACATTATGATCTCCAGAATTTACTAACTCTAAAGCTTCAAAACCTAGAGCAGTATTTTCATTACCACCAGTAGTAACAGTTTTTAATGCAAGACTACCAACAGCAGTATTTTCTCTTGAAGTACTTGAACTATTTCCAGCCGCTTGACCAATATATGTATTACTATAACCAGAAGTAATTGATGAACCAGCGTTTCTTCCTATTCCTGTATTATCATCTCCAGAAGTTAAAGCATCTAAAGCATTAATTCCAACTCCAGTATTTCTTAAGGCTGAACTTAAAGCGCCTGTTGTTGAATGACCAACTAATATTGATTCTGTAAAATTAGCTCCTTGAACTTTACCTGGGATTGCGTTACTTAAAGTAGACCCATCTCCAAAAGCTGTGTAAATTTCGTTAAAGTTATCGTTGATTAGATCACCACCAACTCTTAAAGTAGAGCCGGTTCCGTCATTTGCGGTTGATCCAATGTTGATTGTTTGTTTAGCCATAATACCTTAATACCTCTAGTCTATATTTATACGTTAATTTTTATCCATTTTAACTGTATTATTATCAAATGTTAAATAAGTTCCTGTGAACGTTACATCTTTATCGTGTGTTATTTGACTAGGTAACGCAAAATTTGTTCTTAATGTTTGTCCACCATCATTAGAAGTCATTAAAAATATAGCGTTTTGACCATCTAAAGAAGAACGAGTACCTGTAACTAAAATATTGCTTAATTCTTTAAAATTAATACCAGAGTGAGTATTACTATTTCCAAATGCTGTATTAGCAAACTTATTTAGTGTACTAAATCTAGGGCCTGCTGAAGCAAAACCTTGAACTATATTTACACTATTAATTACTCTTCTAACTCTACTTAGGTATGTAATATTAATAGGTGTTCGTTTTAATGTTATATCTCTAGTACTTGAAGTAAACGGTGATACTGTACTACTAAGGAAATCAGGTTTACCCACTAAATGAGCGTTTGCTCTTAATGAAGTTCCATCATCAACTGTACCTAATCTTCGACCAATAATACTAGAGAACAAAGTATTAAGTATGCTGAATAATGGAGTTTGAACTCCGCCCGATACAATTCCTGTAATTGGGAAATTAATTCTAGCATTGATTTTACTTTCTATATTAACTTGACCTGTAAAGTAAAATCCTGAAGTGTGCATAGTCTTTTTGAAACTATCTCTCCAGTCATTTATTGTTCGACCAACTTTAATAACATAAGAAAAATCTTGATAGTATAAACTATCTTGTACTCTCATTGCTGTTTCTGAAACTTGACCATCTTGTGATAGATATGCACCAGAAGTATCTACAACACTACCAATAGTCATAGTAGAAGTTGCTAAATCATTTTTCGCAACGATTGCTTGTGCGCCACCCGCTGCTGTTATTGTTGTACTTACTGCAAACGATCCTGTTGGACTTGAAACTTTTAAAACACCTGTACCTGATGTATAAGATACAACAGTTGCTGTAACTGCAGCTGAACTAATATCAACTCCAGTAACTATTTCTCCTACTTTATAAGAACCTGATAAATTTGTTACTATTATATAACTAGGTAATAATAATGTAGGTGGAGAGGGAGCTACCTCATAACCAAAACCCGACTCAACAACTTTTAATCCTAATACTCTACCAATATCTGTACCGTAGGCATATACAGCTGCTCCATTACCAGTTGTATCATCTACTACGACAGTAGGTAAAGATTTATAATTATTTCCAGCATTAATAATTCTAATATCTGTTATATCACCTGTACCTGTACCACTTTCTTGTACAAGTTTATTTCCTGTGTACAAATCACCTCTAGTAGTTTCATCTTCGAATACAATGTGATCTTCCGTTACGGAAGTTGAATCTTCTTGGGTAAATCCACCATTAACAATTGAAACTTTTGCTTTAACTGATCCACCACCTGTTCCTGTATTTGTGAATATTAAATTATCACCAATTTCGTAACCAGCGCCACTATTACCAATTATAAATTCTGTGATCTTACCTCGACCAACAGCTTCAACATGGACAGTAGCTCCTTGACCACCACCTGTAACAGTAACGGTATCATTTTCATTATATAAACTTCCATCATTAGTTATTGTTTGTGTGGCAGGTATACCTGTAACAGTAGCTTTGATAAAACTATCGTCTGTGTCTAATTTTGTTCCTCTAATAGTTTCGCTAATTTGAAAAGTACCTAAAATAGTATCTTCATTTAATATAAATTCTGAAACTTCATTAGAACCAATTTGTAATTTATTAACATCTTCTATAATGGCAGTAGCACCAGATGTTTCTCCAGTTATTGTTCTACCAACTAAATCTAAGGTATCTCCAGCTGAAGCAAGTGCTCTTAATATTTTTTGAGTATCCCATTTACCATCAGAAACTCTTAACATATTTTCTCTAGGATAAATTGTTTCTGATTCTAAACCAAATAGTAGTTTAAAAAATAATGCATGTCCTCTATCAGTACCTTTTGTTCTATAAAGTGATTTAATATTTTTAATTAAGTTTCTTTTATCAATAGAGGTATATAAAGTTTCAGGTAGAGTACTTAAAAATTCATTTCTGAATTTAGTTAAAAAATTTGATATAACTTTATCAGGATCTCTAAAATTTAATAAGTCTTGTATAGTGTTTACTGGATTTGGTTTGTATATGTTAACTAATGCACTTGCGTTAGATGAATTACCTAGTATAGTTTCTCCTACAATAAATTTATCTTGTGCTGATATGAATAAACGGCCGTTAACTAAATCTTCCGCTAAAACTGTTGTTGTAGCATTTGATGTTTGACCTGTAACAGTTTCACCTCTAGTAAATTTACCAAATGTAGAACTTTCTAAAATTATTTTATCACCAGCGTCTAGTTGTGTTCTATCTGTATCTAAACGAGAACCATCTAATAGTAGTTCGTTAGTTTGAGAGGTTTCGGTTTCTAATAAAATACCATCAGTTGTTTGAACTGAAGTTACAGTTAACTCAGCTGATTCCATAAACGTATAATACGTTTTAATGAATTCTAAAAATTTAGGGTGTTGCTCTAATACGAACTCAGGTGCCTGTTGATTAATCAGGTTGGATATTTTATCCGTAAATTTTGCCATTGTTATGTGTTGTAACTAGATGTTGTTGTATAACCCACACCAGCATCTGATGAACCTCCAACAAATGAGTCTGAGGTAACTGTAATATTTGAGTTTGTTGTATCTATTTCTAAAATCTGATCTCTAACTGGAACAACGTCATTTGAGTTTGGTTGAACAGTTATTTCAAGTACAGTTGAAGCTAAACCTCTAATATTTTCTATACTACTAACATTTAAAGAGTTAATAGTAATTTGTCCTGTTGCATAGTTAACAGTTCCTTGTGTACTATTGCTATATGTTCTAACTGAACCTGTAAAGTAGTATCTACGTATATTACCAGAACCATCATCATCTAGGTAGTAGATATTTGTTGTATCTCCATTAACTTTAAATCCAGAAGAACTTATAATACCACCAGCAGCAATATTATGACCTGTATGAGGATTGTATATAGAATTTCTAAAGAAAATATCATATTTTGTAGAAGTATTGAATGTTGGAGTAAATGTTTTTCTTATTTGTAATGTTGTGATGTTTGAAAGAATAGATGTGTCTGTCTTATCAATCAATTCTACAACTTTTGAATATCTAAACATACTATCAAACTTTTGTAATGTGTTTGTATTGTAATTTGTTAATACTGTAGTAATTTCTGATTTTAATGTTTCAGCTGTTTTTGTAGTAGCCTTTTCATCAAACTTAACTGATGATGTTAATAATAATGTAGTAGTTTCGGGATCAATAATTTGAGGTCTAACGGAAGCAACATTATATTTTTTTAATTTAGCTATGATACTTGCTTTTGTTGTTTCTGTAAGAGTAGAACCTGATGCTGCTTTAATCGCAATTTTTACTACACCATAAATTGGAGTTTCATCATCTTCTCCACCCCATGCTGAAACTGATAAAGCATTTGGATAAAGTTCTTGTACTTTAGTTTCATAATCTGTAGTTGTTACAGCTCTATCTTGTGCTGAATATTGTAAAGGTGCGTTGTATCTAATTGATTCTTTTGTTTGAGCTTCTGATCCACCTTGAGCACTTGAAACTGATGTTATAGTAACATCTGAAAACCCACCAATTGTTCCTGATAGTGCAAATGCTGTAGCTCCGTTTGCTTCATCTTTATTTGAAACCATATATTCCATAATAACAATGTTACCATCGGATAAAGATTTTCCAATTACACCGTCACCAAAATAAGTTTCGAATTTACCATCTTCACCCTCTTGTAAGAAATAAGATTTTGATATAGAATCTAAACTTGTAATACCTGACGCTAATGAATAGGTCGAGGTTGCAGTATCGTATAATGAATTTTGAACTTGTATTTTTAAAGTAGATGTATCTGCATTAACACTTGGAATAACAAATCTTTGATCCGGATCTGAACTATCTACTGTATATTTGAAAGTAACTAACGTACCTTCATATATTGAAATATTTGAAAATTTATAAACACCATTTGTTGGTGTAATTGTATGTGAAGCATTTGTTACAAATTCATAAGACGTTCCATCTACACTAGTTGTAAACGTTGTACCTTTTGCCATTGTAACTGTTGCGCCAGTAGCATTGTTTATTAAAATATCTATTACTGATGATGGTGACTTTGCTGATGTTGGAGTGTATCCTAACATCTTTGCTAATGAAACTATATTTTTTCTGATGTCAGCACTATCTAGGTACATTTCATTTGCTAACATATTAGCATTGAAACCTAAGTAGTGAGTATTGTATGCAAGTACATCTAATAATACAGCAAACCCAGAACCTTCAAAATCGTAATCTTGGAACTCTGATTGATTTTGTAAAAAGGTCTTTAGATTGCTTTTTATATTGTCAAAATCTAATTCTGAAACTTCTAATTTATTACTTGCCATGTTATCTTAATCTTTCTAAAAATGTTTCCACTGTTATTGGTTGTGATACGCCGACCACATAAAATTTAATTTCTAATTGGTATCTATTACCATCAATATCAGGTCTAGCGATAATCTGTGTTAATTTAATTCTTGGTTCAAAATTATTTAATACTTCTTCAATTTTTCTTTGTAAGTTTAAAGCAGTTAAGGGTGAAATTAGTTCAAACAAAAGTGCTCTTACATTTCCACCAATCTCAGGGTGGAAGGGTCGTTCAAAGTGATTAGTTTGAATTAAATTTCTAACACTTCTTTTTACTGCCTCAACATCAGTTAATTTATTAACATCATTAGTTACAACATTTCTCCCAAAGTCTAAATCTAAATCTTTATAGATTCTAGTTGCTCTCTTACTATTGTTAGATACGTTTTCTACACTATAACTTGGCATAACACTAATATTTATACACTAACCAACAAAGATATTTGAGGAACCACTAGTCATTGCCCCACTATCTGTACTATCCCCTATTCTAGCTACAAATGCGCCTACAACTCGAACTGTTGAAGAACCTATGTTAACATTTGCGACATGAGGAGCGCAAGGTGGTGATGGTGGAAAGGGGTGACTAACTGTTGGGTCACCTACTCTTGCTATTAATATACCATTTGCCTTTACTGTCGATTGAGAAGGAGTTGATAGCGTTGTTGTAGCAGCACAAATATGTCCTGTACTTAAACTATCTCCTTTTCTACAAATCGCTGGCATTTACGCTGCTCTACCTTGACCGTTATATGCTTTCCATTGACGTTTTTTTGACTTATTCATTGATGATTTTTTTACTCTTTTACTTGTACCTTGAGAAGTTTTTTTAGGCATTCTTTCATGCGCTATAAATGATTTTGATATTTTTGCCATTATCTACCTGCTTCTCTGATCGCTTTGAGTGCTGCTCTTTTCTTTTCTATTATTAATGACTGTCTAATCTTTCTACCCATTGGTATTTCTACAGATTGACTAATTTGTTTGCCTTTTTTACTCACATATTCAACACTTATAAATTTATCCTTATAATCACCTTGTACTGACATCACTGCTTTCTTTAAACTCATTTTTTCAACTTCTTTTTCATCACCATTTTCATTCCAAAACTTAAACATTCTCATTTTACTCATTTTTTATGCTCCATTAAATAAATCTTCATTATTAGTTGTTGTATTTTCTTTTTTATCGCATCTACAGTGACCACAACACACAATTTTGTTGCCTTTGTCATATTCTTTTATACAATCGCCACCACAATGGCAGTCGTGTCCACAATTTAGACAATATTTTTCCATATTATTATTTATATTAGTATTTACAACGCATATATGCGTGTTGTAGATTCGTTTCTGTTAAATTTTCTTTATTTTTCAACGCCGAATCGCCAATTTTCTCTAAATCTGGCCTAATTTTACAAGATTTTACGTCACAAGAACAAATGGCGAACAAAAAAAGTAAAAAAGTCAAGTAAATCAACCCTTTTTTAACCAATTTATTTGCTATTTTACCCATTTTTCTCTGTACTAATCTATTTATCCTGATATATTAGCTAGTATATGATAAACAAAAACATAAAAACAAATAATATGACGATAGTTAGAAATATCGCATATAAACAAATAGAGAAGATAAACAAAAATTTAAAAGAAGTTATTGAAGTTGACAATAAACTTTTAAATATGATTGATATTAATATGAAAAACGCAATTAATAAAATCATTAACAATTATAAACTAAACAACTAGGAGAAAACACTATGATTAAAGAAATGAACACTTTTAACAATAAATTATTTTCAATGTCTATTGAAGATTTAAATATCACTAAAGACTTAATCGCTGATATTATTAAGAACAAGGTAAAGTCTGTAATGAAAGTTGGTATGAAAGTTAATGTAGTACAGAAGACTAAAAAGACCGCTGGTGTTATTACAAAAATTATGCAATCAAAATGTTTGGTTGATTTAAATGGTAGAATTTATAGAGTACCAATGTCAATGTTGGAGGTTGCGTAATGACAATGTATAATATATCAGTAGAACAATATAATCAATTAAGAGAAAAAGAAGAAAAGGAGAAAACTATGAAGAAAAAAATATATGAATATATGACAGTCGTATTCGCAGTAATGGGTACTTTAGCTATGGTATCAGCAGTTGGTGCGATAGAAACAGATCAATACTTATTAGGGGCATCAGCAGTGTGTGTTGGTTTCGCTAGTTTTGTAATGACTTTATTTTCTCAACAATTATACTCGGAGGCAAAATAATGATTACAGTAACAGATAAATCAACAACACTATTAGAAGGTATTGGTAAAATGATTGACGCCATGGTAGCAGACTATGGTAAGTTTGGTTATCATACTGAAAATGTTGAAGTTAGAAATAATATGTTTAACGAATACAAAGATGGTTTTAAAACTATCGTTGGCCAGAAGTTTATTAAAGTAACTAACAATGGTAGTGTAAAAGCTTTTGTTGTAAAGGCAGATGATGGTAAATTTAAAATGGGTGATATACTTAAAGCATCTAGTTGGAGAGCTCCAGCAAAGAATAGAGCTAGAGGTAATGTACTAGAAGCTGATTACTCTATTCAATGGACAGGACCACTATATTTGAGAGGATATAATTAATATGAAAAATAAAAGAAATAAATTAGAAAGAAAACTAGATGAATACAATCACACAATGGAGATGATCAGAACTATCATTCCAGTTGCGATATTATGTCTTCAGGTAGTTATATTGGTAAAACTTATATGATAAAAAAAGGAAAAAACACTATGAAAACAAATAAAAAGAAGAACAGTAAAGTTAAAAAAGAATTTACTGGATATTACTTTGATGGTGAAGTTTCATGGAAACTGTATAAGACCTCAACAGGACATGAAATAATGATTAAAGATAATGATAAGGAGAAAAAAAATGACAGTTGATACAGATATAATGGTTAATGAAAAAGACTTAGGTAAAAATCTATACAGAAAGAAAACATTTTACTCATTAGTAATTGAACAAGAGGTTCTTGCTAAAGACAAAGCAGAGGCTGATGTTCTTTTGAGTGATTGTGGTATAGATTATTCTCAGATAAACCATGAGCTTACAGAAACAAAAAAAGGTGTTGAAACCTATATGGTTGACGCCAACTACAAAGACAGCGGTACTACAGACTATGTTGGTCAAGTTGCTTATACAGATGATGAGTTTGCTAAAGAAGACGGTGATGTAGAGATCAATACATTGTATTGTGAAAATGAGAATAAAGAATCTCCACTGCAAGACTATAAAGACAATGTACTAACACAAGGATAACTATGAAAACTACAAGAAATAAATTAGAAAGAAAGTTAGATGAATATAACCATACAATGGAATTGATTAGAACAATTGTTCCACTTGTTATATTATGTCTTCAAGTTATTATTTTAATAAAAATTATTTAATTAATAAAAGGAGAACCTATGAAAAAACAAAAATGTTCAATATGTGCTAAGTTATTTACGCACAATAAACCAGATACGTTGGTTGGTAAACTAGGACCAATACCAGTTCAGTTCTGTAAACCTTGTTTTAAAAAAGTTATGAAGAAAGACCACTTACCCTTAAACGATAAACGAAAATGAAAATAGACTACTATCTTAAATGGATTGCTACAGGAATCCTAATGATTGGCGCCGGACTTAATTCCCTGGCAATCTATCCTTGGGGTCCACTTGCGAATTTAGTCGGTGGATTAACTTGGTTAGTCGTTGCTATTATGTGGCGTGAAGCCGCACTCATCACAACCAATGTTGTATTATCTACAATCACAATACTAGGATTGACTTACAATTTTATTCAATAATACTTAAAAGTTATTATTTGATTTTGAACTATAATGACCTAAGACTTTTCCCTTATTAGGTCCTTCTTTAATAACATAACCAGAAGTACCACCTTTATTGATGTTTACTTCTTTTCTGTTATTAAATAATATACTTTCCTTTTTCTTTAAGTCAGTCTTTTTGCTATATTCATTTAGCATTTTGGTATGTCGTTCCATTACACCCTCCTTATTAAGTTAGGTGCGTTCCTTCAGCTTTCCGCTTACTTCCGTCTATAATAGATGAACGTATAAACTATTTATACATGCTATGTGTTTTAATCATACAAGATATGTGATACAAGTATACCTTACTTTTTCTGAAAGAGTATTCTTAAATAACGAGGACCTGTATCTGTTGAAGTAGTTCCTCTGAATTGAAAAGACACCATATAGTTAGCACCATTAACTAAAGCATTAAACTTAATGTTATTATACTTACGAACATTTTTCTCGGCATACAAATAACTGTCTTTTGTTAATCCTGTAATCTCAACCTTATGACCAAAGCCACGAACCACAGAGATGTAATTATCGTTTTGTGCTATCTTATTAACAAGTACTACATTAGGACCTAATGCTTCAGTAATAATTTGTTTTAAGTTAGTCTTAACTGTATTGTAGTTAGGCGCTTTAGTAGTAACTGAATATTTCTTACCAAATGCTTTTCCCATCTTATATCCATCAAACCCAAAGAACTCATTAACGCCTTTTTTAGTATTCGGCTGTTCAAAGAAAGAACCAATACTTCCATTATAGATATAAAATGAATTAGTGTACTTTAACGAAAGATAGTATAAACGATCTGCTTGTAAATCCACATCAGAAACAGCAAGTCCACTATTATTCGATATCTTAATCTTGCCACCACCATACGTTGGAGGTCTTCTTGTATTACGACTTCCTACTTGTGTTGCCAGATACTTACTACTTTGTTTCAATTTTAACTTTTTAATCAATAATCTAATAGTGTCACCACTTTGTAGATCATCAAGTTCAACTCCACTAAACCAATCATTTAAATCAGAGGTAAACTGTTCTTCAAATTTAAGACCACCTGAGCCTTTTGCCTTTAACGGTTTAAAGATAATGATTTGAGTAGACCCTGTTATTTCAAGTTCAGTCGGTTTCTTTCTTCTTTTAAAAGCAATCTTTTTAGTTTTAAAGTACTTCTCCAATTCTTCTTGAATCGTAGTTCGGTCTTTACTTCTTATTAGTATAAACTTTTTACCCGCTTCAAACTTCGAGTTTCTTAAAAAGTTAATTCGTTTTATTTCATTTAGTAACATAGTTTTTTTTTTCATTAAGTTAATCTATCATATATTTAGATAAAAGTACAGAGGTTTTTCGCTAAATTTTAGAGTCGCTGGCAGGTGGCCCTTTAATGGCTATCCAATATAGTCTTTAAACTTTCTATACCAGTATATCCCTAGTTCTCTTAAACTATCGTTTTGTATTCTTAACCGTTCTAACTTACGAAGTAAAACTTTCAGGGTTACACGAGGAACATACTTCTTTGTATTATAAGACTTTTCTATTCTCTCCACAATAAAGTCTATATCGGGACAAGTGTATTCAGGTACCTTAGGAGCTAATCGTTTTAACCTTTTAATGTGAGAGGCAATGTCAGCTTTTGTATTAATAGAATTTTTAATTTTCTTACGTTTAAACATAATAACGTATGTATCCTTTTAGTTGTGTATAAGATAATCGCTACGTATATTATTACGTGATAATGTATGGAGTATAGTGTTTCCGTATTATTATTTATAGACTCTATGGTACTCTGTGACCACTCAACATGGATATGTATAATACCACGGAAGTCTAGGACATGAGCGCCAGCCTGGATAAGGGTAAAAAATATACTCGAAAAAAAATATCAACTTATTTTAAAAAGCCGATTGCTCGCATATACCTTAAAGATGTTATTACATTTATAGATTAAGGTTGCTACCTAGCTATCACAAGGCCTTTTCTACATGAGCAATTTCAAGACTAGGGATTAAGATCGATTGTTGATCCTCTATGGACCACGGCGCCAGATGTATTACTTGTCTTGCTTCCTTCTACCGTTTCAGTAATACTTCCACTGACAGATACATTCATGTTGCCTGCTACTTTAAGATTGTAGTCAGAGCCGGCGTTCATGTTTATCTTTCCTTGTACTGTGTGAATATTAACATCGCCACTGTCTACTTGTATATTAATAGAAGCGCCGGCTCCTATCTGTATGTCGTAGTGATTGTCAACTGTGTTGTTCTTATTAATGTAGAGCTTATGTCTTCCATCTATTGTAATGTCTGAGTTCCCGGCTACATATACTTTCTTATCCTTACTGATTAATTGATAATGGCTGGACTTGATAATGTTTGTTTGATTGCCTGCGTTATCTATTTCAGTGGACGTACCGCTACTGTGGCGCTCATGGATACGATAATGATTTGTTCTTACGCCATTCTCATCTATTACAAAGCTATCGTCAGTTTCTTTGATATGGCCACTCTCACTTTCAGTGACATGATTGTAAGGATAGACAGCGTTGTAAGGAATCTCCGTCTGATCAAATGTGTCACCATCACTTGCGGCTATCGAAGAGCCATCAGCTGCTGTCGTAGTATTAAAATCCGCTGTGGGAATACCCGTTATACGTGAGGCTTTACGAGCTGTTAAAGAGCTGTGTTCTTTGTCGGGATTGTGTACGGCTAATCTGTTTACGTCTGGCTCGTCAGTAGTTGTTGGGTAAACAGAAATCTCAGTTGGCTCTCCATCCTTATCTAATCTAAAATTAGGATCATAAAAACCTTTACTAGTTTTCCCTAGCTCCGATGGCTTGCCTGGCAAGGATCCAAGGACAGTCGGCTCTTGTCTTTTCTGTCCATCACGGAAATATCCCATGACCCATGATCCCTCAACGAGAAATGATGGCGATTGACCTAGTCCAGATATACCAGAAGACGTTGTAGGAAGTAAACATTGCGCCCAGGGTAAATCAGCTGTAGGTAAAACTAATTTGTTTTGCGTATGATGGCCAAGAGCTCTTACTCGCACTCTGCCTGTGTGCGTAGGATCCATTCTATCCTCGACTACACCTACGAACCATAGAAAGCCATTTAATCCTAAAAATTTATTGTTCATCATTGTTTTGTTTTTACCGATGGGCCTCTCATTTTAAACAGGACGCTTTACGCTATTTGATAGCATTTAATAATACCTTACGCACGGCGGCACTGTTTGTTAATTTTGTTATCATATTTCTCTAATCCTCGCAAGAAGGCCCTTAATTCTTAACAAAAATGGGTCTTTTACATATGTCCACAGGCTTTCGGCGGCCTTCGTACCCTTGAAGAACCCATTATACATTCTTCTTGTTTCTGCCTCATGGGATGCTACTGAGTAGTCATCTATGATTGTCTTAATTCTGTCTTTAATTCTTTTCATAATTTCCTCTAATTAATTGTGTTTATTCTCACGTTCCCATAGTTATAACCCTCTCATAGCCACCTCTAGCCTCCGCCTACACACCCGCTAGCGAGCCGACTCACTCTGAGGTGTTGTAAGTATATATCTATACGAGTTCTCCTGGTTCTTTCATTGTTGCTTCATCTAATTCGTACTGTAATACGTTAATTTTATCTTTGTTTCCTCTTTCGGATAGTGTGTCCAAGTCTTCTTGTGGATAAGGATCTTTTACTGCGTCTTTAATACATTCAATATTCATGTTGTGGTAATCATCTGTTATGGATACCTTATGTCTTATTGCTTTAATTAAATATCTACCAGATAGATAAGGGTCATTGTCAAAGTGATTGTCTTTACCTGCTGGCTCATATGCGGGCATTTCAAATGCGATTAAATCTCCACAGGATACACCTGTAAATCCAGGTACATCTAATGATATGTTAAATGATTCGAAAGCTAATCGTTGGGATAGATACTTTGGTATAATTTCAGCGTCTTTACCATTCTCTGTTGTGTTGTGAATCTTTTGTGTGTCACTCATAAAGTATAAGGTTCCTTCAGGATAGTCAGAAAATGTGTTTCCTTTATTGTAATTATAGAACGGCATGATCCCTTTAGCATCTGTCTTACTTCCTTGTCCATCATGTTCTGTGTGATGTGACTTTTCATATTCAGTTAGATAGTCAAAATCAACTTCAGTAAATGTCTTGTTAAATGTATCATGGGTAACAACACGGCTATTGTAAACGCCGTTTCTTAAATTCTTTAATGTGTCGAATTGACTATTGATTGTAAAGGACTGTACTGTTTGCATTTCTTTAATGACATCTCTATTTCCTTTACCATCTCTTATGTTAGCAGGTTGTGATCTGTATAATGCAACAACAGGTCTAGCAGTCGTATCTGTACTCGCTAGTAAACTCTCATATGATTTGAAGTTAAATCCTATAGCGTTTTCAAAGAACAACATACCCGGCGTTTGATGTTTCTTACTCTCTGCTGACTTACTCAACATATCGATTGCTTCAAAAGGTCTAATTCTAGGCATGACAAACTTCCTAACGCCTTTTGTTTCTTCTAATATTAATGTCTTGTTAGAGTTTAATTCGTTTCTAAAAATCTGTAGTATTATGTTGTCAATAGTGTCATTAAACACTCTGCTGACTTTCACTTGTTCATTTGTTATCATTTCTTTACTTGTAAAGTGTAGTACATATATCTGTGTTCTAGGATTTAGCCCTTGTCTATCTGATATTTTGTAAATGTGCATCGGATGGCCTGTTTCAGCTGTGAAGTCAAATGCTCTACTTGTTCCTGGTGTGAATAACTTAAATTCTATGTTCTCAAATCCTGTTAGTGGTAAGTGATTGGGTACGTTCTGTGCGTCTGTGATAACTATGTTACCCGACACAGTTTTATTCGTCAAACTTTCATAGATGTTCAATTCAGTCACCATAGATCGAACCGATATTCTTTTTGGTTTATTTTGACCTTCTGATGATTGAAAAGAAGTGAGTACTACATCTGATAAGACGTATTGACCCGCTTGTTTTAGTTCACTTGAATTGATATCATTATACATTTCACTTATTTACTAATTAGCCTTTCAAATTCTTGTATGAATAAACCTAAAAATTGAGGTGACAGTAATTTAATCTGTCGTTTTTCATCTTGTATTCGTAATTCGTATTCTTGGTTAGACACCGCTTGTGCACCAAGCGAATCACTGTTTACTTCTATTCTATGTGAGTAATCAGATGGTCCGTTTCCTTTTTGGGGTCCACTTGATTGTGTAACCTCATAGTGATGAACAGCACCTGGATTAATATATTTGTCATTTATATATGTTTGAAAATCTTGTTCAGACAATGGCCAACCGTAATAGCCATCAGTGATATTATTTGTTAACATGATAACCCAATGGAGTTCAGTATCACCAAAGTGTTTGAATGCTGTTGTTTCTGGTCTCTCACCATTTGGCACATCATATACATCATACAGAGAAGCTTCATTGATAATCTTACTTCTGACTTTAACTCTTTTCATTAGGTCAGTAACTAGTTTCTGGTTACCGTCACCTTTCATATCGTAATTGCCTGTGGGAAATTTAGAAAAATACATATTAGAATCCGTCCGCCACTCTTTCCTTAGTCATTATTTCTGTTTCAGTAAATGATAAGTTCATTGTTGCAAACGTAGGAGCAGCACCTTGGTTGTCAGGTATAAATGAAGATATAACACCTTCAGGAGCATAGTCCACTGTCATGTTATTTAATACACAACGACTTACTCTAGGAATATATGTGTTACGATCTGCTCTGTACATATAAGTTATTTGAAACTCTGAGGGTACATTGAAAAAACCTTTTGTTGTTCCTTGATATTCAGGTAACATATGAAACTTAAACATATTAATTATTTTGTGAATACTGTCTTTCTCATTAGGATTTTTAGGAGCAAACTCAAACGGAAATTCAAATGTTCTAAAAGGTACTGATTTGAATACAACTTCCATCTGTGGGTTCATTGCTTGTCCTTTAGCTTTATCAAACGCAGACTCAGCATTTTCAAATCCTGGTATTAAACTTGCTGCACCGAATAGTGCCTTTCTACCAATGATCGCAGCAGCGTCTGGCATACCTTTTGCAGCAGCTTTCAAACCGTCAACAATACCTTTAGTGTCTTTAAAATTACCTATCGCATGTCCTAAGATACCAGCGATACCTGTATCTAAATTTTCATAATTAGCTGCATAAGTAAATTTCATACTAGGCGCAGGAGCATATAAGATCATACTATCAGAAATATATGAGTGTGTAGGTGTCTTTTCGTTTAGTCCTGATTTAACACCACCGACTCGTGAAGCAGCACCAAAGCCGCCTCTTTTAATTGACGCAATACTATTGGCCTTACCTGTTGGAGCATTTTCTCCTACTTGATTAGATGTGTTTGTGGATATTCGACCTCCATTGAAATTTGTAGCTTTGAATTTTGATGAGTTATGCATTACTACGTCAAATATTACATAATGTCCTTCACCTAAATTTGCTGTTTCTTCAGGATAATATACAGTACCATATTGATATGGATTTTCTTTCATATGTGATGTAGGATTGATGTTCTCTATCTCTAAAGGGGACTTATTTAATAACTTAGCAGCAACTTTACTAGTTTGTGATTTACTCGCAGCAAAATTGCCCACCATACTACCTATTGAATTGGTAATCTGATTATTAATCGCACCGTTTATTATGTTTGAAATCTTACTTGTAAAAGCCATCTAAATATCCTTGTAATGATAATATTTATAACACCATGAGGAAGTCCTATAAAGGTATTTACCGTCCTACTAAACCTGAAAAATACGTGGGTGATGTAAACAAAATAGTGTACAGATCACTACTTGAACGTAAGTTCATGTTACAATGTGACAGTAATCCTGACATAATTAATTGGGCTAGTGAAGAATTAGCCATAAAATATTACAATCCAATAGACAAAAAGTATCACAAATACTTTCCTGACTTCATTGTTAAGACTAGTAAGGGTACAAAAATTATAATAGAGATTAAACCTTCTCGTCAATGTAAACCTCCAAAGCCTCCTAAAAAGAAAAGTAGATCATTCTTACGTGATAGTTTTGAGTATATTAAAAATAAAGCTAAATGGAAAGCAGCACTAGCATATTGTGAAGCTAATGACGCAAAATTTAAGTTGATTACTGAAAAAGATTTAGGTCCATATTAAGCGTAGCTGTCATTTAAGTTTAAGAAAGTGTCATCAGCATTATTGTTGTTAACAAATCCAGATACAACAGCGCCATTACTGCTAACATTTGATTGATTAGCCATATTGTTTACAATGACAGTCTTACCTGAGTCTAATGCTGAACTATCTTTTGTAGCCACATTTAAATCATTTGCTGCAACTCTTAAATCATTACCTTTATTAATTTGACTATAATCTATTTTACTTTTAGATGATCCGTCTAAACCAGCTAGTTCCATCTGTTTAATTTTTTGCCATTCGTCTTTTGCTTTAGTTTTAGTAACTACATCTGCCTTAGAATTTTTGTCTATCGTAGTTTTTAACTGCTTTTGTTTTTCAGTTTCTTTCTCATTCTTAACTTTTGATGTTTCTAATAAAGGTATATCTATTCCTGGAATTTTATTAATAAGTGTCAATACAGTATTGATAGCAGTTTTGTAGAAATCCACCATCATATTAAATACTTTTTTTAGGCCTTTACCAATTGTTTCTGGAATACCCATTATAAAGATAGCAGCAGATTTAAGTTTTTTTCTAAAAAAATATATTGCTGCTACTACACCAACAATTGCTAGTGTAATTAATACTTTAGGTATTTTTAAGAACGTTGCTATACTTTTTAGTCCTTTTTTAAACTTCTTTAGTGTCTTCATAAACCCACCGTCTTTAAAGAAACTGAATACAGCAAGAACTTCATTACCAGCATCTTTTATTGACATGAACGCATCACCAACAGCTAAAAATGGAGCTTTCAATTCTTCATAGAAAGATGAGTTTGGTCCTCGGTCACCTGATACATTTTCTAAAGGATTTAATGTTTGTTCTTCTTTTAATATATCAGCTCTTTTTGTTGCTAATTCATTTTGGTCAGCTAATATCTTTTCGTTTTGTGCTTGAGTAACTTCTTCGCCGTTTAAAATAGTTTCTCTTTCTTTAAGTATTTTCTGCTCATAATCATCAACTCTACTGATCTGAGTTTGTAATACATTCTTTCTCAATTTGATTTCTTCTTTAGTAAGTATGTGAGTTTCAAGTTTATACTCCTTACCTTGTTTTTGTGACCTTATCTCAGCAACTATGTTGTCTGCTCTTAACAATTCAACTTCTTTAGATGACTTGTCCCTTTGAGTTCTTAATTCTTCTATTCTCTTACCTAACGATTTATTAAAGTCACCAATTTTTAAACCTAGTTTCTCTATAATACTTTCAGTCTTAATCAAAGCCTTCTCAAACTTCTCAATACTACCACTCTCTGCTTCAGCTATAATCTCTTTAGCAATGTTTCTAACTTGTGTAGGAGCGATAACAGTCTTCTGACCAGCCGATACAGTTTTCATTGTATCTTGCATTATAACTTTAAATAGTTTTTTAATGTCTTCTTCTTTTATCGCCATATTATGTTTGTGCCTCTCGTCTTTTTCTGTCGTTTTCTTCTTTAATAGTGTTAATCAACATTTGAACATAGATGTCCCGTTCCCAAGGCATCATATTCTCAACATCACCTAAAGAGTATTTATGATGATGCAGTAACGCAAAATTAATTTCGAAGTATGCCTCTAGGCTATTATGGGCGAGGCTGATTCGAAAAAATCGTTAAGTCCAGTTAATGTAACTTTACTTGTTACATTTGTAGTTGGGTTAGTCACTTCAAACTCATGTCTAACCTTAGGCATAGTATCAAAGAAATGTTTAATCTTCGCAAAACTATCTTGCGATAGACTTTCAAAAAAATCTCTAATTTCTTGTTGTGTACTATCCTTTGCAGGGTATATTTTATCGCCCTCGAATATATGGTCAACACAGATGGTAAGCATATTAAATACTGTATCCATATTTGCATCATCTATATTCGTGCCTGACTTTAAAACCTGCATAGTAGGATATTTCAACACTACTCCTAATTGTCTTTTTTCGTCAACAATGATTTTATTTGTATGGTCATCATCAACTTGTACTTCTACCTTTGTTAAGTCTATCTCAACATCAGCATATGTCTTCTTATCATCTGGACAAAGAACTTTGAACTTTGATATCTCTCCTACTGATTTAGCTCTTATGTTTAGAAATAAAAACTCTAAATCAAACATAGGTAAACTTTCCACATCTAAAGAATTAAACGTACACGAGTCAACAATTTGTTTTGTTGCTTCATACATATCATGTTCTTTTTGTGATTCCATAGCCATTAATAGTATCTTTTCTTCTTTTACTAAAAATGGTCTATACTTTACTTTAACATCTTTCGAGGGTAAAGTCAACTCATAATTTGGTGTTTCAACCTTTGGTAATGCCATTATATCTCCTATTTAACATTATATATTTAATGGTGGAATTTTAAATGGAGGGAATACTCTTCCACCTGTAACTCTACCGATTGGCGCTTTTCTTCTTATTCCATTAAGCACATCACGCCCTGCTCTTCTTAATTCTGGTGGTAATCTATTTAACAGTCCACCAAATAGACCGCCTCCAGCTTTTACTTCTGGAGAGTTAAAGTCTGATTGACCTAAATCTATATTACCTGATTTATCAATAAAGTAATTAACCCAATATCTAAATGTAAATGTAACTTGAAACGTTTGTACATTATTATTTTCATATGAGTATTCTAATTCACCAATAGTTTTAGGATAACAATCAAATAACTTAACTCCGTATGTAACATCATCACGCTCTTGCCTACTAGCATAATTACCTAACTGAAATATGTTCATGTCTGAAACATAGTTGTCATAGTAGTTGTGATTAAATGATGTTGTACTGAATGCTGTTTGTTGCCATAGTTCAAAATAACTACGTTCTCTTATAAACTTATCAGCATAAAATGTTGCTGTTATGTCTGGTGAGTTAAAATCTATTACGTGTTTTCTAGCAGGAGAGTTACCATGCTTAACTTCTTTGATTGTTGTATCTCTACTCGGCATTGAAATTTGACTACAAAATGCTCTAACACGTTTTCCATTCGCAGCATGTACCGCATTTAATTCTTGTGACATTTTAAATGAGTCTATTCCTTCGCCAATTCCTTGTGGTTCTATTGCTGTATTCTCACCACCAACACCACTACCAAAACTTAAACCTTTTGGTAAAAAAAATTCTGTATAAAATCTTGCCTTACGAGCAAATCCTTCAGCTTCATTTACATAAGCTTGAAATCTACCCATAGTAGTTTCAGGATTACCACCAGCTTTCTGTCTTAATCTAGGATCGCTGTTTACATTGTCTAGGCTTCTATCTCTAGGTAGACCTATTCTAATGTCCATTCCACCAATTCGTTTTCCGCCTCTTAAAATTGCCATTACTTTTGTTTACCGCATTGACATCTTTTGCCAAATAGTTTGTTTATTAATTTATTCCAAAGTTTTTTCATTTTTAATTCTTTATTTTTAGATGGTTCATACTATAAAAAAATGATACATCAATAGTCCTATTAATATACCTTCCAACCAAAATGCCCATCTGTGGGATCCTTTACCAATATGTTTTTTAATAAATGTAATTGTCCAATTCCAAAATTTTTTCATTAATAGGGTCTTCCTTTTTTAAACTGTTGCACTGGTAGATATACTGCCAACGCTGCCTCATCAAAATCAATTCTTAAAAAACTTGATCTAACATGCTTATACAAATATTTCTTTATTGTTGGTTTTGCTATACCGACATTCTTAATTCCATCATAAGTCGCATCAATTCTTGTACTCTTACTCATTCCACCATTAGCAAATCTTTGTAAGTTATTTAATAAACTCAATCTCTGCAATGGTCTCAAATAGTGAAAGTTCATTCCCATAAATCCACCCGGTATTGTTTCAAGTGGTAACACTAATGGAAACGTATCATAATAAGGTAATACCTTCTTATATTTAGGGTCATAAAAGAACATATTTAAACGTCCTCTGCTAGGAATGCCATTTAATTTGCCCGAAGACATTAGCTTTCTAGCTGTTACTCTATCTGCTATTGATTGTACGTTAGTACGATACCAGTTGGCACTCTTTCGTATACCACCTTGTTTGTCTTTTAATGGGTCTAATATTGAAACTGCCATAGTAATATTTATAACAAAAAAGGAGGTACCATTTCTGATACCCCCTTAAAAGTATTAAAGCGAGAGAGCCTACTGCTCTTCAGCCAATTTACTAAAGTAAGACAACGTATCGTCATCATCACTGGCTGAAGTTGAAGCAACTTCATTACTTTTTACCTTACTGTTGACTTGTGGCGGGAGGTCAACTTTGTCAGCAGTTGTGGTACTTCTTACACCCGTAATCGTCCTATTCAGTTTCTCTTTGAGTTCGTCATAGGATTTAAAATTACTAGGGTCTAGGAATGGTTTTAGAGGGTGTTGTTGTTTCCAAATTGCTTTGATCTCATCATCACTCTCCTTAATTTGTACAGGACTATCAAATTCAGATTTGTCATAGTTCCAATAACCATCAACTTTTCTGATTTTCAATTTGAAGTTAGCACCTTTCCAGAAGTCAAATGGATTTACTGGTTTCTCATCTTCAAACGCAGGTTGCATTGCTTCTGTAATTTTATCAAATATCTTTTTACCGAATTTGAATAAAAATGTTTTACCTTCTTTTTCAGGATGCTTTGGATCTGATATAACAAGGATATTTGCGAAGTAAGATAATTTTCTTTTTCTCTTTCTAGCAATCTCTTTGTCACTATCTAATCCAGTATTCCAAAGTCTTGTGTTGTCTTCTGACACAGGATCTTTTTGACCTAAAGTAGTCAATGAGTTCTCAATGTACCAACCACCCATATCTTGGAATGCATGTGACCATACTCTCTGCCAAGGCAAGTCTTCACCTTCAACAGCTGGTAAGAATCTAATAACAGCATAACCGTTACCTGTCTTATCTAGTTCTGGTTTCCATAATCTTTCATCTTGGTATTTTGATTTGTTATTTTTATTGTCCTCAGGACTGAGGTTAGCCTCAATGGCTTTTGTAAGTGTGTCAAAGTTACTTGACGACTGTTTTAACGTATTGAAATCCATATTATATCTCCTTTGTATGTATTTTCGTATTATTATATTTGTGTTTCCTATTTAATCGGAATCATTATTATTTATACTTGTAGTATATCATGCTTTAGCAAATTTGTCAAGTGTATTTTGATATGTAATATACTTAACATTCTTACAGGTGTTCCACTCATCTATATTAGAACTGACCTGGGTTGTACCATTATTACCCTCTGGATTGACTTTATAGAAAGTCACTTTTTGGTGTTCTTCCATTAGAGTTTTCCATTGACTAATCCAATTCACCGGTGGAGTAGCTTCGTTCTCTGGTAATCCATAAAATTTTGTACCTTTGTACATATTATTGAGTTGATAATCATTACTAACTAAATCATGTCCAATTAAATATATCTCTTGTAAATCTTTCTCGTTGATTAACGCAACTCTACCACTTGAAGGACCACAAGCATAACCTCTATCGTCTTCACCTGAAACTAAATCATTTAGACAGTTTGCTTTATCATTTTCACTAACCCAACTCACAAATGTACTTGTATGGTTAACTTCTTGTTTTGTAATTTCTTTTGTAGTCTTTAATACATTCACAGTACCAGCTAGATTAGAACCATGAAATACAAACTCTTGTCTATCACCTCTGTCATTTTCTTGTTTACTTGATTCATGTTTGTTCAGTACTTGTTTATCTGCATCACTCATACTTCCATAAACTAATGATTCATATGACATACCAGGTACTCTGGTCCAGTTTCTAAACCAAGTTTCATTCTTATCACAATATCCACTTTGGTATATCTCGTGCATGATACCTTGGTCAACAGATATCAATACGTCTGATGTAAAATCTCTATACAAAGCATTACAACCATAAGTCTTGCCATGAGGCTTAAACATATTCAAGTCTAATAGTTTTCTACTCTCACCATTACCTATACAAAATACTTTCATTTTGTCAAATATTTCTTTTTATACCATTTATAATATGTTTTATCTGTAAATATCTCTGCTATCTCACTCGCTGGTACTTGGTCAGTTCTAATACACTCAGCTAATGACTCATACTCATATGTATCAACCTTACGAGTCATATTAGTGTTAATACTATTTTCACCTAATGTCTTTAAGAATCGATCTCTCTTGCTCTTCGTTAATTCTTTTAAGGTTTTCTCTATGTTTTTCTTACTTACTGTCATTCATTCTCACCATAACTTAACACATACCATGTAATTCCTAATTGTTTAATTGCGTTCAACATATCTGGTAAATCTTCTTTGATAAAACTATGCTTTACTACTGCTTCTCCATTTTTATAACATATTATAGTCATATTCGTTCTTATTAATCATTTACAAATATCTCTTTCATAATCAATTTACATGCTGTTTCATTAAAACTTATGAATGGTTTTAATCTGGTAATCTGAGATGCGATATCAGGCCAAACAAAAGTTTCTTTAATTTCTTTATTCCAATTCTTAACAAACGCAAGGACGTGATCCAATACGATGGCGGTCTGGTAACTAATTTTCCGTTGAATAAGCAATCGTAAGATTCTAGGATGCTGACCTTTAGGACTTCGAAAGCCACCATCAAAAGAAAGACCACGACCATGAAGATCATTAAGAATAGCATTACAATCGCTTCTAAAATGGTAATTAAATGACTCTTTACGTTTCTTGTAATCCAAGTAAACATCTGTACCATCATTTTGTAACAAGTTTCCAATCCACTTCTTATTACTTTCCAAGAAGTTTGAAACAAAGTAATCCAGTATTTCATCTTTTCCATATCTTACACTTAATTTGTGAAAAAAGTATCTATCTTTTCTCTTTGTAAAACTATCCATTGTTGCATTAACTTTACCTGCATATTTAATATAGTCATAAGTCTTTGTAGTGAAGTGTAACTTAACTCCAAGATAAACTTTATATACATCATATCCACCATACATTATACCGGTAACACTCCACCTCTAGGATACTTTAACATTCTTAAATTTGTAGCTTCTACTTTGATTTTTTCTTTTAATGATTTTGAAACTAATGGGGATACTGTACTTTCATCTATACCATTGTCATTGCAATAAAGAAGTACTGCCTCCATATATGTAATTCGTTTTTCTCGTACAACTGCTTCAATCTTTAAACTAAACTCTTTACTATTCATTATATTCCTTTTGTCGATGGCTTCCGCTCTCGCTTCCACCATCAACTATTGCAACATTATTATTTAGACCTTAGTTTTACTATGTTCTTCATAAAACTTATAAAAGTCCTGTATAGAAGTACCTAACTTATCTATGTAATCTTTCTTTTCTTTTACATATGAAGTAACACTACCATCTTCTCCAGCAAGTAAAATAACAACTTGTTCGATTGGTGTACCAAAAGTTTCTTCATACATTATAGCATAAGCTGTTGTTTGTAGGAAGTAACTTTCAATCCAACTCTCTTGTCTTTCTTTGTTTGCTGTTTTAAAATCTATTACTGACAACTTACCGTTGTATTCAGCAATACAGTCAACTTGTCCTGCGATAGTCAACTTCTTACTATACATGATTGTTTCTAAACAATGGATATTGTCAAGTTGATCTACGTATGGTCTTAATAGTTTAAACAAACCTAATGGTAATACACTTCTCTCACTAGGAGTTTGATTCTTAATGTATTGTTCAATTAGGGTGTGAGTTGCTGTACCTCTCCTTGAGGCTCTATTCATTTCCCACTTGGCAACATCTTCGCCAATACTATCTCGCCATTTTTGTAATCCTGCTTTCTTTTGGATACCTAAAACAGTTGTGACAGATGGATATGCTTTTCCATCAATTTCGTAAAATCTAAACCCATTTACATTTTTACCATGGGTTACTGGTAAGTTTGTCTTATCTAAATTTATAAATTTAAATTCTTTTCTAGCCATAATATTTCACCTTCATTTATTGTATCATTATAATATATCATACTATGGGCCTTTTGTCAAGTCTTAAATACCCTTTTTAGCGTACATATCATTTATTTCATCACGTTGTTTCTTAAATTCATCATTAATCGGTGTCGGCGTTCAATTAGATAATGCTGAAATACGATCTCTTAATCTCTCTGCTCTTACACCAACTTGTTTTGCCCAACGGCTGTCCATCATTTCAACGGCTGCTGTTGACCAATTACCATCATTTACGGCTGCTACAAACTTCTTAAAATTTGATAGTCTTGGAGCTCCCATATTGAAACACATATTTACAATCACTTGTTGTGCTTCTTCGTGTAATTCATCTAAATTAGAAAAAACCTTTTTAGATTCAGTAATATAAGTTTCTACATCTTTATCAAATACTGCATTAACTCTTTCCTCAGAAACAGGACAGCCAACTGCTGCTCCATATTCTTCGTCATTAGCAGTAACCAGGTGACCAATACCAAAAGTTTTGTAGCCTAAATGATCTTCATAGACTTCATACTTAACTCCTTCGTCAATCTTTAGTTGTTCCCTTACTTGATTAATGTTCATTTCTTATTATCCTCTTGTTAGTTTTAATAACTTATCTATTTGTGCCTTAATTATTGGCTTTCTATTAGGCCAATGAATATATGGCTCATCACTCTTACCTAAATTATATAAAAATGGTAATACTATCTTTTCAATTTCTTTAAATCTTGCAACTGTATCTTCATCAGATAGTTCTTTTGTAACAGTATCTTTTTCAGCAACAATCTGCATGACCTCATTCATCATTGCTTTGATAGATGAAACATCATCTTTAACTTTTGCTATTTCCAAACTTGAATTTTTTATTAAACTAAGGTCAACGTTAGATTTATCATCTGTTTCAGGCTTAGAAGAAACTGGAGTGAAACCCCAATCCTCATTTAAATCAAACCCTCTCATATAGTCTGGTATATCTTTTGACATTATTTATTTTTACTCCTATCTCGTATTCTTCTTTTGTTTTTTTGCATTGCTTGTTGTGTTTTGATTTCTTTGATACCTTTTTTACCGTATCTGTCAGCAAGTCCACTTTGTGGATGTGCTTCGGCGATCCTTTGTAGGTTTTCTTTCCAACCTGAATCGTGTTTTATACCACCTTGTTGTGATACTATATTTAGTACCTGAGGAACCTGGGTAATGGATTTATTCTTGTCCATATACTCTTCCATCTCAGAAATAGACATCAGTTTAGTAAACTCTCTACCTGATTTTTTGTTTCTAAATGTGTATATTGGCATCAATTAATACTCACTCTTTTTCAATTTTCTTCCATAGTTAGGCCACGTAAAATTATCTATTGACTCTCCACAATATCTCCAACGGATCTCACCTGTACTCCAATTTCTTTCATATATTTTTGCAGTCTTATCTATTTTAGGTTTACCTGATTTATTATTAAGTTTATCTAAATGTTTAAAATCATCTGGGTGTGTCATTATCTTCTATCCCTCTTAACTTGGTTAATACCATTAATTATACGCTGAACTATGTTATGTTTTCTAACATAGAAAACTCCCAAACCTAGTAAAGGCGGCATTAAAAATAATAAGAACCCGTCCATCATTTCTTTTTGTTTAGTCTTTTCTTTTTCTTTGGTGCCTTACCACCCACCCATGCTTCATTAACATTTTTGGTAGATTTATTATCTGCTCTGTATTTACCTTTTGATCTAGCACGTTTAGGTGTTGATGTAAATACGTTTCCTAATTTCTCAGTTATAGTATCTATACATCCTAAAATTTTGTATATATATTTGTCCATTTTTTCTCCTTATTCTATTTCTGTTCTTACAATATGTTTTCTTAATGCTCTTGTAAGTCTTTCTATGTTATCTATAATATCAATAATACTCTTATCAGTAATATAGTGTTGTTTCTCTTTTAACTTATCATATTCTTTTAATGATATTTGAACCATAGGACTTGGTGTTACCTCATTTTCATAAGACCTGTCGTGGTCGTGGTCTTTTTCGTGATTAGGTTTACCCATTTCTCCGTCTAGTGCTTTTTGTTTATCATCACTCATTATCTTTCTCCTTTGTTATCACTTTATTTATCTTCGATGGTGCTGAAATAATATCACCAGGTTTTATTTTAATAGGTCCAATAGAAAATAAAGTTTCACCAATACACCCATTTAATAGTATTAACATTACTAGCATCATTAGTTTCATAATGTTATTTATGTGTAACTAAATTGATTGGTTTATCAATTGGCATACCACATCTATCAAACCATCTATCATCTGTAGTCACCATAACATGACCTAGTGTACCATCATCTAACTTGATTGTACGTTTATCTATCCGTCCACTGTACTCTGTGCCATCCTTGTTAATTAGTTCAAGGTCTTTATGTAAATTTGTATAGATACGATCTATATAGATTATGGTACCTTTGTCATCTGTACCATACTCGTTAGAAACCATAAGTGTTTTCATAGTTAAGAACCACTACCAAACCATTTAGGCCAACCAGCAGGTGCAAGATTTTCAGTATTCCTATCATAACTTCCTTTACCTTTTTTAGCTTTAACTATCTTTTGTCTAAACTTTGGAGTTCTAACTTCTTTGGCAATAGGATTTGGTTTCTTTTTAGATTTCATTTGATATTGCTTCTTTAAACCAATCTGGCATTACACCAGGAGATTTCCAAGTGGCCAATTGTTGTTTTTTCTCTACATAATATTTTCTATATGAACCCACAACATCACCCGGTATTTTACATTCATCTGGCATTGCTGGAGTTGGGTCTGTTAGTAATTTACTTAATGATATATTCATTGGTGGTCTATGTAATATAGTTTTTAATTTTCTAATAGTCATATGATTTTCTGTATGATTATATCTTCTTTTAAATTCTTCATTTAATTCAAGCATATGATTGTATAACCACATATAGTTATAAGCAGATTGCATAACCCATACTGTACTTGGGTGGTTTACGTGTGAAGCTTTATAGATAATGTTTTCGTTTGTTTTATTCTGTAGACGCCATCTTTTGATATTTCTACCATTAGCAGTTTTATCTAGGTACTGTGTACCATCTAATATTCTATGAGCAGTGGATAACATTTGAGCAGACTCGATAATCATTTTGACTACGTGTTTATCACAACACATTTGAGCAGCAATTACAGGGTCTTTATCTAAATAAAAAATATTCATAATATAGTACTAATATAACACATTTTTATGCATTTGTCAACCTTTATTTTTTATCATTCCAATCGTAAATTTGGTCTAATTTTACTTTGATTTCGTCAGGAGACATACCTTTGAAGTCCCCCATTTTAGCCATTAATTTCTTATAATTTCGTTGTTTTCTACCTAGTTTTAATAATTTTGCGTGTTGTTTGTTTACTTTACCCACTAGCCATTCTTTTTGCTTTCTTTGAGTATGTTGTTTTTTATCTCTCCACTGTCTTAATGATATATTAGCGGCGATCAATAGAAGTACTGCAAGTGGGTCAAATACAAATATCAATACCAATATAACCATTCGTACTGCTTTGTCAAAATTATCCTCTGCATTCTCACCATAAATGAGTTCAGCAACATATTTGATTGGTCCTACTTCAGCATCTAGTTTATCTTGTTGTAAATTTAAATCAGCTTTCTCATTGGTCAATCTACTAATCTCGTCACTAGCATTATTAATTGCTGTGTTTAATAAGTTTCTTTCTTCTTCTTGCTTCTTACGTTCTTTTAATCCTCTTGTTACAAATTCTTTCTCAATATAAACATCTAATGCTTTATCTAATTGATCTAAAGTTTTTTGTGACCGATCAATAGTCTTTTGTTGTTGTGAAATCTGACTGTTTAATAGTGAAATCTTAATGTTATTACTTGAAGTAGGTTTAACTTGATCTAGGTGTGCCTTTGATAGGAAACCAAAGATACCCATTGATGTGATGAAGATTAAAATAATGATTGCTATGAATAGATAAGTCTTTAATAGTTTAGGTACGTCTTCTCTCCAATTATGATATAACCAACTGGCCGCTACAAGTTTACCAACTTCTAGTGCTGAACCCATAGCAATGATAGGCATAGTTGCACCAGCAAACAATGTTGCTAGACCTATAATGGAATATCCTGCGGCAATAATTGATATAGAAAGTGCAGATATGAGTGTTATTAAAAATAAAAACATACTCTACTATTTAGTTTCCAGTTTTCTGATCTTTTTAATTATTAGTATAACTCTTTGGTCATAATCTTTAGTAGTTGAAAACTTATCTAAAGTTTTGATTAATACAATTGAATCTAGTTGTTTGTTATTCTCTAGCATTACTTGTCTTTTATCTCTAAAACTTTTGTAAGCACGGTGTTCATTTAGTAATCTAAAATATTCTTTTACACTATCACATTTACTACTAAACTTTCTTACACCCCAACCTGGCCATTTCTCTACACCTACTAGTAGTAAGTGTGGCGTTGTTTCAGTAAAGGTTCTAATACCAAATAGGTTGTTACCTTTAGTTGCAAATCTACTCTTACCCCAACCAGACTCTAACGCTGCCTGACCTATAACCATTTCATAAGGTACTCTCTTATCTTTAGGTGTTGTGAAGTTAATATAGTCTATGCACTTGTGCATTGCTCTTACGAATTGTATATCATTATTATAAGTAAATTCAGGTTCTCTTAAATCTAAATCTTTAATTTTTTCTAGGTAAAACTGTTCTAGTTGAGCAGTTACAGTAGCAGTTGACCATTTGTTAGGTTTAAATGTACCGTACCAGTATGCTGAAACACAAAGAATACCAACTGCAAAAATGATCTTCGTCCACTTCCACGATTTGTCTAGCACTTTGTCCCAATTGATTTTTTTCACTATCTAACCCTTGCAATATATTCGTAACCAGTCCATTCCACACCATCTTCATCTGTAAACGATGGTAGTTTAGATTGGAATAGATCAAGTATATTTCTATATTTTAACATTGATTCAAATATTTTTTCTGATTGTATTTCTGTGTAATTATCTAATACATCTTTTCTAAAATTACCTGTATAATAAATTTTTGATGTACCCGGTAAATTAGATGGTTTGCTAAGTTCTTCAAGTATTATTCTTGCTTCACCTATACGACCTTTAAGATAGGGGTCTAACTCTTTACTTTTTTTTCTCACTTCATTCATAATATATCTTTCAGTTATAACTCAAGGCCAATTGCATTTAACTTTGGTCGGAAACTATAAAATAATTTATTGTGACTACCAGTATTACCTACATTAGCCATTTGATATAGATGCACCATTTCATGTCCTAAAGTGTCCACAAATTCTTTTTTATTATAATATTCTGGTAGCATTTCTAAATAGAAGACTCTAGTTCCTTTTCTCTTCCATTCCCAAACTACTACTTGACCCATACATTTAATTTTAGGGTCTCTAATAGTCTTAATTTGAATATCATTAAAAGGTGACAATACATTTTTAAATACAGCCTTGTTGATTAGGTTGAAATAATATTTAATATCTTTATAAGTTGTTTTATATTTTTTTCTTGTTAACAATTCCCTCTTTAAGATTTTTTTAACTTTTATTCTATCGCTCATTGTAATTAATGTTTCCTTTATTGAGTTTATTAACATATAATATAATATTATTTACAATCGTCTTTTATATCAGTATCTTCAAGTAATTTACATTTGTATTGTAAGTCAGCTTGTAATCTCAAATCGGTGGATATAGCATCCAAGATTGCAGGTAAATACGCTTGTAGTAAGGTAAGCGATTCAATGGCAAATGTATGTGCCAACTTCTGCATTTCATATTCTAATAGTTTACTAGTATCAACATTGATACCATTTACCTTAGATTGTATAACATGACCAATTACAGCCTCGTTGTACTCGTCAGCCATAACAGAGTTCATAAAACTTGTTAGACCAATCCATAATGTAGCTAAAACTATTGTTAGTGTTATCAAAAACTTATTCATAATATCCTCTCTTTCATATTTATATAATACACCATAATAGACTGAAAGTCAACAAGTATTTTGCGTTAAAATCGTAGAAAACTCAATGATTTTGGAGGGAACAAAGGGTGAACAGAATGTCACACCCCTTGTTTTAGTTCGATTCGTTATATTCCGGCAGTTTCTATAACTGTTGGAGTGATAAATTGTTCATTCCAACCAAAGGCTTCTTTAACCATATCTGCAGTCAACCCTTTGTAAGTTTTATTTAAACATTTGTTCTTAACATCTATTAAAACCTTTGCTTCTTGTGAAGATAAGCCTTCTAACATCTGAATAAACATAGTTTCTTTTTGTAGTTTATTAGTTGAAGTATCAGCTCCTTTAACAAAACGCCATAATCTTTTATACTCGTTCATTAAAATAGAGTGTTCTGTTCCTTCTGGCGCCTCATTTTCAATAAAGGGTGGTGTTCCTTCTGGTAAATCCCATTCTATGTTAGGATCAAAGCAACCTTTCAATAGTTGTTTTATTGCAGCGGTATTGTACTGCTTCAAAATTTCTATCTTCTTTGGTTTATCTTTTGCGTTATTTATCTTTAAAAAGATTTCACTTACTAAAAGTTGTTGTGAACCTCTAGTTGAACTCATATTTTCCATAGCTCTTTTAGAAATGAGATGTGGATTTTGTTTTATTTCAGCCATTATATTTCTCCATGCATGTTATTAAAAGTCATTTATATTTTCAATTAATGTCTTTAGTTTGTTTTCTATAAAGTACGTTAATAACAGCGTCCTATTATTTACTTTATAGTTATCATATTTAGTTTTTATATCACTATATATATGACCTGGAATTTCACCCAAGTCTATTAGTTTCTTATTTCGTTCATAATACTTTTTAGTTTCTGAACCTAGTGGTATGTTCTCAATGTCTGCCCATTCCGCTAGTCTTTTCTTATTTATGGGTCTTTGTTTTTCTTTTATTAAGAATACGTTATCAGCACTTAATATGTTTGGTACACCATCTGATCTATCACCCTTAATAATCTGCTCATGTAAGAATTTAACTGGATCCGGGTCTTCTACAAACTTTTTTTGTATAGGCGCATATTGTTTTACACCTTCATATTTGTGTAGTTGTATAAAATCTTTATCACCAGAAACAATCATTATTTTTTCTTTAGTATAATTTTCTTTGACAAGTACAGCGATTATATCGTCAGCTTCTACACCGTCTATGTGTAAAGTTATGTATGGGAAGTTTTGAGCAAGTTCTTCTCTGATCTCTCCAATCATTTTAAACAGGCTTGACCAATCTTTTGTATCTTCTTCTCTACCTTTTCGTCTGGAGTGTTTATAGTTAGGGAATATACCTCTACGCCAAGGATTAGCGCCGTCAGCACATAGTATGATCGTACCATACTCGTGTTTAAACTTTAGATTGTATCCTCGTAATGAGTTTAGTACCATATGTCTAAGCATAGATTTATCAGGTAGTTCATCTACCATGCCTCGTGTTTGAGCCATTAAGTTTGAAATTAATACTTGGTTTAAATCTACTAATATCATAAGTATTTTTCTAACTCCCCTGCTGTATGGTCAAATAATATATCTAACTTTTTAAGTTCTTTTTCATTTAGTAATAAAAAATCAGAACCACCATTGTTTAAGATTGTTCTATCATAGTGACCTACTGTTTCATTGTTCATGTTTACAATTCTTAAATGAGCATCATTCATTACTTTAACCTTCTTATCTACAAAAAAGTTTTTAACCATTTTTTCAAAATCTCTACATTTTTTATTTAAGATTTTATATGATGGATGACCTTTTTTTACTGGAATTACTTTTTGTTTTCTAATGTCTTTGATACTTAAAGGATAATAATGTTTGTCCCATAAACTCTGTAATCTACCATCAGCTGAATCTCTATCTGTCACGGTTCCAACCTTGATTATGTTATTCATTTCTCTCATTGGTTGTGTTATGTATATTCCTGGCATTAGTTATCCAAAGTTCCTATCGAGTCTGACATTTTAGACCAATCTCTACATATGTCCATTACTCGTTTTCTAAATTTAAAATTAATAAATTTATCATCAATTAGGGTTTCAAATAATTTGTCCACACCAGCGCCTAACTGTAAATTGATATGTTTCTTAAATTTAAATTTTTTAAATTCTTCAAATGCTGTAACTACATGATGTTTTTGAAATGGTTTGTTTACTTCTTCCCATGTCATATTATAAAAGAAATCCTTGACAGTTAATGATAGATATGGTGTAATAAGTTGTTTCTTATTGTTTCTAGCAATCAATTCATGCCATAGATACCCTGCTTGATTGTTTATATCAAAGTAATTATCTCTAAACTCATCAAATTTTTCTTTTGATTTACCTGGACCATAATGTATCATGGCCTTTTTAGATATACCATAATAACCATCAGCTGCCCAACCACTTAATACTACCTGTTCTTGTATTTCTGGATAGACGTATAGAAAAGGAAAACAGCATTCAAAATGTGTTTTCTTTTTACATCTTACTTCTTTTACTAATCTTTGAAAATCTTTTTGTAAATTGTTTGTAGGTACTACTATGATATTATAGTCCCAACCCATTAGTTTTGCCACTTCAGCGGCCTTTGTAGCGTCATATGAGGGCTGATCTTGTAAATGAAATGTATATGCAGTTATCTTTTTACCCATTCTATGAGCAGCAAAAGCAACAGATAAACTATCTACACCGCCAGATAACAAAACAGCAACATTGTTGTCTACAGTTTGTTGTTCTATTTGATCTATTATTAGTTTATCAATCATTTTTTAAAATCATATGGTAAATTTTTTTTTTCTAATTTCTTCTTGTTTTTCCGTTTCAATACTTTTAATGTGGTTTGAACCTAGTATGAGTGCAATCATAGCAAGTGTTACTGTGACTAACAAACCAATAATACCAAGTAATAATCCATCTGTAAATGTCATTTGGAAAAGCCAAGATGGGGAGATAAACCCCCCACCTCGATAGATTGTTTATGCGTCAAGTGCAATAAGATCAGATTTCTTTACAGAAACCGTGTGGTTGTCATACTTGAATTTAGTTCCGTATAACGCTTGAATACCAGCAGCAATGATAGCTCTTGTTGGAGTTCCCATTCTGTAGAATTTTTTACCACTTACTCTATTGCCATAAATCATATGACCTTCAGCTCTTAAAGTGTCAATCATTGATCTTGGAGACTCTAAATCAAATTGTTTTTGAATAGATGTCCAAGCAACATTGTTACCTTTTAATAAAAGGTTTAACAGTTTTTGTTTTTTTGACAAAGATTTTCTGCCTCTAGTTTCCACTACAGTTCTTTTAGCTACTTCTACTTTCACTAACTCATCTTTACCAAATAGGTTTTTTAATGTTTTAAACATATTATATATTTCCTTTGTTTATTTGTGTTAATAAAACTATTTTACAACCTGCAAAGGCGATTCCTTGGGAATTTTGTTTAATCATTTATGTCGTCTCCTTCAAACAAGCTGTCAGCTTGATCTTTGAACTCTTTTAATTCTTCTTTAAGTTCTTTACTTAAAGGATTATGGACCTTATGTTTTGCTTCTAATATTTTCATATAATCAATTCTTGCTGATTGTGTGGCATCTTTAGTAACTTTTAACTCTACTAACTTATCCGATAACATTTGAGCTGGGTGTTTAATACCAAAATCTCTATATATTAACCCTCTCATAACATCAACTAACAAAGCAAAGTCTTTTGTAAAGTTATGATTACCTGTTTTAATAGCCATATCATAAAACTGTCTTAATAATCCCATACTAATATCATCAACTGAAGTTTCTACAAATTGTTTTGTTTGTTGATCTTTCAATTTTTTTAACAACTTCTCGTCTTTTGGAGGACTAATTTTAGTCTTTCTTACAATTTTATTTGTAGGAAACATTATAACATTCCCGTTATCTTTACTCACTAATAATTTCACCTTTAAAGTTTACTCTACCTTTTACCATAAAATATTCTATTAATTGATTATAACCACCAATTAATTTATCATCAATTTTAATTTGTGGCATAGTTCTTACAGGTTTACCTATGTCTTCTAACATCGCCTGTGGTGATTCAAAATCTTCCATCTTTTTTTCTGTGTATTTAAGGCCAAGTGATTTAATCATATGTTTGGCCTTATTACAAAATTGACAGTTTAATTTACTGTATAGTACTATTTCCATCATTTTTACCTATTAAGTTTTCATAAGCAATGTTTGCTTTTTCTTTAACATTATATGCATCAACTGCTTCAGCAATTGTAAAGTTATACATTTTATTATATTCACCCATTGGTAATCTTAAACCAATCCACGCTCTGTAATAACCTTCTTTTGTTATTGCGATATCTTTAGCAAAGATTTCATAACCTCTTACTGGTGTTTCTTTAATCATGTTGATAATTGTCAACTCAACCTCAGACACAGTAGTTTTTTGATTAGTTTTACCTAATTCGGTGATAAATTGTTTAGACGATTTATTCATTTCGCCTTTAATTATATCAGCCAATTCAGCCTTGGCAATCATCATGCCTTTTTCTATTGCTAAATTTAAGTCTGGAGATACTGCTGTACCTACACCAAAGATACACATTTTATCTTTGTCAGTACCAAACATTGGTGTATCACACGCTTTACTTTCTGAAAAGTCAGCAACATACCACTTCGGTACGTGATCTAACAATTTACCTTGCTCCGTCTTCATCTTATAAGTTGAAGAACAGTTAGCCACTAATAGGCCTGTTACTACAACCATCGTCATTTTCATCATCTTATTCATAATTTAATTAACCTCACTTTTTACATTATATACTAAATCTTGCGCTTTGTCAAGTGCTAAACTGATATAATCTAAAAACTCTGCCCCTGTTATATCAAACACTATTACTGACAATAAAACAAGTATTATTACGTTTCTTATCATTATTGTACCTCCCATTCGCCATTAGTTTGTAAACAAGTCTTTCCGAATGCTTTAAAAACGTGTTTAGGTCGACTATACTGTCGACAATATTCTGGAGCACTTATATCTCTATAATAAAATTGAGCAAATAGTTCCCAATAACTTGGTCCATCAAATCTTTTACGACCGTCAGCACACTCCATGACTTCTTCCTTAATCAAACTATCCCCTTTTTGTGTTATAACTACTTTTATAAAACAGTATTGGTCATTAACTTTACTTGGTTCGATTATATCAATTTTGTCATAATACACTTTACCTTTGGCAATTTCAATCTTCTCTAATTTGTCTAGTATCTTTTCAGCTTTATCAAGTGTAGAATTAAATTCTGATTCTTGTATTCTAGTTCCATCACTGAGAATAATGGTATCACCCTCAATCACAGCGATTACTTTAGAAGTTTTTCCTGATAAGTCGTCTGTTACTCCTTCAACTTCTGCCGAATATAGTTTTTCAATACCAAATGATATTAAAAGAAGTACACCTATTACTATAATTATTTTTTTCATTTATGTTCCACCCATCTACCATCTGGCATTTGACACGCAACTCCAAATATAGTATTTCTATTAATTCCACCAACACCGACCAATGGCCAGTTATTTGTAATATCTACTGTTGCACTATAATCTTTACACTTAATTGGTCCTTTCAAATATGAGCTAGTAGTTTTAATAATACCACTATTACCTGTCTTCGAATTATACCAATTTGTATAAGATGATGTACTAGTACCTGTGTTTAAATGATCTACGAATACTGCATTGTGTACATCATAATCTGATTTATACATAATCTCTGCACCTATAAATGCACCTGATACAGCACAAGCAGCAATCGCATAGGGATTTTCAACACCTAAAGCAACACAGGAACCTGTAGTAGTAGTTGCACCTAACGTGGCGCCTACCTGGGATCTGTTGGCTGCGCAATTAGTTATCAATAAACTAATTACTAATAGTAGTAGTATTCTCATTCTGTATTCCTAATTTTTTTAAAGTATCGTTGATTTCATAAAGTTCATCTTCTAATTTCACAATTGGTTTTTTAAACTGAAGTTCTTCTTCTATTTCTTTTTTTCTAGTCTTCAAGTTTGTTACCGTGTATGAATTAGGCATCTTGTTCTCCACTAAAAAATGATTTAATTTTAATCCACGTTTTAGAAGTTTGATCTTTACCGTTTTGCCATTGTTTTTTTTGATACTCTTTAGTATCTGTCCATTCTTTAACAATAAAGTTTTTTGCTTTAACATCTATTGTTTCTTCGGACTTCACCATTGTGGCTGTCATAATTACTAGTATTGTCATTAACATTAATGTTTTCATATTTCTCTCTTTAGTTTATTGGATTGTTTTTTCTTTATCTACTTTTTTCTGAGTATATACTTTTTCTTTTTTAGTCAAGTCATAATACTCAGCTTCTTCTTCTGCTTTTTTCTCAGCGTATGTCATACCGAAAACTCTCATATACGTTGCGTCACGTGGATTTGGAGCGGACCAGTCATCAATCAAATTTTGTAGTTGTTTTGGTTTAATTGAAATATTACTAAAGTGTTTAGGTACTTTAATCATATCTTCTTTTAAAGCGGAAAGATAAGCGATACGGTGGGTATAGGTCTCTTTCTTCTTACTTTGATCTTTTTTAGTCACTTCTTTAAACTCGTTAAATATTAGTTCTTTTGTGTACATCATATATTATTGTCCTTTGTTAGTTGTTAATCTTGTCTTAATTGTATCAGGAGTTGATATAAAAGTCAACCCCTTAAAAACCCCTTATTTTACTATCTTTTCCACCGCTGAGAGATCGCTGAGCGAGCATTTCACCCTTGATTCAATAGTAGATACCCCATATAATATCAATAATACGAGGGCTAAGAGTATTAATTTTTTCTTTGATTTAATCAATGTTTTATAGTCATCTGGTGTTCTTCCGTATATCAACATTATTGTCCTCTCTTTTGTATTAGTTCTAATTCTACCTCGTTACCACCTTCTGGATTTGAATATATGTGTGTAGTATATCCAGCCAGTGGATTCGATTTAATATATTTTACAATTTTATCAAAAAGTTCTTGTGTACCTCTAACACTTGGAACGTATCTTTGATAGCATGGTTCTTGTTTATAATGTTTTTTAGAAAAGTTATCTATCATAATACTACCACCCCAAACAGTATCAAAATCGCTTAGATAGTTTTGAGAATAAAATTCAAACATTTTATCATGGTTCACGTTTACATTTTTCTCGGGTTCAAATACTAGTCTTATTATCATAGTTATCCTTTTTGTTAATGTAATGTTGTATCTTCAAATTTTTCTATTTTTGGTATACTTTTAATTATTGTTTTCATCATAGACTCATAGTCCTCATCATTTAGTACTGTTTTATACAATCTTAATCCTATTGTAATTAATGTAGCAGCAATTACTTCCCAATTATATTGTAAACCCAACATAAGTGTATGCTTATACAGATCATCAAATGCTTCTTGTAATTTGTTATTATCTTTATTTGACACTTTTACTATTCTCCCATATGTTATTATTAAATACTTGGATTAAACGTGTTAATTCAACATTATATTTTTTTCCAAATTTATTGGTAAAACAAACTTTACAATCAGTTACCGGTAAATCCAGATCGCCATATTTAAGTATATCTACTTTATTGTTCAATTTAGAATCCATTTCTTTCCTCAATTTCTATTAGTTCTTTTTCTTTTGCTGCTTTATCTTCACTACTCATTAATAAAATTACATAATGAACAGCTTTTAATAAATCTTTTCTATTCTTACCATCTTTCTTACCATATCTGCACAAATATTTAATTGCATTTGCTTGGCAGAAATCTTTATCAATATTTAATTGTCTTAACATATCTTGTACTTGAAAACCGTCTTCGGTTGTACTATAATGTTGACCATAAGTTGATTGAATATAATCGCCTATTTCTTTTATAATTTTTTCTTCGTTATACTTCATTCGCAATCATCACCTTTCCAACCTACTTGCATACTTTTTAAATAATCTTTTAAAGGGTTAGTTTCTTCTTTTTTATTTTGTTTTTTATGGTTATACATTGCAATCATATAAGCAATAGTAAAACCTACTATTGTTACCGTACAACCTATAAATCCTAGCAAAAGTCCGTGTTCTAAATCCATTAGTGACATTTCTTTCCGTTATAAGAGTAAACTTTACTCTTTGTTAATTTAGAATTAAAGTCTTTTCTTAAACTTGATCTATCATACTGCTGACCATAGTCGTGCCACATATGTAATTTTTGTGTCTTATACTCATCTTTACTCATTACATCACCATACACATCTGCAAATGAAGTGTAATATTCTTTTTCCATAACTATATCAATATTAGTTACATTTTCAAAATTCTTTGCAGTCTCTTTATAGTTCCAATCGCAATGTTTTAACATCTTCATTTTTAAATCTTTATTAGAAAATTTATTAAGATACTTCATAGGTACATTTCTGTATATAGTTTCGTATAGATTAAATGTTTCAGCCTCGTTCTCAGGGTCTCTATATTCTCTTAAATAACAAACGTTAAAAGTTTTACTCATTATTTTACTCTCCCATCATATATTGCTTTTCCCCAAACTAGACTATTCATTTCTCTGATTTCTTTTTGTTTTTCATTTTCTAAATATTCATTCTTAAATCTATTAAATAGTGTTTTTCTTCTTTGTTTAAAATATGAAGATTTAATTTTTAGTTTTTTGATGATTTGACTATCTTCGATACCTTGAAAAGATAAAGTAAGTATGTCTTTATCAAATTTACCAAAGTGGTAAGGACCATCAATCATTTTTTTAAATGCGTCAATCTTGTTTTCAATACTCATTACGATTTACTTTCTGTAAGTAATACTTCTTCAACATTGTCTTCTGTGATACCTACCATTTCTAGGTTATCAAGTTTCTTAACTTCTGCGACAGCAGTTGTTAGATCAATCTGACCGTCTTTCATTTTGAAAACGATCTTATCAACAGCGTTCTCTACTGATGTTTCTATATATTGTTTTACTTTTGACATAGTGTATTATCCTTTTTGTTAGTGTTATTATAATTCAAATTTTGTTCTTCGTTTTTCATAGTATTTTTTGTTGTCATATACTATTATAATATCAGGATATAGCATAAAGTCAAGGTCTAATTTGCCCTTATTTTACTAGGTTTTTTGATGATTAGAAAGAACAAAGATAGAACAAACTTTAGTTCTATTGATTCTTCGGAGTTATTTAGATGTTATTAATACTATTTTCATAACCAACTTTAGCAATATAGTAACTATCTACGATATCTGTTACCGGATTGTTTAACTTCTCCATATCAAACTTTTTCATCAAGTCAACTTTTGTGTATTCTTTGAAACTATCATACATAAGTTGTTTGTCAGCATTACCTTTACTTGTCGCAAACTTCTTAACAACACTAGGTACAACAGTATTATATTCAATCTCTGCTAATTGTAGTCTATATTTTAAGATACCACAATTCTCGGCAATTTGAAATACTGCTTGACCTTTAGAACCAAACGAGTATCCTTCTATAAAAACTTTTGGATTACTAACTTTATTGATTATTGAAAAGACCCAATCTGAAATTTGAGAAAATCTCTCTATGGGTGTATTATATTCTAAATGCTCATAACCAAATATGTTATTACCAAAGTTACAAATATGTTTCTTCTTACGTGTTAAGAAATGAAAACTACATTTTTCAAATTCAAAACTACTATCTGTTATACAAATAGCTGGACTATTTAAACTATAATCAATTCCAACTATCGTCTTCGGCTTCTTCAGGTATGTCAATATCAGAATCCTCCTCTACTTCATATCCACAAAATGGACAAGTTAAAGGTTCAAGGTCTTGTTCCTCTTTATCCCAGATTATAGTATAGTTAGTAGTGCAGTTAGTGCAAAGTTTTGGTACTTTTTCCATTATAATTTGAACTTTTTAAATTGATCTTTTGTAACGTCTTGTTTAATTCCACCAATAACATAACTTTCAATTTCTGTTTCTTGTGGGGCATTTTGTGATGATCTACTATTTAACCAATGGTCAACCCAAGGTAGTGGATTTGTTTTTTGATTGTATGTTGGAGTTAATCCAATTGCTCTCATTCTTCTATTCGCCATGTATTCTACAAATTGATGTAATAGTTTTTCTGACAATCCAATCATTGATCCTTGAGAGAATAGATAAGTTGCCCATCGTTTTTCTTCTTGTACAGCGTCATCATATATGGTATACACTTCTTTTTCTGTGTCTTTAATTACTCTATCCATTACTTTATCTTTTTCAACGTCTTTATAGTTGTTTATTATTTTTTGAGATATAGCCAAGTGTTGACTTTCATCTCTAGCGATAAAGGATATAATCTTTGCTGAACCCTCTAATAGTTTTAGTTCACCAAACGCAAACGAACATGCAAATGATACATAAAATCTCAATCCTTCTAATACATTAACAGTAATTAAAGCTTTCCATAATTTTTTCTTTAGTTCATACTCATCAACCTTTGTTTTGTCTATATGATACTTATAACCAATTTCAATTAACTCATCATAAGCTTTTGTAACTGAATTAGCTCTCTTTTCGATTTTCTCGTCTTGTAGAACTGTATCAAAAACATCTGATGGATTTGAATATAAATTCTTAATAATGTATGTATAACTTCTACTGTGAATTGTTTCCATAAAATCCCATGTTACAATACAACCTTCTAGTTCAGGTAATGATACAAATGGTAAGAATGCTAGACATGGGCCACGACCTTGTACGCTATCTAACATAGTTTGATATTTTAGATTTGATGTAAATATACTCTTTTGTTGTTTAGTTAATTCTTGGTAGTCGTTTCTATCTTTTTGTAAAGAAACTTCTTCTGGTCTCCAAAAATAACCTAGTTGCTGTTGAGTTAACTTATCAAAGATAGGATATTTCATACTATCATATCTTTGTAATCCTAAGTCTTCTCCAAAGAACATAGGATTCTTTAAAAAGTTTACGTCTTTAGATTTATTAAAAACTGTTCTTGCCATTTTATTCTATTTATTACTCTATTAAATTGCACAGGCGTCACAATCGGCGCCCTCTGCATCTTTGGATTTATCTTCAGGTACGTTATCTACAAATCCTATTGGGTGTGCAGGTTCGTCAATATCTTTTTTAGCGTCATATGTATTTTGATAATAAGAAGTTTTCCAACCCAATCTATACGTGGTTAGTAGGTCTTGTGCCATTTGAGATATTGGTACTTGGTTATCTTCAAAGTGTTCTGGATTGTATGACCAGTTACCACTTATCGCTTGGTCAAAATACTTCTGCATTATTGCTACTACATTAATATAACCTTCATTTGATTTCATATCCCACATTAATGTATAATCTTCTTTTAACTTCTTATATTCTGGTACAACTTGTTTTAATGGACCTTTTTTAGATTTTTTTATACTTAAATAATCTCTAGGTGGTTCAATACCGTTAGTAGCATTTGAAACCACACTAGAGGATTCAGATGGCATTTGAGCAGAGAGTGTACTATGTCTGAGTCCGTGCTCTTTAATGTCTTTCCTTAAACTCTCCCAATCATAAGTTAGATTTCTGGTTACAACCTCGTCTACCTCTTTTTTGTAAGTGTCTATTGGTAAGATACCATCTGAATATTTTGTTCTATGGAAGTATTCACATTTACCTTTTTCTTTAGCAAGTGTGTTACTAGCTTTTAATAGATAATATTGAAATGCTTCTGTTAGTTTATCTACTTCTTTCCAACCCATCTTTTGTTCGTATGAGTAACCTTTTTTAGCAAGATAGTGAGCAAGTCCGATATAACCTATACCTAAACTTCTTCTTGCTTTTGTAGATATTTCAGCTGCATGTACTGGATACCGTTGATGATCTATTATTTCATCTAATCCTCTAACAGTTAACTCGCACAATTCTTCTAATTCTTCTTTTTCATTTATAATACCCACATTGATTGCTGATAAAATACAAAGAGCAATTTCACCCTTACCATCTATATGTTGTAAAGGATCTGTTGGTAGAGTAATCTCTTGGCATAGATTTGACATATAAATTCTATCTTTAAATGATGAGTGAGTGTTACAATGATCTATATTCATAATATAAATTCTACCTGTTTCAGCTCTTTCTTTTAAAATGTCAAAAAATAAGCCTTGTGCAGATATTTTCTTTTTCTTAATAGATGTTTTTCTTTCTGCCTTTATGTATAGATCATCAAACTCAGGTGATCCCCAAGCTTCATAGAGTTCAGGTACTTCATGGGGTGAGAATAAAGTTATTTCACCTTCTTGTATAAATCTTTCATAAAATAGTTTTGATATTTGAATTGAATAATCTAATTTTCTAACTCTATTGTCTTCTGAACCTTTATTATTTTTAAGTACAATGATGTCTTCTATCTCTTGGTGCCAAATTGGGAAGTGGACTGTTGCCGAACCTCCTCGTACTCCGTTTTGAGTGCAGCACTTAACTGTTGCCTCAAATTTTTTAAGGAAAGGAATAACTCCGGTGTGTTGTACTTCACCTCCTCGTATCCTCGCATTGATGCCTCGTATTCTACCAGCGTTAATACCAATACCAGCCCTTTGTGCAACATAACGTCCAATAGCCATATCACCAGTAAAAATACTAGGTAAAGTATCATCAATATCAACCAACACACAACTTGCATACTGTTTGAGAGGAGTACGTACACCTGCCATAACAGGCGTTGGAATATTAATTTTAAATTGTGAAATTGCGTCATAATATTTTTTAACATAAGTCATTCTATGTTCTTTTGGATAGTTCATAAAGATAGATGCAGCAATCATCATATACATAAACTGTGGTGTTTCGAATACCTGACCAGTTGCTCTATCTTGTACTAAATATTTGTCAATTACTTGTCTTAACCCAGCGTAAGTGAAAGTATAATCTCTTTCGTGGTTAACCCAATTTTCCATTCTATCAAAATCTTTCTTTTGATATCTCACTAGTAAATCAGGATCATAAAGTTTTTTATTAACAGCTGCCTTAGCATGGTCATAAATGTGTGGGTGGTCCCACAATCTTCCTATAACTTGTTTTCTTAAACTGTATAGAAGTAATCTTGCCGCAACGTATTGATAGTTAGGAGTTTCTAAAGAAATTAAATCTGCTGCTGACTTTACTAGAATTTGTTGTATGTCGTCTGTATTAATTCCATCGAAAAATTGTAGTCCACTTTTCATCTCAACTTGTGATGATGATACACCTGTTATACCTTCGACTGCATACTCCATCATCTCATGGATTTTTTCAATATTTAATGACTCTTTGCCTCGTTCACCTCGTTTGATAACATAAATCTTTGCGTCAGTCATTGATCTCCTATATTTTTTTGTAGTCGTTTAATTTAGTTAGTGCGGATAGTTTTGAATATGTATTGGTACTTATAATATCACTAATTTGGAGTTTTGTCAACCCTGCTAATATCATATCATTGATGTCTTTGTGTCGCAGATCACTAGGCCACACGACCAAGTTGTAATCTTTTTCAATAACATCATACATTCTTTTTATAATCTCTTTGTTCCTTGGTTCGTTATCATATATGTATGTGATTTGTTCGTTTGGTATTTTGTTTTTTAATATTAAATCTGCACCACCAGCTGCCAAACAATTATCAATAAATAAACTATCAATCGGACCTTCAACGATATAAACCTGTCGTTGAAAGTTAACTCTTTCCAAACCATAAATTTTTTGCTTATCTTCATCTAATTTTACCGTTAAGTATTTTGGTTGTTCTTTTCCAAAGGCTCGACCTTGAAAAGCAAAAGCCTTTCCGGCCGTATCATAAAAAGGTATAATTAATCTTGGATGGTCTTTAGTTGATTTATAGGTATTAGGTTTTACCTGATTAACTAATTGACCAAACTTATCACAAAAATATAGTTTCTTAAAAAACTCAACAGGTATTTTTCTATTGAGAACATATTGTTTTGCTGGGTGTTTATCATCTAATTGACTAATACTTTTCAAGTCGTCAAGTATTGTTTGATCTTTAAACTTCACAGGTGTAAAATCAAACTTCGGCATCGGTGTCGCTGGAGCCGATTTCTTATATCTTTCTAATAGATATTTAGAATATAATTTTGGATCTAAAAACTTAATAAAGTTTGCTAAGTTTTGACCTTCGCCACAGTTATGACATTTAAAGAACATATCATTTTTAACTCTATATAGATATGCTCTAGTTTTTAGTTTCGACTTTTTTGAGTCTCCACAATGAGGGCATCTAAAATTAAACAAGTAGTCATTCTTTTGTCTAAAATGACTTAACCTCGATTTTAGATTACTAATAAATTTAAGATCAATATAACTGGACATAATACAATTACTAATATACTATATATTAGTCCAAAAGTCAAGTCTAATTTGACAACATTCTTATAATAGTAGCAAAATTTTTAGACAATATAAACCCAATTACAATAGACCCACCTAATATAATCCATTTATATCTCTCTAACACGCCCACTCTAGCGTTTATATCGTTCTTTAATGACTTGACTTCGATTAATAATCTTTTTTCAGTCATCTCAATATCTTTCTTTAATTCTCTATAAACGTCAGTTAAAGCCTCTGCTCTATCTTTTAGTTTTTCAAAAATAACTTCATCTATCTTTTCGCTTCTTTCAATTTTTTCCTCGTGTACAGCCAGCATAGATTTTATAGATGTGGAAACATCTGTTAATTTATCAATAGCCGTATCTAAACGGCCTTGAATATTATTAACATTTTCTACATCTTTCTTTAAAGATTCTATATCTATTTTTATTTCTGTATTATCGCTCATATTAATTTGATGGTTTTGGTTTTGATTCAACAACAGTATAATCAAATAACACATTCAATATACACTTCTCTTGTTGTTCAGGTGTTTCCATTGTTCTTATAATGTGTCCTTCGGTGTCTTTTGATATATAAGTTATTACAGCGTAAACAATATCGCCTGTTGGTAATGCTGCTGTTCTACCAACTGCTATTTCTATCTCTTCATAACCTTCTTTTTCTAATGCTTGATTAACTATATCTAAAGGACCACACCATATGGGTGCATGTTGTAGTGTCCAAGGATAGTTTTGTAAACCTTCGGGTCCAGCATATGTGACAGTATTATATAATATGATAACAAGTCCAAATATTGTTCTAATTAGTGTTCTCATAACTTTCTATTATTTATATCTCGTTTGTTTGTATTGTTGATGTATCTCTATATACCTTTGGTGTATGTTCATAAAAATATATATCATATATTGTTGGAACACCTATGAGTACATTAAGAACTATTAAAATCAATATGAGTTTATTAAAGAACTTTTGTGTTCCTTCGTCTATCTCTGGGTCTATTCGTCTGTCTTTTAACATATTCGTCTATTATCCTACTGCTTCCAATCTCCTCTTGGAAATCGGAAATTGACGTCCATCGCCCAGGAAGTCCTGCCACGTTTGAGTATACCTATTGGTTCCAACTCCTCTTGCATTCTTTCTGATTCAGTTTTTTTTCTTTCATCTCTTTGTCTAAATGCTTCTTTTCTACATTCATCTAGTTCTTTTTGTTCTTTTTGTGTTTCTTTTAAAAAATCTTTTATCATTTTATTGAATATATTTTAACTTTATTAGATTTACCCTTGACAGTTACCCTACCTAATTTGTACATTCTTTTATGTAACTCTTTTGCCTCTTTGTATGTGTCTTCACCTACTACAATTGTTGTGTTAAATTCTTTACTTTGTCCCTCTAATCTACTCGCTAAGTTAACTGCGTCACCTAGTACTGAATAATCAAATCTTTGATTGCTTCCCATGTTACCCACAACTGCTTTACCACTATTAATACCAATGCCTATTTTAAAACCTAAGTTCAATTTTCGCATAGTTTCTCTCATAATCTTAGCAGCTATAATTGCTTTATGCTGATGATTAGGACAGTCAAGTGGTGCGTTCCAAAACGCCATGATACAATCTCCCATATATTTATCAATTGTCCCACCTGACTTTAGAATAATATTAGTCATTGGTGTTAGAAATGCATTGATAAGTTTTGTTAATTCCTGTGGTTTCTTTTGATATTTTTCTGATATAGTAGTAAACCCTCTTATGTCACAGAATAGAAAAGTTAACTCTCTTGTTTCGCCACCTAGTTTTAATAGACTAGGATTATCTTGTAATTTCTTGACCATATCTGGCGAAAGATAATGTTCAAATTGTTTTTTAATTTGTAATTTTAATCTATTCTCTCTAATAAAATTATTGTATATTAAATGTGAGAATATTATACAGCCCATTATAACAGGATATAACCAATTTGTCAAGTACAAATATGACTTAAATAAATAAAAACTTGACAATATGATTAATATGTTGTATAGTATAAATGGCACAAGTGACATTACTATACCAAGTCTAGGTATCAATAATATGAATAGGCCCATTCCTATAATCATCACAGCAAACTCTACGTATATAATCCAATCTGGTCTAGTTATAAACTTACCTGATAGTAAAGTTTCTGTTGACAATGCCATTATCTCGTGTGTATTCTTTAGACCATCTGGTGTGAGAACAAAAGTAGAACCTTGAAAAGTTGTACCAATAAGAACTATCTTACCTTTCATAGCTGACCAATCTTTATCTACGTAATCTATTCTAGTTATATTGTGTCTAAAATCAATCCATATATCATGTTGATTTGGTATAGGAAACTTTATGACCTTCATTATAACACTTGGAACAGAATTGTCAAGTGGTAATTTTCGTATTGTACCGTCAACATCAATAGGTACTTCTACGTCACCTACTGCTAATGCTTTTTGTTTTATACTGATTAAATTTTTTGCTTGACTTGTTTCAGTTAATATGATAGGGTACTTATCAATCATCTTCAAAAACATATCATCACCACCAAGTCTATCTTTATGAACAAATACTACATTCAGAAAGACTACAGCAGCACCGTTCTTATATGCGTTGATGATAGTACGACCTAGTTTATCTCTTTTCCACGGCCATTGACCTTCTTTTTTCAAAGCCTTATCTGATATGTCTAGTAATATTAGGCTTTTAGATTCGTAATTGATACCAAATTTCTGGTAGAAATCAAATGTTTTTAATTCAAGGGTCTGTAAAGGTGCCGGATTAAATATTTTCAATCCTAATAATATAACAACACTCATAACCACAGCCCAAGTGGTAGTAAATTTGTTCATAGTTATTCCTTTAAGTATTTAGTTCGTTTGTATTATAGTGATATTGGATTGAGCAGCACTAGTACCTACATCTAAATGTTGTGCCTCAGAATCTTGTATTATTTGTATGTCTGCTTCTTCGCTAGTATCAGTTATAATATATGCTCTATGATTATCGTTATATCTATTAAGAGTAGTAAATCCGTCAGCAGCACTTGCTGTAGCGTCAGAGTTATTATTCAATGTTGATACTCTACCTGTTGATGTTGCTGAAGATGAAGCACCTGTAACTCCAGATGTTGATGTTAATGTTTGAGTTACATCACCTGTTGTATAGTTTAATATTTCACCACTAGCAGTTACTTTTGTTTCATTACCCTCGTTATCAACCCATTCAGTTCCACAAGATTGACCAGCAACATTCCAATAGTATCCGTATTTCATACATTGATCTTTGTCATAACTTGCTAATAGTATTTCTAATTCTGCGTCTATATCGTAATTATCTTCGTAAGCATACTCATCTTCCCAATTGGTTTCATCTGTTTCATTATTGTAATCGTAACCTGTGTACCACCAGTCATAAGCAGCGTCATAGTAAGTATTGTAATCGTTGTAATCCCAATTAGTTATGTACTTGTCTTTCAAGTCTTTCATCTTCCAAGGTTTAGGTTGATTTTCACACATCTTATAATCTGGCCAATTTCCACACCAACCAAATAGTTTACCAAATATATCTTTAGATTTTGTATCCCAACTTGTAGCAGTTACTTTTAAATACCAGTCATTTTTGTACCAGTCATTTAGATAGTCAACATACTCTTGGTTGCACCAGTAATCTTCGTAACCATTATACTCACAATAGTTTTGTACTGTTAATGTTGGAGGACCACCTTTTGATTTATATTCTGCGTTAGAATAATAATTATCATCTAACATAAAATCTTCCCAATCATATCCATCTATACCTGCTGATGTTTCGTCTTTTGTGTCTTCAACAACATCAACTTCTTCAACTGTTGAATTGTAAGAAGTTAAACCATATTTTTCTAGTGTATCGTTATATGCCTCATCATAAGCATCCCAATCTACATTATCCCAATCAATAGAATCCCAATCAATTGTATCGTAATTACAGCCTGACTCACAACCTATGGCGTCAAAGTATGCTTGATCCATTTCTGCATACATTTTCTTAGCGTCATCCCAATCCATTTTACTTTCACCATCGGCATCCCATACTGAAATCTGATTGTCTTCATCTATGTAACCCCAATCTTTTAAATCATCTTCATAATCATCATAGTAAGATGTATCTATTTCAGCTTCAGCAGCAGTTCCAGCTGCGTCTAAGGCTTTTTCTTCTTTGGATTCTAGTTCAATCATTGAATCTGATTCACTTATTGACATATCAGTTTGAATAATAGTATTACTATCTTCAACTATATTTGATTCTTCATTAAAAATTGCGTCTTCACTATTTTGTGCATTACTAGATTTAGTATCTACATCACCAAAACCTCTTTCAGTTTCATCTCTTATTTCTTCTTCAAAACTATCTAACTGAATAATTTTCCTTTTGTCTATTTCTATTCTAGGAGGTGTTGGTGCTAAATCATTACCGAAAACAGTTACGGAACTAAATGCGTTTGTAATTGTTTGAGAGCCTGCGTCATTGGATACAGTAACTTGTCCTACATTACCTTGACTATCTGGTAGTAAAGTAATCGTTGCGTGACCTGAAGTATCAACTCTTCCAGAGAAGGCTGTACCTTGTACTGTGATTACAGCATTACCAGCACTTATATTAACTTCGCCACCTAAAGTAGATACTTTTCCTGATTCATATGTAAATGTACCAACATTAACAGATACATTCATTGCTAATTCTATCGGTATAACTGAAGTATCAAAAGCAAATTCATCAATAGTTAATTCTGTATTCGGACCCATTGTAAATTTAGTGCCATCAGCATAGTTTAATATCATACCACCATCTTCACCTGTTTGAAGAAAGTCTTTCATCTGTAACTCATAACCTGTTGAAGTGTTTTGAGTTTTACCCTCTCTTTCATTCCAAGTCGTACCCATTTGACCTATAACTTCTCCAACTTTAGGACCAGTTATCTGAGCAAAGGCAGTAGTACACAATAGCACTATAAGTGTTATGAAAAATTTAAGTTTGAACATTTAGCATCCGTTTGCCACAGTAGCGGTAACATCTGCTGTTTGATTGTTTCTATTGTAAGAATAATTACAAGTATCAGAACCATTTTGTGTGAAGTTTAAAGTGTAATCGTAAATACTATCGCCTGATACATTAATGTCTGCTGTATTTGCACCACCTGTTTGTGCCATATTAATATCAGAATTAGATGTATAGATATAAATTCTTGCTGTGTTTCTGCCACCTGATTGGTGTAGTCTTAATTCATTATCATTTCCATTGACAACTGTTTTTAAATAGTTATTGTTGCCTGAAATAATCAATGCGGAACCATATGGATCCGTACTATCATTTTCGTGGCTAGGGTGTAAACCTAAAATGTTTGATGAACCTATAATGTCGTGTACTTGATAGTTACCTGTTCCGTATGATGAAGTTGCTAATTCATTTGAATTACCTACCATATATAAATCCAGCGTTGCACCCTCGCTACCTGAAGTGTCTGCAAACTGTCCGTGACTCTCAACTTGTGGACCAATTGCTATGTTTGAATTGGTATTAAAACCTGCTGAAGATTCAGGACTATAAAACTGTACATTATTTGAGTCACCTGAAATAAGAACATATAAGAAGTGACCATCACCTCTACTTCTTACCCAAAAAGTATTTGAGTCACCAACAATATCTAAATCTATATTAGTTTTTGATACATCATCAGCTGCCCAAGCGTCAAAGTCAAGTATATTTTGATTTCCTACAACTTTAAGATCATAATAATGTCCTGTAGCGTCTGCGTCATCTATGTCTGACAAAAAACTATTAGTATCACCAGTAATATCCACTTTCAATGTCATATCTTCGCCTTTAAATGACAAATGACTGTTACTATCTGTTACATTATAATTACCAATTTGTTTGATAATAACTGTTACATTATTTCCGTCTATTATGAAAGGTTGTGATGTACTAACACCAACCTTATTATTATTACCATCTTGTTTTATAAAGATAGAACCATCGCTGTCTTGGTTTTGTTGTTTAACCCAAACGGAATTACCAGCGTAAATTTTACTTGTCCACGCTAGAAGAATCACTATCGCTATCATTATCTGTTTCATCAGCATTCTCCTCCGTTTGTTTATCTACTTCTTCCCACTCTTTTTCTGTGGTTTCAGCTTCTAATTCTTTCTTTAATTTCTTTTCTTCAAGGTAAGTTTCGTAAGTTTTCTCTACCTTATCTTCGCCCATATCAACACCATCATCTGTAAATACAATATCACTATGTCTATTAGTAGTTTCAACTTCAATAGTTTCTACATCATTTGTACCATCATCAATGTAATCTTTTATCTCAGGAACTTTAACTTCTTCTATTTTTTTAAACTCCCATAGTTCTTTTTTTACACCTTGTTCAATAACTTCTACTACACCTTTTTCAATTGCTTTTCTTAATGCAAATGTAACTGGTTCGTTTTTTGCATAACCAGCTTCTATCTCTACTAACATTGTATCCATATCAAAATATTTGAATACATCTGAACCTGTTGATGTAGAAATAATAGTCTTTTCTATTGTAGTTGAGATAACTACTTCACCAGTTTGTACATTAACTAATCTTAATATGATAGTTACTATGTCTTTTCTAAATGATTTGTTTGCTTGTATACCTAAAACTCTAGCACCAAGACCACCTGAAGTAATATCACTATCATAACCTACAACACCACCTGTGATGTATGCACCAGCAAATAATAGTGGTGGTAAAGACTCTGCCTTTTCACCATCTACTTGTTGTCTTGTAGACCTAATTAGTTTTCGTTCTTGTAATAAACTTGGTAAACTTGATCTCTCTACAACTCTAAACCATTTACCATCACCTGCGTCTGCAAGTGCTTTAATTAATAACTGATACGACCCTTGTGTAACTGCCGTACTCATTGAAGCATAAGTTCCACCTGGTTTCTTTTGACCAGTCATATCTAAAAAGTCATAGACAGCAATTATAATTGGTTCTCCGTCTGGACTTTTGATTGTAGATAATTCTTTATAAGCAACTTGTTGTGTTCTTACATCAAACTTTGCTTTCCCAGCACAACCTACTAACATTAAAGATAGTAGGAATATTCCTATATATCTAAACATTAACTATTGTCCTCTTTAGGCATTGTAAATACAGTTGTTGTTCCGTCTGCTTCTGTAACTGTAACTACTACATTACCTGTACCTGAAGGAGTTGTCCAAGCAACTGTTTCGCCGCCAACTGGATTTGTAAATGAACCTGAGTCTTGTTGAAGACCATCTGTACCAAATACATTGTCTGTAATTTGTTTTGCAAGAGCAGTATAAAATCTGGACTCTATATTTGCTTTGAATTTAGCAATAGGTGTGTTCTTTGCGTCTGATATTAATTTATCAGCGTCTGCTTTTGCTTGTGCTTTGATAGCGTCTTTACGAGTCTTCTCAATATTTTCAATTGTTAGGTAGTGTGATGACTTACCATTACCTGAAAATGATGGTGACCCAAATTTAAATGTCATTTCTGACGCAGTTACCTGTGTATAAGCTGTAAATAATAGTATTATTAGTAATTTTTTCATAGTTAGTCCTTTAACTATTTATACGGTTTTATGGTTTAAAGTTATAGAGATTCCAACAAAAAACTATACATAACCCTACAACTAACCAAAGATTGATTGTTGAGTAATCCATTGACTATTTACGATAATTATAATCTGTTAACTTGTTTATCAATTGAAAAGCTACCTTTACTTTTTCTTCTAACACTTGTATAGTAGCATGCATTTTAGCAAGAACTATTACTAGTGTTATAAACCCTATAAAGATAGGCCACATTTTCATCAATTGTCCTGCAAAATCTAAATCCATATTAATCTTTATATAATTATTGCAATCACTAATAAGATACCTACAGTAATTGTAAATACTTTATGTTCTGCCCACAAATGTACTGCTTGGTCTTTTACTATTTTTTTTAAGTTTTTCATAGTTTTTCCTTTTTTTTGTTATTTTCTTTTAATTAAATCTGTTGCTTTTAAACCATAAACACTTGCAATTACACCAACAAAAATTGTTTGATACCAAAAAGGTAATTGTGAAAAGTATTCAAAGAAAAGCTTCATTCTAACCATTGCTGTTGGATCATCACTAAAAACTGCCCAACCTAATAATACTAAAGGCATGGAAAGGATTATCAAAATAAATTCGTCCTTCCAGTCTGATTGTCTAGCTTCTAATAGTTTACCAGAATATTCTATCTCACCACTAGCCATTTTTTGAGCGTGTCTTGCTGCGCCATCAGCCATTAACATTTTAGTTTCCTGTTTCTTTTTGTAAATATGTGTTCCAGCGTTTATCGCTAGCTTAATTGCACTAAACCAAATCATTTTATTAATCCTCTTTTTACCATATATTTGTATAATGGTGTTTCTTTAAGTTTCTTTTTTTCGTCTTTACTTACTACTTGAATCTTTTTAGATCCTGTTACCATTGGTTTTAAAGTTGTTGGTTCTGCAGAGTTAAAGTTTGCACTCGTACTCGCATTTAATCCTATACCTTTACTACTTCTACCTTTTGGTGGAGTATCTCCTAAATCAGCAATAGGATGTACATTATTTATGCCACCTACTCTTGCTCCACTTACACCTATATATTCTTTAAATGATTTAGGCATTATATTTCTCCTTAAACGATTTGTATTGTTTTTCTTCTTCAACAACAATTTCCGTTTTGATACCATTTTTATTATCTATTTTTACTTCAACTTTATCAATAGTATCTAATATTTGTGTTAACATTATATTATTATTATCAGAATTTTCTTTTAATTTTTTTTTAAAAGTTTTATACTTCCCAAACAACAAAGGATCTTTTTTATCTTTTTTATTAACCCCTGGCTCACCATCTGGCCCTACTCCAATACCAGCTACGCCTCCACCACCAGCTGAATTAGCTGGAGCATCTTCGCCCATTTTATTGATAAGCTCGTCTATCATGTCTTTATAATTTTTTGGCATATTCGTCCTCCGATATTATTTGACCTTCTCTTTCATATATATCAATTCCAAAACAGGTCATTATTGGTTCTTCATCAATAGATACTACATCACCTTGTTCATTAAGTAAAGTATTATATTGATTAGTTTCTTTTAAGTATGTAACAACAGCACTTTCTAGTAAAGTTTTGTATTCTTTATACTCAGTATTTTCTCTTAATAAAAGTGCTAGAGCAATAGCAAATGAGCCAAGTCTTCCACCCATTCCTACTTTTTTAAGTATTCGTTTTAAATTAAAAACAAATCTATGAAGAATAGTGTATGATTTTTTTTCTTTTGTTGATTTTAAAGTTCTATACTTCTTCAAAACTGTTCCATCTTTATCAATTATACCATACTTAAACGCCTCTTGTTTTTCAAAAGGAGTGGTAAGTAATTTGATAACTCTATAAGTTATAACTAAATCAACAACTCTATTCGCCATTATACTTCCTCTAAAAGTTTCTTTATTTTCATATCCAACTCAATATCATTAAGTTCATGTGGATATAGATAACCAAGATAAACTAATATTGTTTTTAGTGGAGACCAATATATCTTATCTACTTTATGTAATAGTAGAGTACAAGCAGCTTCCACGCCAAAAATATTTTGTAATACAATAATATGATTGACTGCCAATCGTACTTTTATATTACCAGTTATCTGATATTTACGAAAAAGTCTTTTAAGATATTTAAATCTTTTAAGATCCTCATAAAATTCTTGCTCTTTAGATAATGTCGGATTATCGTAATTATGTTGAGCAAAAAGTAACCAGTTATCTTTTGTTATCTCTTTAAACATGAACTACACTAATTTAGCGTAGACCTTTGATGTTCCATTTTTTAAAGCTTCATAAGATACTTCCATCTTTATTCCACCTTCTTTTTTATGAGATACTCCATCATCATTTATATCAGAACCATCAGTGTCTTTACCAAATCTCCCACCAAATTGTTTCACTTCAGTTGTTATTTTTCCGCTTTCACCTTGTAGGTTACAAGGAGATACGGTTAACCCGATTCTTTGTAACTTTTCTCTTAACTCGTCTATTGCCTGTTGAGGATTTAAAAATTCTCTAGCGCCAATTGAGCTAACGAAAGCATTTACTCTTTCCAATACTGCAGGATCATGTATGTTATGAGCACCTATTGAACCATCTTCAATAGAGTTTTGTACTTGTGTACCAACTCCTTGTGCATCACCAGTATACCCTGTGTATTCTTTTATGTGTTGTTTAAACGTTTTCATTTGTTTCCTCTTTTGTTTCTTCTTCTTTAGATACAGTTTTATCAGATGATGTGTCTTTACCTAATACATCTTCTTCAAAATCTTTTATATCTTGTTCTTTCGTATAAGTTTTAAATGTTTTCATTTTTAACTCGGGTTTTGTACATCTTCTACTTCTGTTGCCGTTACTTCATCTGGTACGGGATCAGATTTAGTTGAATCTGCGATTAATTTATCTGTTAATTGAATAGCTCCAAAAACAGCATTCAAATTGCTTTTCATTGTACCTAAATCTTTTTCAACTTTCGCAATCTTTTGTGATAGAGAATCAAAATCTTTTTTTAATGTTTCTCCTTCAGTTACTAATGTATTTGTATCAATACTCATTTATATACTCCTATTATATATTATGCAACAACAGCGCCTTGATTGGCGATAACATTCCAGTTTGAATTTTTAAATAATAAAGTCACAGTTTCACCTGGCGCATTTAATGTTATTGTTGTATAACCTCTTAAATTTGCTGGAGTGATAGTTACTGCATAAGTTCCAGATGTTGAAGTATTGATAATTGTCTTTACTTGACCATCTGCTCCATCAGCTATAGCACAAGCGTGTGTTGCTGAAGTTGCATTGATTTCTGTTATTGCTGATAGTATATCAACTGCTGTAGTTGCTGTACCATCTGCTGTGATTGTTTGAGAAGCTTGTTTTAAACCTAACCATGAGGGTACATTATTAAATACATCTTCTGCTGTTATTTTTTTATTGATTGGTGTTCCTGCTGGATCATCAACCACGTGAAACAAGTCTGCACTTGCAAGGGCGTTACCTATATCCGACAACGCTGTTATTTTCTTATCTGCCATTTCTTTTCTCCTGTTAACCCTTTTCGGGAATGCTACTCTAGGTAATTCCTAGATCAATTTATTCATATAGTATATATAAGGGCACTTTGAGCGCCCTTATATGATTTTGTTATTATGCTACTACTGTAACTGTACCAGCCGCTGTACCAATGCCTACTGCATTAGTAATAGCTGATGCTGTTGTTGTACCTGCATCTTTAACTGTACCACCGTCAAGATTCATTGCGTTAGCGCCAATGCTAAGTACATCATCTGCGGCTGTTGCTGCTGAAGCTGCAGCTATTGTTGAAGTAAATACAATTTCATTTGTTCCTGTACCACTTGCGTATTGCAAGTTGTAAGGTCCACGTCCTGAACCAGAACCTGCGTTATTATTTTGTACCGCAACATACGGTGTACTAGTAATATCTACTGCTTCATTAAATCTTACTCTAACAGACATAAGGTATCCTGCTGATACATCTGCTGTTGTAGTAATCCATTCAATTTCTGTAATATTTGCCGTACCCATATTCACGTTCAATCCTCCGATTGCTACTAATACTTCTGGATCAGCACTCGTATTGCCATTACCAGAAAGTATTGAACCTGCTTCTCTAACCCACCCTTGTGGTGTCGCAAAAACTTCTTTGGCTTCTGCAGTAGTTAGATTTTTAGGTTTAATGTCATTTCCCCATAAACTCATAAAATCTCCTTAATTTAAACGTTTAATTTGTTTTTGTTATATAACCCTAATATTTATAAGAATAGATATTAGAAGCCCAGTTTTTTTAACTCAGCGATGACTTGACTAGCAGATTTAAATGTAATCCCTATACCGCCTTTTTGTGTAAATTGTGATGTGTTTTTATCGTAATCGTCTATTAGTATCGCAGGTTGACCCCCTACTTTAGCATAATTTTTTTTATCTGATCTTCTTACTAGATTAACTCTACCTCCAGATAACCCTAAATTCTTTCTACACCAAGCAGACTTACCTGGTATACAATTAGGATCAAATGTCTTTTCTAAATATGCTGATAGTATGTGTGGTTTATACTTACTGATGAAGTTCCACATGACTTTACCTTGTGATATCCAAGGCATATTTTCCCAAAACTTAGGATATTCTAATACTTTAAGCCATTTTTCGCTTCCACCTTTAGCCATCCATTTAGCTTTAGACGTTCCAGCGGCTTTCTCTACTTGTGTTGTAAAGTCACAAAGTACACCATCCATATCACAATATATTCTTGGTAGATTTTTCATAATGTGAAGATTTTTAGATTAATTTTTGTAATCGACTTCTGGTTCTAGTTGCACTTGTGTTTTCTTTGTACCTGTGTCAGCTTTTCCCTTGAATGTATTATTTTTTGAACCTTTAATGTTTTTAGGATTTTTAAATTCAGGTTCGCCTTCAGCTGTACCTTTTTTTTCTTCTTCTTCAGCAGCCATTTGCCATACAGATTTAACAGCATCTAACATAGATTCTTGTTTAACTGCTTCTTCTTTAATGCCTTTTTCTTTTGCTTTCTTTTCAGCGTCTTTATGACCATCAGCATATACATGATTTTTTTTATCAGGTGTATTTGAATTGTCTAAAGTTGCTTTACCATTTTTGATAATATATCTATCATTCTCGTAAGCATCTTCTTCATTTTTTGCTGTGTACTTGCTGTCTATGTCATTAAAGAAATTCTTTTTTTCAGCAGGTGTCATAGCACCAATTCCTTTACCCGACTTTTCTAATTCTTTTTTGAATACTTTTTTATATTCTGATTCAGTAGCATAATTTGACATTTTTGCTGATATTTCTTCAATACTACCTGGTTTGTGTTTTAAATAATTCATTACTTCTCTCCTTTTAATTTTTTCGATAGTATTTTATCTACCAAGTTAGCTGCACCAGTCATTTCATTTTTTAACATCTTTTTTGCTAAATCTTTATTCTTACCTTTCAGAGCGGCTTTCTTTTGAGCATCATAATACTTAATCATATCTTTTGCTCTTTGTACTCTGTTTTCTTTATCACTCATAGCTTCTTTTACTATTTCAATCTCTTTAACACCACTTTTTTTCAATCTATCCTTCATATCTTGTGCGTCTTTTTCATTAGGGTGTTTCATACGTAAATTCTTTTTGTTTAAAGGGTCTACATATTTTACAATGTAAGTTTCTTTAACTTCTTTTTCTTTTTCTTTTTTAAACTCTGCGTGAGCAATACCAACAGTTAATGGAACTTCTCCAGTTATTGGATTTGGTTTTGGTTTAACTGCTTTGTTCTTTTCATTTTCTAATTTTTGTTTTAATAATGCTACTTGAGCTAAAGCAGCCATCAATTGTTTTTCTACAGATTCACCTTCTTCAGTAGGTTCTTTTTTATCAGTCGCTGGAACATCATTTGCTTCTTGTACTTCGCCTAAAATATCTTTAAGAGTTTTAGGATTAAGTTTTAATGCTTTTGCTATTTCTGTTGCTGACTTACCATCTTTCATCATATTGTGAATATCCGACATTTTACCTTCTTCAACTTCCACTTCTTCATTTGCTTGTCGTAACGCATTTGCAACTTCAGGGTTGTCTGCTAATCCTTTAGCAATCTTATTAATCATCTCAGTTGCTTTAGTCATGTTACCACCTTTATATCTCTTATCAAAAGCAATACCTTTTGCCATTGTGATTTGTTTATCGGTAAATTCTACAAGTGTTTCTTCTTTAATATGTTTACCTTTGAGTGCCGAGATAACTTTTAAAATTTGTTGTGGGCTCATACCAGAGTTTGTAAGCGCAATATTAATATCTTTCCACGTGTACTTCTGAGTATTATTTTCACCTATCATTACTTCGTCTGTAGTTTCATCAAAATACTTTCCATCATTTTTAGATATAACACCATTACCGCCGTCTGATTTTAATTTTGATAAAAACTCTTTCGCATCTTTTTCATCTTTATACCAAGCCGAACCAATTTTACCATCTTTTTTAGATGTAAATTTTACAACAAATCCTTGGGACATATCTTCAGTAACTGGCATCTTCTTTTGTATCATACGTGATAACGCAAGACCTGATATAAAAGGTATTTTTTTCTTTCTTAAATCATTTAAAGAACTGTCAGGTATTTTATCGAATATTTTTCTTAATTTATTTACATTGGCCATTGACATTGTTTTACCAGCAAGATCAGCATACGATTTTGCTAACTTACTAATTTGATCTACAGTAAATTCATTTAACTCAACTTCTTCAAATTCTTTTAAATCAACTTCTTGTAAAACAATTTCTTCTTTTAAATTAGATGAGTTTTTATTAAGTTTATCTAATAAGTCTTTTAATTCTTTTTTGTTTTTAATAAAAATTGAACCTGACATACCACCACTTTTTGAAATTTGTAATCCATCTTTGTCTGGAGTTACAGCATTTTTATATTTTTTAACAGAAATATTTTCTTCTATATTATGTCTATTATTGACTTCATTTAAAGCCTCATTCATTGTTTTTCTATATCTACTCATTATAGGTCACTCCATACTTCGTCCCAATTGGAAATTTTTTGTTTTAATTGTTTTTGTAACTCTCTTTCAAGTTTTTGTCTTAATGCAATAGCGTCATTACCCACGACAGAAGCATAGTTGTCATGTACTACTTCTAATGCCGAGTAAGTATCTGCTAATTTTTTATCTCTTAAAATTTCAGCAGCGATATATCTTCTAGTTTCAAAATGATCGTTTTTAGCAGTTTTAGCTCTAATGTATTGTAAATTAGTTTTTGAAGCTGTTGCTTCATGTAACTGTGTTCTAAATTCTTTTAGTGTTTTACTCATTAAATATCTACCTTGTTTATCTCTAATTTTGATAACATTCTAGTTACTACTTCGTCTAGTTTAGAACGCCATTCTTCTCTATATCTATCTCTATATTTATCAATTGTAGCATCCGACATTGCCCATTTTTCAATATCTTTTTTACCTATATCAGTCGTCATAGGTCTTGTAACTACTTGTTTCTTGTTATCTTCAGGTTTACTAGGGACATATTCGCCACCTTTGTAGTTTGGATCGTATCCATCTTGCCCTGGAGTTAATGAGATCGTATGTTTGGCATAATCGTGTCCAATTTCATAAGATTCTTTTTTATCTTTATTCATATTTAAATCTTTCTTAAATTCGCTAAATCGTTTAGTCTTTTTACTTATGACTTTATCCTGTGTAGGTGTCACTTTAATTGTTACTTCTTCGATACTAGATACAGCTTTAAACCCGTAATCTACATCTAAATTGTATTCTCTTACAGCGGCTTCTTTGTCAGATGATATTGGAATACAATCCCATATCCAAGCCTTATGTAAACTATTACTATTGTCTTCTAAAACAATATAATTTGTTCCTCTTCTTTTTACTATTCCTTGTAAATCTTCTTTTGTGTAATTTACTTTATCTCCTATGTTAAAGATTACTTCTCTAACATATAAATCTCTAATTTGTTGTTGTTCAAATTCTGCCATACTTGCTACAGGTCCTCTTGATTCCAGAGCCAAGTTCATACCGTGTCTAACTGACTTCATCAATCTTTCAATATTAGGTATACTTCTATATGTTGGTGGCAATCCTTTTTTAAATAATTTAAAATCTCCAGCTGCTGCAGCTTTTCTCATTTTACTTGCTGACATACCCATTGCTCCTTCAGCGTCAGGATCTCTTTCGCCAGCTGATACTACGTTTATATCACCAAAAAAATAATAACCATGTCTGCTTTTGGTACCATTATACTTTTTAAGTATCGTTGAAAATTCATTTACTCTATCACTACCAACTACCATGATAATATTTTCATAATCTTTTTTATAGATCATAGTTGCTAAATCTAAAACCATGTTGGTAGAATTTAATTCTATCTTGTTACTATATTGTTTAAATATATCTTTCATAAATCTCAATTTAGTATTTGGATCTAAAGGATTCTTTTTACTATCTTGTGATCTGCTTAAAAATATTCTGTAATCATTTGCTGATTGACTAGCAACCTTTTTGATTAACTTTTCGTGTCCAATTGTTGGTGGATTAAAACGACCAAATGTGAACGCCATTGTTTTACCTGATCTATTTGGAGTTAATTTACCTGATCTGACTTCTGTTACATAGTCCTCTGGTAATCCTACGTCTTTAACTGCTAGACTAAATTCATTATAATCTATACCAGCATGTTGAGCCGCTTTGTTTTTAGCGTCTTTCATACCTTGTCTGATATATTTTAAATATAAGTTAATACCTGCTCTCATTCTTGGAGCTTTAATTGTTTTTCTAATAAGAGTATTCCAAGCACTAGCAATTGATTCAGTTTTTAAACTATCTATTTCAGCGTCTGTTACTTTACCATCATCTAAAATTTGTTTACATTTCTTATAAAATTTTAGATAGTGATATTTTTCTAACATCTTATAGATAACATTTTTAGGTAATTTATTTTTGATACCATACTTTCTAATCTCATCTGGTGACATATCACTATCAAATGCTGATCTTCTTTCAGCGTCAACAGTATCACCAATCTTAATAATGTCGTTAAGGTTATCTTCTATTTCTTCTATCTTATCGTTTAGTTTATCTTGTAAATCTAAAACATCATTTGGTTGTAATTCTTTTAATTCATCATAGTCAATTATATCTCTTTTTAGTTCACCTTTAACTACGTCTAATTCTTGTACTTTTCTTCCAAACTCTTTTACATATAAGTCTGTATTAAAAACAAAATCATCTGGTCGTTTAACAAACTTATCTTTTTCTATATCAAACACAGCATCAGCTTTTTTATTTTGATCGTCATATGTTTCCTGATCTGTAATAAAGTAAAAATTAATAGGGTGTTTAGTTCCTGGAATTTCTTTACCTTGAATATTGTCGGGATTTTTAGAAGACAAATACTTTTGTGAAAGTGCTACTCTTTCATCTTCTTGTTTTTCTTTTGGTACATCAAACAATACATTGATGTCCAAGTCTGCGTCATTTCTATATCTCTTTGTTAGAATAGAACCAATTAAAGATATTTTCAATATAGGATAGTCTTGTTCAAATTCTTTAATCTGATTGTTAATTAATTTCTTAACACTAGCTTTAATTTTTGGATTAGACGTATTAGCATTATCAAATACACCAGGTGCATAAGTAAGTCTTGGTATATCGATAATACTTTCTAATACGTAATCTTTAAATTTCATATATTACTCGTAAATCTTCTTCTTTTTATATGCTTCGTGATATTTATCTAATATCTTTACAATACGCCAATCACCATTCTCTAATACCTCTATCTCTGCTTTTACTTTATCACAAGCAAATATAAATGAACCAACGGTTAGTCCGTCTATCTTCATTTGTTTATATTTCTTTTCCGCTTTTCTTTTCTCTTTCAAGCAGTGACTCATATTAATAGCTTCTCTATGATCTACTAATTTCCTTGTACCATCTTCATTTTCAAATATACAAACTGCAAATACAATGCCTATTTCTGGTTCAGATGGAGTTAAATCTATAAGGCCTTTCTTCTCAGCAACATCTAGTGCTTCTTGTGTTTCTGCTTTTACGTTTAAACCTACAAAAAGTATGGTAAAAAACATACATATAATTATATACTTTTCTAACTTGTTCATTAGTTTCCTCCTGATATTATTTTAGTTATTCTTAATCCATATTTTGTCTGTGAATCTTCTTCTAAATCTGCTACTAATATCTTACAAGCAAATTGTACTCTCTCGCTTTTACCATTTGAATCCATTTGTCTTTGTGCTACTCTTTTAGATTTAAGACAAGTTGATATGTTTGGTTTAAAAACGTGTTCAATTATTGTACCGTTTAGTATTAACAATAGACCAACAACGCCCTCTTTATTTGGATGCGCCTTACCCGGCTTGTATTCTAAAGCAATAGCAATATTCACAAACAATAATATAAAAAGTGTTGTTATTATTTTCTTCATTTTATTCCTTTTTTTTATGAGTGTTACCATTTTCATAAATTATACTACGATTACTGTCTTTCAACTTCTCAATATCATCTCTCATGGCCTTAACATCTTCTTGTAATCTTATGATGTTTACTCCGTTGTTCATCATTTTTTCTAAACGAATGGTAATTTTATCCATTTGTCCGGACATATGTTCAATAAGCATATACTGTTCGGAATCAGCAGGTGGAGATCCCATTTCTCCCCTTGGCCATTTGATTCTAAATTCTGTATTCTTTTCTAAATCAGCTTCAATTCTCTCACTTGCTTGAGTTAAATCTTTTCTAATCAGTTCTTCATTTGTTTCGATACGATTTAATCTTTCGATCACACCAAAGTAAGCCCATACTCCTACAGCAACAGTTGCTACTATAGCTAGCAAATTTTTCATTGGCATACTTATCGCTGTTTCACTTGATACTTTCATTTCATCTCCTTTACTCATATATTTCTTTTTGCATCTAGTTCTTTCTTTATCCAACTTAACGCAATGTAATTTTCTGGTTTTTTATTTAATTGACTTCGTATAAACCTTGACGCACTATTTAGTGTTACTGATACTAACTCTTTCTCGCTTCTATTATTGTCAAGGATCATCATTCTTTTTGGACTAAAAATTCTTTGAAAGGTACCTATATTTAATTGTACTTTTTCCCAATTATTTTTTACAAGGTATTCAGGAATTGTTCTAGGTCTATTAATATTTCTTTGTATCGCTACATCTAAACTTGTATTTACAAATATCATATAACAATCATAACCTATAGCTTTTAACATAGATACTTGTCTAGTAACAAGCGGTAAATCTCTACCAGTTGCATCAATAATTAAACCAAGTCTACCATTAACATAGGTATCTAACATAGTGGCAGTAGTTGTCTTTGCCTTTTGTCTTATAATATTTCTAAAGTATTCTTCTTCATCTGGCATTTTAAGAGATAGATTAGTTTTCTTTAATCCTGTTTCAAAAGCACTATCTGAATTAACTACTTTTAATCCCGTACCAGCAAAGGCTGATTGTGTAACAAATGATTTACCTGAACCTGGACCACCAGCTAAAAAGAATGCTTTAAATATACCAGGATCGTAAATACCCTCTTTCAAATATTCTCTAAATTCTGTTAAAGATTTTGTATTAGTTAATTTTTTTAACATTTTGTGATGTTCTTGTACATCTTTATCATTCATCATCTTTTAATTACTCCACCCTTTTGGCATTGTAAAGTTAGCTCTACTAAACTCTAATCTATCTACTAATTTAACAGCGCCGGCAACTTTATCAACAGCTACAAATCCTTCGGGAGCTGTTACTTTATATCCTGTTGAAGTTTTTAAAAAGTGACCTATACTTTGTATCTCACTCATTTTATTTACTAAAAAGTTTTTAGCATTTTGTAAAGTTACGTGTGAAGCAATGGCAAAGTATAATCCATTCTTATTTCTATCTATAAATGTTAAATTCTTTTCTAATATGTCTTTATATTTTTGTTTACCTGCAGGTGACTTTTTACTATCTATTTCTGCTTGTAAAATATTTACATAGTAATCTCTAAACATATCTACTAAACTTTTTATCTTGGCCATGTGTCCTTGTGTGTTTCTAATGTAGTGATTAAAGAAAGTTTTTAATCTATATCCAACACCAAGACCTTCTGAAGAAGTTATACTCATTTCATCTATTACTTTTGAAGCTTTTAATAAAGATCCTTCTGCCATTCTTAACTTCGCATTAAATTGTGTAAGTTCACTTCTTGTTAGTTTTACAGAACCTGATACATCTTTGTAACCAGCACTTGCTAAAAATACATTTGTTGCTGATCCTCTAATAGTTCCAAAACCAGCTGTCATACTATCTAAAGTTTTACCTGTATATTTTGTATGAAAAACTATACCCATTCTTGCTCTTAATATTTTTTTAGCAAGCATTGAACTAGTTGGTACTGCGTAAGTAATAGTATTTGGTGTAAATGAAACCATACTCTCACCATCTATATTAATTTTTTTTAAATCTGAAGGAGTGAATAGAAAGTCACCTTGAAGTACCCCATTGATACCTAGACGCCTTAATTCTCTTAATGCAACTGTTAGTTTTTCTGCTAACTCACCAGAGTGATTTTTTCTTATATCACCTACTGTGTAATTGACTTTTGGATTTTTGTTGAAAACTGATTTAGTACCTACAAAGAATTTTCCGTTTTCAGGATTAGTACCACAAATGATTGCTGGAGCGCCGTCCCACTTGACGGTCATGTTGACTTTATTACTTGATGAACCAGCCAGCATATTTCTTACTGACTTTAAAAAATTAATAGCACTTTGCCCACCTGCAGAACCTTTATCTATGATAGCATCTTCTAGGTGTTCTAAATGAGTATTCCTATCTTTTGTAATAAATCCCTTAAAACTAAACATTTCTCTTTCATTGTGTTTCCATTACTATAATCACATTTTCCATATAATTCAACGTATATATTTATATTATATACTATTTAGGGGTTAATGTCAAGGGATATTATATCTATTTTACGGTTTTAATGTATAGAAATTTGGGTATTCCACCCTCTAATTTCCATACTTGATTTTTATTTTGAAATTTAACAAATTTATTAGCGTCTTCTTCAAAAAAATATTCAGCAACAACTGTCTTTTTTGGGTACTCTAGTACACGCCATAGAATATCACCTTTGGATTTTACCATCTTACTTTTATAATTCAAAGTATCCTCACTATTATCCCCGGGTCTTCTATCACCCCTATGAAATTTTACTTTTTGTAGTTTGTTCATTAAAGTTTAAAATCTGAAAATTTCTCATAAGTCTGATCTGGATTTGGATAGTTTTCTTTTTCTTTTGTTTGATTGCTATTTACAATATTTTGTGCTGAGTTTTCAACATCATATAATCTCATTTTAGCTTTGTCAACCCCTAATATAAATGCTCTATTAACACCCGGGTCGTTGTATCTATTTTTTAATTGTTTTACTTTCATTTGACCTAATGCATCTAATTCATCATTAGTCATTAAAGCAAACATAAAGTCAGCAGTTGCTGGTAGACCAAATGATTCTGCAGTATCTTCTAATCCAATGTCTGTACTTACAAACCCAGTTCTAGTAGTTTGTGTTGCACTAAAGATTGGCACATCAAACTCAACAGCTAAACCTCTTAATTCTTCAGCGATTGCTTTAACATAAAAATAAGAAGATATATTACCACCTTTAAATCTGCTTGAAGCACAAATGTTTAGATAGTCAATAAAAATAACTTGAGGTCTAAATGATTTCTTTAATGCTAATTCATTTAATAGACTTTTAAAGTGACCACTATGAGCAGCTGCAGTAGGATATTCTTTAATGATTAGTCTACCTTTTGTCTTATCCTCTAATTTAGTTAACTTATTATCATATAAATCTTTTGGTATGGTACGTAAATCGTCCATAGAAACATCAAATAAGTTTGCATCTATTCTTTCCGCAATCCGTTCTTCTGACATCTCTAGTGTGATATAGAGAACGTTTAAGCCTTGTGTTAAGAAACTTGAAGCAACATGACACATAAACAAAGATTTACCTACACCTGTGCCTGCTAGAGCAATGTTTAAAGTCTTACTTGGTATACCGCCTTTTGTAATACGATTGAAATAACTTAAATCAAATTTGTAACGTTTTTCTTTTGTGTGGTACCACTCAAATCTTTCTTGTGCATCACCAATATAATCGTGACCAACGTGATTATCAAATGAAACTGCTAGAGCATCTGCTAGAATACTTGGTATCGCCTCTGGTGTTCTAAGCTTATCTTTGTTATCTAATATTTGTATACCTTCAAGTACTGCGTTATGTACTGCTCTATCTTTACAAAACTTTTCTGTTGTATCTAATAACCAGTTAATATCTACGTCTTCTGGTTTTGAAATAGAGTTTACTAAATCTTTAACATTCTTAAATTCTTCTTCATTTATATTTTTTGTATTATTAAGTTCAATTAGTATTGCTTCTTTTGTTGGAAGATTTTTATATTTTTGAACAAAGGTATCAATTTCACTAAACAATAATTGTTCATCACGTTTATTAAAATACGTACTTTTTATGAACGGTAAAACTTTTCTAGTGTATTCTTCTACATAAAAAAGACTTGTTAATATTGTATTTTCAATTCTATCGTTACTCATCAATCACCATTGTTCCATTTTTTAGTTGGTCTTCAACTAATTCTAATAATATATCACCAATATAATTCTTAAACTCAGTATCTTTAACTTCTACTTTGTTAGGGTTTAGAAAAATATCATAGGTAAACTTTAACGGAATCTCACCATTAGCATTTGCTTCAGGAGCAAACTTAACCTTATCATACTTATAAATTATATCTTTGTACTTGCCTTCGGCTAACTTTATACAACTAAAGTCTTCACCATCTTTTTGAGCAAAGATATATCTTTTATTCGTCTGATTCTTCTGTTCCGTAACTAAATTTTCGTTTTGCTTGGACATCTATTTTATCTAATACCTCTTTTGTAAAATATTTTTCAGGATTATCATTGATGTTCTTACCAAAGACTTTAACACCATCTGGCATTTCGTATCTTGTAGATACTTTCTTAAAGATACCAGCTTCTTCAGCAAGTTCAATAAGACCATAGTATTTGTCTAAGCCTCTTTTGTAAGTTAGTTTTACATCTATTTTTGCGTTTTCTTTTGTTAACCTTGATTTATAATTTTTACAATGTATAATGTTACCAATAATTTCAGTACCATCTTTTTCTTTTCTTTTAGATAGATAGATAATTGATGAAGCAGCATATTTTAAACCACTTCCTCCACCCATTTCTTTTTGAGGGAACATTGAACCTATAACATCATATGTATGGTTGGTCATAATCATTGGTACATTTGCTTTACCAAGTTTCAATGTCAATACTCTAAATGTTGATTTGACAATTTGCGATCTTGTCATATCTCTTGTTTCTTTACCAGCAGCAGTATCTTCCATTTCTTTTGTGGTTGATAACATACCTAAACTGTCTAACACAAACAGCAAAGGTTTTCTTTCTTTTAATGGTTGTTCGATATATTTGTCTAAAATTTTTATAGATTGACTTCTAAATTCTTGTACTGTTGAAACTGGAACAACAACCATTCTTTTCGAATCAATGCCTCTAGTTTCAATCATGTCTTTTGAGATTGCGCTTTCTGATTCAAAGTAGATAATACCTGCTTCAGGATCCTTATCTAAAAATGCTTTACATATACCTAAAGCAAAAAATGTTTTACCTGTTGCTGCCTCACCTGCGATAGCAGTAATCTTGTTCCCTGGCATACCTCCATAGATACTACCGGATAATAATGCGTTAAAAGAATATGAACCTGTGTCTATAAAACTTGTTACGTCAGCGCTGTCAATACCATCACTCACTAAACCAGCGTATTCATTACCAGTTTCTTTAATTATATCTTTTAAAAAGTTACTCATTCTCATTATCTCCTATTTTGTAATACTTATAATACCACATTTTTACTATATTGTCAAGTCTATTTTTTTAAACAAATGAAACCTAAGAAGTTATAGTTTTGCCAGAACGTATGTACTTCAAATCCAACATCTTCACACATTGTAAAGAGTTCAGTCTTGGTATTTAACTTCATCATATGTCGTAATTGTACTTCTTTATCTAGTATTTCTTTATCACTAAAATTTTTTCTTTTGTAGTCATAATAACAAAAAGTCATCATGTCTTGTACTCTTGGATTACAGCTAAGAGTCTTTTCAGAAAAGACAAAAGCACCACCTGTATTTAATCCATCATAAACTTTTTGAATTATCTCTTGTCTATTTTTTGGAGCCATGAATTGTAATGTAAATATAGAAGTTACTAGTGAACAATTTTCAAAATCAAAATCTCTTACATCACCTCTAAAATAATTTAACATTTCATATTTGCTTTCATCATCATTATAGTCACCAAAAAAATCAGCTTCAATTTCTATACCTGTATATTGTGCATGTGGTATATGTTTTTTATTTTGTTCTATCATACCTTTTAGTAGTTTACCACTAGAACAACCTAGATCAACAACTTGCGTATAATCTTCAACAAAATATTGTGATAGAGAAAGTATATCACTCCATAGGTCACTATATCCTCTAATTGATTTGTCAATATGATTATCAAATCCTTCTTTTGATGTTGCGAATGTAAATTTAGCCATTAGTTATCTCCTTATATGGTTTTAATACTTTATTATATACACTTTCAGATAGTGCCTTCATCATTAACGGTGGTACCATACGCCCTATACGTTCTGATTGTTTTATATGTTTTCCTGTCAATTTAAAGTCTTCAGGTAATGACATAATTCTTTTTAATTCTTTAATAGTAAATTTTCTATTTTCTGTTGGGTGACAAGTACCAGCAACACCTGGAAGATTACCCATAGCTGTTATTGTTGGACAAGGTTTATTTCTACTAGTTCTCTTTAAGTTAAAGTGATGACCTTTATCGTGGTAATCCATACCACTTAAAACTTTCTCAGGATCTTTTGGCATTTTGGCCAAAGTTTTACCTACTGCTTTATCTGGACCTAAAGCCTTGTTTAAGTATTCTATTTCCTCTGGGTCTTGATTAACAATATCATTAATGGCTTCACCCAATGTAGTTCTAAAATTATTCTTATCAGGATACAATTGATACATTGTCATAAAATTAATACCTACTTTCTCTGCTACATCTTCTCTTACCGCAATAAAGAAAGTTCTTCTACGAGATTGTGGAACACCAAAGTAACTTGCGTCTAATACATCAGCAACAACAAGATAACCAAGTTCTTCAAATCTATTTTGAATTTTATGGAAATATTCTTTTGCTTCTCCCATTGTCAAACCCTCAACATTTTCTCCAATAATAACTTTTGGTTTAATTTCATTTGCCACTCTTAAAAATTCAAAAAATAAATCTTCAACGTTTTCTACACCTTTAATATCACTATACTGTTTCTTTTTACCAAACGCATCTGCGTGAGTTCTACCCTCACCATGTGATACAGAACCTGCCATACTGAACGCTGAACATGGAGGAGAGCCATCTAATATATCTAACTCACTAACTTTAACTCCAGCTTGTTCCATTAGATATGTACCTGTCAATTCTTTTATATCACCTGGCACTATTGTAGTGTTAGGATAATTTTCTCTGTAAGTATTTTGTGCTTCAGGTACAAACTCATTAACTGCTAGTATCTTACCACCAGCCAATCTATAACCAGTTGATGAACCACCACCACCAGCGAAAGTTGATAGTACATTAAATAGTGCTCTTTTCTCACTATCTAAAGTATCTTGTAATGTATATCTTTTATAATTGTTCATTGTCCCACATTTTAAATAATATTATGATGAAAACATATATCAATATAACACATAATAACGAAAGAGTCAAGTCTAAAATCAAACTTCATTCCCCCAACTAGTCCAGCCTTCTCGTTTTCTACGAGCAAATAACTCAATATAAGGCCCTGGTAACATCTTCTCAATATGGTCATATACTATATCTGGTTTTCTACTGTGTTCTCGTCTTTGTTCCACAACTAATTGTGGTATACTCTTATTTAGCCTTTTAGGTTTCCCACGAGTTGCTAATAAACACATTTCTGGATTACCTCTGGTCCAATAACCAAGACCTGTAAAGAAACCCATTTTAATTCGATTCGTTTTTGCCCAAGTAAAACCTACTGTCTTGTATTTGAAACCCCACGCATTGATTACCTCAAATGCTTTGTCTAGTAAAGGGTCAACTACCCACATTAAAAGGACTGCATCGTCCTTAGCAAGGTCACCAACAGGTAACCGAATAATGTCAGACAAAGACATGCAACTATAATGTCTTTCTGGGCTTTTCTCTTTTCCTTTGTCACTAAACGTTTTAAATGTCCAAGGCGGATCCGCATATATTACTCCATGTTTTTTTGTTGTATTAAAATCCATAAGTTAAAAAAAAGTATCTTATTAGTATTACTATTAATAAAAATCTAGGTATAGACCAATTGGTTTTCATTGCAAGTAAATTACCTGTGGCAAAACCCCAATGTGCGCAGATAATTGATATGAAAAAACTAGACAAAGAAGTCCTCCAGACTAGCTGTCTTTTCATATGTCCAACCAATAGAGTTAAGTATAAAACTCATAGGGTCTAAAAATGTTTTTTGAAACATAATGTCATAATCAATATATTCTTGTAATGTAAATTCACTAGGTAGTTTTGTTACATAACTTATAACATCAAACTTAAATGGATTAGCTTCTTTTAGTTTTAGAAACTTGATCTTATCACCTTCTTGTATTAATGGATACTTTCTATGTAATTTAAATCGTTTTAGATTTTCATTATATATCAAAGCACCTTTAACATGAATAGGTGTACCTTTAATGAATATATTACTACTATGTTTATATTTTTTTAAATTATTACAAGACCTAGGAAAGGATATTTGTTCAGCTGTCATTTGATAAAACTCTTTTTTAAATTCAGCAACAAATGCTTGTAGTTCATCTTCACCTTTAGTCATTATAAGTTTGATAGCTTCTTTAATCTTTCCTCTACAAACTTCTGGTGTAGATGACTTAACAGCTTCAATACCCATAATCTTTAGTTTAGGTTCTTCAAACGTAATACCTTCTTCGTCTAATACGTTTAACATATATCTTTTTTTCGCAGTCCATATACCTTTGTCAGCTATTACTTCTCTTTTCATAACCATTTTTTGTTTAATGGCATTTGTGTACTCAGCAAGTTCTTCAAACTTCTTATCAATAAACGGTTCAATTCTACTTTCAACAACCTTATTTAAAAACTTTAATGTTTCAGATTTTGATTTGTCTTTACATACTTTTTCAACAAGTTTATCTAAACACAAGTATATTGAATCTGTATCTGACGCAACAATGTAATCAACCTTTTCTTCTGTCTTTAAAATAGTATTCATGTATTCATTTACATTCTTTTCAATCCAACGAATTACAAATTGACCAGCAGATGTAATTGCTGTTGCTTGTCTTACATCATAGTATCTAAAGTACTGATTACCAATTGCACCATAGGCAGAGTTTAACGCAATCTTTTTTGCCCATTGAATATTATGACAACGAGAGATTTCTTTTAATAAACTTTTATCTTTTGTTTTTTGATACTCTTGTTTTGCCTGAAAAGATAATGTTTTAAATTTAACTCTATCGTTATACATACTTTCCATAAGTTTTGGTAAGAACCCTGGACTATCTATTTTAAACATTGCTCCATTTGGTGTAATACAAGCGCCTTCAGCTTTTAGATGATCTAATGGTGTCGCATGATCTAATAATCTATCTACTGAAATGCCGTCTGATTTTACACCAATGATTTTTTCTGGTGAGATATTATACTGCATAATTAAATGTGGATATAGTGAGTTTATATCAAATGAAACTATCCAGTTATGCATACCTGTAATAGGATCCTTAACGTAAGCACCTTCGTACTTATCATCTTTAGTGTAATTCTCTCTTGGTGGTATTTGAATATTATCTTTTTTTAAATAATTATAAATTAACATATCCCACATTCTTACTTGTGAAAATACATCAGCATAATTAACCTTAGCTTCATACGCCATTGTTAGGACTAGTTCAATAAGTTTTAGTTTATCTTCTAGTCTATCTACAATTTCCACATCTTTAATGTTATAATCAATAAACGATTGATAGTCTTTTTTATACCAATCACTAAAAGTATCGTAAGGGTTTTCATCTTTTTGTAAACCTAATTCTACTTTACCAATATAATCAAGCTTATAACTTTCTTGTTTTGTTGGAATAAACTTTTGATATAAGTCCAAGTAATCTAACATGGCAATACCAAAGATGTTATAATGAGTTTGTGGTCTTCCTCGTAATACAACTGTTTCTTTTTCAACTAAATTCCAAGGTGAAAACTTTTTAAGTACCTTCTCATCTACAAGATTTTTAATACGATTGAATAGATAGGGTATGTCAAAAAACTTTGTATTCCAACCTGTAATAACATCAGGATAGTTTTTAGTCCAAAACTTCATAAACTCCATGATTAAAGACTTTTCAGACTTACACTTTATGTATGTTACGTCTGATCTATCTGTTTTAAAATCACCCGTACCCCAAGTTATAATTTGTTTATTAGATTGATTTTTAACTGTGATTGCTAGTAGTTCTTCTATTGCGTTTTCTATATCGGGAAATCCATTTTCAGCTGTACATTCTATATCAACTGTAAATATTTTAATAAGGTCTTTATCAAACTTCATTGTTTCTGGATACTCGTCTGCAATGTATTGATATTGATACCTGTCCATTCCAAACAATGGAGAGCTACCTGTATTATAAGTCTTTTTAAATTCTCTTGCTTTTGATATACTATCAAACTTAATTGGTTTTAAATTTTCGTTTTGTAAAGTTTTAAATCCAGTGTCGTCTTGTGTTTTTGCATATAGAGTTGGACTATAATCTATTTTATTTTTGTATTCCTTTCCCTCGTGTATGCCACGAATTAAAAGTTTACCTCTATGTTCAATAACGTTTTTATAAAAGTTCATAATTTAATTATAAGTTTAATTCCAGTTTCGCAGCTTCCGACATCATATCTTGATTCCAAATTGGTTCAAATACTAAATCAAGATCAACTTTTTCAATACCTTCGACTTGCATAGCAATATCTTTAACCTCTTGTGGTAAGCTTTCAGCAACGGGACAATTTGGGGAAGTTAGTGTCATAACAATTTTTACAGTATTCTCTACAACTTTAACCTCATAAATTAAACCTAATTCATAAATATTAACCGGTATCTCCGGATCATAAATTTTACTAATTTCAGTTATTACTTGTTCTCTTAAATCCATAATTTACTTATAGTTTATGGTTATCTAAAAGATGGACAACCATTCCATCATGTTTTTTTTCTAGTGAAATTTGACAAGCTAATCTACTTCGCATTCTATCATAATTTTTTTCATATGTAATTAATTCAGTTTCTGCAGAATTTAAATCCATACCACCTACTATATTTGTCCATTGTTGATCTATCAAAACATGACAAGTAGCACAGGCACAACAACCACCACAATCGGCAGGTATCTCATCAATGGCTTTATTAGAGAAATCTCTAGCGGCTTCCATCAACGTCATGCCTTCGTTTACTTGGACAGGAATAACTTCCTGACCTCTCATAAAGTTAACAGTTATCACTACAGTTTTGGTATTGAGTTTTCTGTAATTAGTCCTGGTGTTGTTTTGATAATTCTACTTGTATTTGACTCATATGATTTTACAAGATCATCTTTTGGTTCTGTAGTAAAAACAATTTTATCTTTACTTATTGTGATAGTATCTTTTTTACCAAAAGCATTATACAATGACATCATCAATTGTATAGGTTGTCCTGGTGCTGATTGTTGGGGTATGATAACAAATGGTTTGTGTAAACTTACACCATCGTCATTTTCTCCTACTTTAGCGATTACATCTTCGCCAGTAGATAGTCTTAATAGTTTCACATCTTGCATAATATTCTCCTTAGTTGTTTATATTATAACACAAATTGACTTGTTTGTCAATGTTATTCTTTCTCAAAGCCAACTTTGTCTTCTTTTCCTTCTTTGTCAACTGGTCTTAATCTCTTACTTAATGCAAATGTTCTATTAGGGTTGACACTAACATTCATAAGTCGCATTAAATCTCTATTAATTAATAGGTCCGAGCCTGATCTTGGTCTTGCATCTAACCCTACTTCTATATCTTTATATGTAAATCCATTAAACGAAATGTCTATTAATATCGTTGGTCTTTTTTCTGATGGCTCTTCACCGTCAGCATTTGCTCTAAAAACTTTACTAATTCCATGTCTAGGTTTAGAATATGTTTTACCATCGTATTTCCATTTAATAATTTTACCTTCTTCTAAAATTTTATCAGCATGTAACGCACAAGCCTTTGAACCATTACCCGAATCAAATTTTGCTCGTACTTTTCCCACATCAGTTAGATCAACAGTTTCTAACCAACCACATTCACTTGAAGCTTGTCTATCCCAATGACTTCTTTTAGAAACCCAATCTATGATATTGTACATTAGATTTTCACCATTAATTGATCCTGATGGTTTAGGATCAGCATAATAATCAATATATTGATAACCTTCGTATTCAGCTCCAGATCCTGGACTACCATTGATTTCTAATATATAAGGTTTTCCTTTATATACAATATGGTCAACTCCCACAAGATAAGCCTTTGAAGCTCTACTTGCTTTTAAAATAATTTCTTGTTCTTCTTCGCTTAATTTGTATGGTTTTGGTACAGCGCCTCTATGCGTATTTGATCTGAACTCATCTTCTGCATGTACTCTATTTGTTGAGGCAAAAATTTTATTATCCACTACAAGTGTTCTAACATCACCATCTGCTGGCATGTATTCTTGTAGTAATAATTCAGCGTCATGCTTCCATAATGCTTGAATAGTTGATGTTAGAGAATCTAAACTACCAATTTTAATAACACCAATACCTTGTGTACCCGTTAATGTTTTTAATATAATAGGAAATTTACCACCAACAAGTTTAAGAGCATCTTCTATATTTTTTTCGTTAGAAACAAATGATGTTCTAGGTGTAGGTATACCAAACTTCTCAAACAATAAAGCTGATGTCAATTTATTATCACAAGTCAACATAGCTGATCTTGTGTTTAACATAAATGCTTGTGAATTTTGAAATGCTGATATTAAAGATAGTCCTGCTTCATCTTCAACTGAACCAGCTCGTGTCATACAAACTGTATCTTTACCTACAAAAGTGTGTTCGGAATCTTTACCATCATAATTGTAAACTGTTAGAGTATTTTTTTCTTCGTCTTTACCTGTGATGATTGCGTGTTTTGTATTAATGATAACACATTTAAAGCCTTTTTTTTCACAAGCTTTTTCGATTAGTCCTACCGTTAGTTCTTTTTTTGAAACACTACCAGATTTTTGTTTTTTAACTTTAGGACTAGCTTTCGTAAGGATAGCAACCGTAATAGGTTTATCTTTACGCTCTTTGTTTTGTTCGGTTATATATTCTCTAAACTTTGGAACTTGCATTTAACTCTCATCACTACTTTCAGTTTTTGGTTCAATCTTTTTTCCAATATTATATTTTGCTGATAAAATCCATTCCTTTTTTTCTTTAAAAGGTAACACTTTGATTTGACTTAATGGTGCTTTATTTTCTAGGACTGTTTGGTTTTTGTCAACAATTTCAATCAACTTCCAATCCTGTAAAAGAATTGATATTGTATTTCTTCTTTGAATATCATTTTCTGACAAGGTTGCAGTCTTACCATCTAACGCAAATAACTCTTTAAAGTGTGTTATAAAATATTTACCTTGCTTGTGTAATATATGACAAGATTGATATAATGTTTTATCTTTTCTACTAGCGACACCAATACGTGTCAATGTTTCTCTAATTTTTAGGAAGTCGTCTGGCTGTTTGATTGTAACTTCAAGCATACTATCAGGCGTCCAATGTACAATATTTTCACTCATTTAGTTCTCCCGCCCTTGGATAAGGACCTTTTAATTTGTTCAATTTGTTGTTCGCTTAGTATATTGAGTGCATGTTTAGCCTTCTCATTACTATATCCATAATACTCTTTTACATACTCTAAATTATTCAATTTAGTTTGTGATAACCATTTACCACCAAATCGCTTACTTTTTCTAATACTATTTATGTAAAAATGGAACTGTACCTTTTTGTCTAGGAAGTGATACCCATTCATCTCATTCGCTTGTGCGATACAATCATAAAACATAGATAAACACTTATTTATAACAAAGGGTGGGTATTTCTTCTCCCAGGTAGAGTCCTCTGTATCTAGCAGATTTTCTTTAGTGAAATTTAGTGCGTTAAGGTAATCTCGTAACTCATACATAATATAAACTTACTACTATTTTCTTTTATTGTGTCTACCCATATACCATTCGCCTGGTTCATAATCCCAACGTTTGCCATGATGGCCTCTGATATCTGCGTACCACATTCTTAATTTAACTATTACTTTTCTAAAAATTGTTCTTTTCGCCATTCTATTCTCTTATTTAAACTTGCATCCAGCCATAATTTCTGTCAAACAAGCAACCATATTTATCTCTTGGTCAGCAACAAACGCAGATTTATATTGGTATCCGGCAAGAATTAATATTGATTGAGGAACTGACTTACTATCTAAACTTGTGTAAAGAGTTTCATATAATGTCTTAAACAATGAAGATGGTTCTTTATCAAGGTTTTGTACTACCCATTTTCTCATATCATTAAATCTTTTCTCTTTTAATGTCCTAATGAGTTCTTTAGTATTCGCCTCTGATAGATTGAATAATATACCACTATCTATCTTACCTCGTACAGAATACCGCTGTAGCTCGTTGATAGTACGTCTAAAGTCCGGATAATACTTCTGTATAAGTTCTGCTAGTACTCTCTTATCAAACTCTATATTTTCGTCTTTTAAAACATCTTCCATACGTTTCATAAAAGACATAGCAGTCTTTTTTACTTGACCATTTGTAATCTTAAAATCAATAACAGTACATCTACTATGAAGTGCTGGTATGATCTTATTCTTATAATTACAAGTAAAGATAAATCTACAATTCTTATAAAAAGTTTCTATAAAATTTCTTAAAGCTGGTTGAACACTCTCAGCATTCATATAATCAGCCTCGTCAATTATAATAACTTTATGATTTGCGTCTTCGGTTAAGGAAACTGTGGAAGCAAAGTTTTTAATTTTACTTCTTACAGTATCTATTTGTCTACCCTCGTCTGAACCATTTATGACAATATAGTCACAACCTAGTTCTTCACATAGTGCTTTAGCAACAGTTGTTTTACCTGTTCCAGCACTACCGGATAATAATAGATTTGGTATTTCTTTTTGTTTTAGAAATTGAGTAAATGTATCTTTTAATTCTTCGGTAAGAATACACTCCTCAATACGCTTTGGTCTATACGCTTCTGTCCAAAGGAAGTCTTTTGTTTTTTCCACTTATCACCTCTTTCATTATATAATATTCAGTTTTACCAAGTTTTCTTTTTGCTTCCGCAATAGATTTATACTTGATTCCTTTAATAGTAATAGGTCTAGCATTTGGTGGTGTTCTTCCGAACATACCGTTCTTTTCTCCTTTCCTTTAATCTTTTCCCTCAATACTAGTCCCTTTGAAAGGATCATTTTCTGTATCTCTTTTATCTTCATTAAATTTATCTTGTATTTTTGAATCAACATAAGGAGTCTCAATCTCAATCTCTGCTACATCTTCGTATGTTACCTTAATGTCTGATAGTCCTTCTCTTAAAATCTTTTCTTCCTCTATTGTATAAGGCCTCTTTTGTTTTATATCCATAAGACAATAATTCTCTAAAACTCTGAATCAGGTTCTAATGCTATCCAATATTGTAAGGGTTTATTTCTGTTTACAAAGTGACTTATCTTTGCTTTAGAAATCGCTACGTCATAGTCATCAACTAATTGTTTAAAGTTTTCTGTTCTATAAAACGCAGTAAACTTCTTATCAGATTCACCTACATCAATAGAATATTCATTTGAAGTAGTATTCTTTTTGTCAGTTGCAACCATTTTAACTACTGAACCATCACCTATAACAGCAACATCAGGTAGATTTAATGTAGTCGCACCTTTCATTATTTTTGTAAAGTCATCTTTTTTTAAAGTAAACGTCACGTGCTTATCTGGCATTGTGATACCTTTACTTGGAGATACTACAACAGATTTGTCAGCAAAGAAATATTTGATTGCTTGTTTAGTATTACTCTCAGCGATATTAACATAAGCTCCACCGTTAAAGTTAAGGTCTGGCTTAGCAAATAACTCAACTGATCTTAAAAATTCAGGTAAGTCATATATCGCAAATTCACTTTCAAACTTTTCTGATACTTCAGCTTCTGCTAAAATATTTTTCATTGTAGAAATAGTTTGTACTTTACTTCCAGGTTTAATCAATAAGTTTTGATTAATGTCTGAAAAGTTTTTTAACACAGATATTGTGTCACTTGATAGGTTCATGTTTTCACTCCATTTTCATAATTTAATTTATACATTCATTATATACTGAAAAGACGCTCATGTCAAGTGTGAGCGCCTTCTCTATTACTTGTTATTTAATAACAATATTTTTAGCTTTCTTATGCTCTGGAATAATTCTTTCCAAAGTTACTTTAAGTAAACCATCTTTTAGTTGAGCACCTTTGATTTCAACTTCGTCAGCGATTGTAAATGTCTTCGTAAATTGCCTTTTAGCGATACCTTGGTGTAGCATCTCCTCATTTAGTTTACTATCATCTTCAAACGTTCCTACGTTGTCCTCGAACTCTTGGTCTTGTTTAGTTTTAACGGATTTAATTGTTAAGACGCTTTCCTCAAAAGTAACCGTAATATCTTTTTTAGAGTACCCAGCCAGAGCCAACTCAATATCATAAGTGTATTGACCTGTCTTTACAATGTTGTATGGTGGATAGTTTGGTACGGTAGTTGCTCTAGCATTGTGTTCAAACATTCTTTCAAAATGATCGAATACGCTATCGAATCCTACTGTTACCGGTCTTAATTGGTTGAATATACTTAGTGCTTCGTGTGTCATAAAAACCTCCTAGTTTAAGCAAAGTTATTTCTTTTAAAATGTACACCCATTAAGGCATGTACATAGTTATTTATATAAGTATTATTTTTTAAAATTCAAGTGGTAGTTTATTTTTAGGTGTAAACTACCAAATCACCACTTGCGACACCGATAAATTATCGGGCTCTTTACGCCATTAGGGTCTTATGAACGGCCCTAACCATAATATATATACTTCAATTACGGCGTAAAATTCTATTTAATTATATACCTAAATGCTGTTTTAATTTTTTTTGTGTTTTTTTATAGTTAGCAATACCTTCTTTTTTCTTACGTCTTTTTTTCTCTGACGGTTTCTCATAGACAGAGTTTAGTCTATAATCTTTGATACCACCTTCTTTCATAACTTTCTTTTTTAGAACTCTTAATGCTTGTTCTAAATTGCCATTTCTAACATCAATCTTAATACTCAATTTATTTTACCTCCTTTCTCTAATAACTTATTTAAATGATTTCTCATATCTATTATTTCTATTTTTGTAATATCTTCTTGTATAACTTTAGGTAAGTCATAAAATACTGGAGTTTTATTATGTAAAAACTTTTCTGTATCATAACAAAACACAGATATATTAGCTTCTTTATATAGGTCTCTTGTTGTGCATTTTAAATGTGTTGTAGCAAAAGATTTTAATAATTCGTTTTCATCTTTCATTGCTTTAACACATATTGTTGCTGCTTGTAAGAGTGTATTAAATAAATCAAATGATTCTAAATATTTTTTATTAGTTTCACTGTTGAATAAGACTTTAAAATAACTTGCTGATGGTCTTAATGGGTGTTCTAACATAGAATATTTTAGTGGTAGTTCTGAAGCTTTTAGTGTTATAAACTTATAGTGTTTTTTAGAACAAACAAACTCATACAGTTGTCTCTTTCTTTTATGAATAAGTTGTAGTATTTGAGTTTTATTTAATTTATCAAATCTTAAAACTGCAGACTTGACAGAATCAAATTCATCTTCAACTAAATGTTTTGGTAGTTTGTTAATCATTATCAAAATCTTTTGGTGTTTGTTTTAAAAATATAAATTCTAACGGACTGATTTCTTTGTTATCATATTTTTTGATAAACTCTCTTAATGAATTAACTTTATTATCAATTAATTTTAATTTTGCTTTTCTAACTTTATCTATTTCTTCTTCTTTATGTTGGTCTATATAAGCAAATATTTTTACATCTGCTTCAGGATGCTCTGTTTTACAATTAACAAAATTAGTAAAAACTCTATTATCATAATCTTTTTTATCTTCAGGTTTTTTAAATTGTTGTTTAAAGTAAATCGTGTTATCATCATTTATGGTAATCTTTGATGGCGTTGATAGATCAACACTATACTCTTTATCAATTTCTTTATCTGCTAAGTCTGCGTTGTAAACGGTACAAATAGAATTATCGTTAGTTATCTTTTTTAAAATCTGAGATATAAAAAATGGTCTTTGTTCTTTTCTAACATTTTGATCTATTAGTGATTTATTAATATCATCTTCGCTAGATGTAATTAAATTATTTTGTATTTGAAATACTGTAGTGTTTATAATTTGGTCTTCGTCTCTAGGCAATCTAACAAACTCATCATCAGCAGGGTCATTTTCTTTTGACTGCCAATTTGCTAGCCAATATAGTGGTGGCTTATTCTCAAACTCAATAAATTTTATTATTGCAACTATTATCTTTTTTTTATTAGAAACTATGTGTGATTGATATTTGTGCTCGCCTGAAATCAACTCATAGTCTTCACTTACACAAGGTGGTATATTTAATTCTACATTGTATTTGTCTCTTGCTATTAGTGATTTAAATTTTGAAACTGTTTTTGGGTCTAATTTTCTACTATTTAATTTTTTATTTTCTTTAATAGATTTTATAAGGTCAATATCTATTTCTTTTGCTTCTATAAAGACTAGGCCTTTTGCAACTGGTATTTTTATTTTTATTTCTGTTTGATTCATAATGTAATAATACAGTAAAACTATTGATAAGTAAATGGTCTGTATTGACGCACTCTAAAATGTAGAATAGCGAGGGTGGCCACTACACCACCCTCAAGGACTACACTATGATGATAGGTTTTAGTAACCAGAAGAATCCTCCTCGTCACTTGACTCACTATCATTGTCCTTCATTTGTTCAGCTAGATCAGATTTCTTCTGGTCTTCCATAATGCTTTCAGCATTGGCGCCAGCGTCAACCTTCGTATATAGCTCTACAAACGAATTCTTTGTATCATCATCAAATCTATTAGTACACATTTGAATTGCTTTCATTTTGTTATCAAAGATAGCAAACGCTTGTGTGATATGTACCAGTCTTCTAGTTGAGATAATCTCATCAACACCACCATCAAAATAAGTTTTTCTGATAACATCTGCCCAAGTAGTCAACTTGTCAATAAACTTGTCATCTGTCTTACCAGCGGCTTTTAAAGTGTTGGTTAGTATCTTTTTTTCAATCTTCATTGTTGGATAAGATTGTTCAAAGGTAATTGGAAATCTTTCCAAAAACGCTTCGTTTAAAACATTAGTACCGATAAACTTACCGTCTTCGGAACCTTGACCCTTTGTATTCGCAGTAGCGATAACATTAAAGCCATCTTTTGGTTTAACGAATTTGTTAATCTTTTTAACAAAGACACCTGAACCCTCAAGGATAGGTTGTAAACACATAATCTTATTACTTGCCAAGTCAACCTCATCAAGTAAAAGAACAGCGCCTCTTTCCATCGCCTCAATTACAGGACCATTCTGCCATACAGTCTGGCCATCTTTTAATCTATAACCACCAAGTAGATCGTCTTCATCTGTCTCAATAGTAATATTAACTCTGATCAATTCTTTTTTCAACTCGGCACACGCTTGAGTTACACCCATCGTTTTACCATTACCTGAAAGACCTGTAATAAACACAGGATAAAATTGATTCGATTTAACAATTTGTTTTACATCTGGATAGTTACCAAAACTTACAAAGATTGGATCTTTTTTTGGAACTATATTACCTACCAAACTTGAAACAACATAAGCGGCTTCTGTCTTCTTATCTTCAACAGGCGCTTCCATTAACTGTTCGTTCTCGGTAGCTTTACCTTCAAGTGGCAACTTGTAAGTACCTCTGTCAACTTTGTACTTATCTGTCTTTAACCACGATGGGTTTTTTAATTTCTTTTTTGATACTAGAGAATTGATCTCAGCTCTAGTAAGAGTATCTGACTTGTAGTGTTTATACAAAACGGATACTTGTTCTTTTTGACTAGTGTTTAAGTCTATCATAGTGTTGTACTCCTTTTTTTTCATAGTTTATACATTAATTATATCAGGATTAGTTTTAATTGTCAACCCATTAAATTGCGTTGATATGTCTATCTTATTCATTACGCAACCTCCTGAATAAATTGGTTTAACAATATTCTACTAGCGATTCGCCCTTTCATTGACTTTTTAAATACTTTAGCGATACCACCACTTTTCATATTATCATTTATAGAATCTAAATTAGTATTCTCAATATTCATTTTTTTACCATTCAATAAGAAGTATTTACTGTAACCTGTTTGTGGTACTTGAGCAAATCTATTTTTAGTCATTGATGATCTTATCTTAGCTCTTTTTAATTCTTTATCAGCGTAATCTTTATAGTCACCAATGTAAGAATCCATATCCCATGTTCTTAATTTTTTAGTAACAAAGAAACCAATAGTTGATACACCATGTCTTTGTCTGATAATATCTAATAATAAACCAGTGTATTCACCATTTCTATAAAATCTATCATTGTCTTTTGATGTATAAGATTTTTTACCAACTTTAATAACTGGTGTAGAACCATGTTGAATATTAGACTTACCATCATCGCCCATAGTAGACCCGAAACACCAATTAGCGCCGCCGTCTGTAAGAGTAATCACTGACATTTTTTCAATCTTGTTTTTGTTTTTAAATATAGGTATCATTTCATTCAACGCAACAATGGCTTGATTTAATGGAGTAGAACCTAAGTAATATTCTGACGGACAATTAAAGTTATCGCCTTCCCACATATCTCTAGTACCATTACTGTATCTACCATGATATGATAATGCCATTGACCAGATATACATTAATGACTCATCTAGTTTAGTTTTTTTCATTCTGTTATTAGCGATACAAACTAAATGACATTTGTCCATAATTGCGTCACCATATTTGTAAGTAAAAACTTCGCCACCTTGTTTACTTTCTCTATTTTTATCCCAAGCTGATTCACCAATCTCACTTGTAAAGAAATAAACTTCATAAGGTATATTAACCTTTTGACAAAACCAAACTAAATTCATTAGTTGTTCTGTAGTCTGTTTAATACTATCACACATTGAACCTGACCAATCTAACATCATAATCATACCATGATTTTTAGCGTCTGGTGTAATAGTTAATCTTTTAAATATATCATCACTGAATTTGTAATCTTTTAATTTTAGAGGGTCAATAGTACCTGTCTTGTCTGTACTTGATCTCTTATAAGCAGTAGCTGCTTTTTTCATTTCAAACTCTTTAACAAGATACATTACTGTTTTCTTATTCTCGTTTTTAAAATTTTTGTATGCACCTTTTAACCAATTGTAATATATCAAGTCACTTGGATATTTTCTAGTACAATCTAATATGTGTTTTCTCATATCATTTAAAAACTTATTATTAGAAACAATCATATCGTTTAATTTAACTTTTGGTAAAGTAAAATATGAATAACTTTTTTCTTGGTCATGTAAACTTGACATTTTAGATTCCATGTTCTCATTAGTAATTGAAACTAAAACACCTGGCGCAACACCTTTACCACCACCTTCTTTTGCCTCTGAATTTACAGCAGTCTGTTCTTCACCATCTTTTTTATCTTCGCCATTGTCTTCGGCTTGTTGACTTTCACCATTCTCACTAGACTCTTCACTATTTGATTCGTCTTCGTTTTCGCTCTCATCATCATTAAGATTATAATTGTCTGAGATTAAATGTTTATCAAAGTCAGGTAATTTTTTTAACTTCTCTAAATCTTTTTTCTGCCATTCTAACATTAGTTTAGCAAGATTAACAACATCATCAAACGTTTTTAATGCGTCAACCTTACTTAACCAATTGTTATCAACAGAGGAGAAAGAAATCGGTAATCTTTTTGAAGACTTATAGAACAAGTTGATTTTATCAATCAACATTAATTCTTTGTTTAGGTCTTTACCATTAGTACCAAAGAAATTTTGTTTTTCTAATATATCAAAACCATTTAAGTAATTCTTAACAACACCTGGGTATTGTTTTTGTATAATTCTATCTATTCTACAATCTTCTAATACATTAACATATGATCTTAAAGAATCATCATGCATGATACTAGCCCAACCATCTGTTGGAGTATGTAAAGCATGAGCACATTCGTGTGCGATTAACATATCGTACACATCACCTTTTTGATTTTTGAAAACTGGTAATGTTAAAACTCTATGTTTCGTATCAAACGAAGCGGTTTTAACTTTGTTATGTTGTACTTGAATATTCTCGGTAGCGATTAACTTTGCGAGTATTGATTTTGTATCTAAATTAATTGTTTGTGTGTCCATGTAGCTAATACTATCAGGATCAGCTAAGAAGTCAACCCTTTAAATTGCGTTGGTAATACTAGGGTTTTTGGGGTATAGTGTTCTTACTTTGTTCTTTTTAACACTTTTTCGTATATATTAGACGCTAGATTCTTCATCATTAGGGGTGCAACCATTCTACCGATTCTCTCAGCTTGTTTATCAAACTTACCTTCTAGTTTAAAATCTTCTGGTAAACCCATCAATCTCTTTAATTCTGGTATAGTAAACTTACGATTTTTCGCATAATGAAAAACACCTGATACACTCATCTGTTGTCCTCTTTGTGTTAGTGTTGGACAAGGTAAATGTGGCGCTGGTCTAATCATATTAAACATTGATCTTTTAGGGTTTATATCAATAAAGTCTGGATCACTAGGTTTTCTATGTTTCTTTGGATTAAATTCTAATAGTTCAATCCACTTCTTTTGAAAGCCATTTTGTACATACTCAAATAACTCTTTCTCTTGTTCTGGGTCATTAACCACATCTTCTATCGCTTCTCTTACTCCTATGTGTTTAGGTGTAACTGGCTCTGGATATATCTCGTTTTCTAAAGTCATAAAGTTAAGACCTGCTTTTTCCATAATGTCGTGTCTTATCGCTACAAAGAAACATCTTTTTCTATCTTGTGGTGTTTCAAAATCAGCGGCACTCATTACTTTATATACAGTTTCGTAACCCATCTTATCAAATTCGTTTATAATTCTATTTCTATATTCTATTGCTTCACCCATAGTTATACCAGCAACATTTTCACCAATAACAACCTTTGGCATTATGTCTGCTGTAATTCTAGTAAATTCAAAGAATAAGTCTTCTATATTCTCTACTTTTTTACCATCTGAATATATCTTTTCTTGGTCCCAACCTTTTTCTCTTTTACCTGCGATACTAAACGCAGAACATGGTGGCGAGCCATCTAGTATATCTAACTCACCTTTCTTAATATTCGCAACTCTTAAAAAGTCTTCACCTGTAAGTTTCTTTATATCATCATCTAATATTGGAGTTTTTGGATAGTTTGCCCCATATGTTTCAATGGCTGCTTCTACAAATTCGTTTACACATAATATCTTACCACCTGCTAATCTATAACCGGTAGAAGACCCACCACCACCAGCGAAAGTAGATATAACATTAAATAACTCTTTATTAGAGTTATCTATTACATCTTTCATAAAGTATGGTTTGTATGTCATAATATAATACTATCAGGTTTGTTTTAAAATGTCAATGTTCTATGGTAAGTATCTATGGTCTTTCTTACCGGCACGTAATTTTACAGCTTTATCCATTTGTTTCTCTGCTTTTTTATATGCTCTATCTAGTTTCAACTTACTAGCATGTTCAGTAAAGTTCTTTCCAAATATATGGTCGTATTCGTGTTGAAATATCCGACTCATCATACCGTCTAAACTACCTTCTTTTAAATCACCGTTTTCATCTTCATATTTGACTACACATTTTCTAGGTCTTGTAATCATTAAGAATACAAATGGAAAAGTTAAACAACCTTCTTTCATCGCAACTTTCTCTACACCTGTTGATATAATTATAGGATTAAAACAAGCCATCTTTAAACCATTTTCTAAACCTACATGATCTCCTAATACGAACATATTGAAAGGTAATCCAACTTGATTACAAGTTAAACCTATTCCACCATACTTTTTCATAGCAGTAAACATAGAATCGCTTAACTCTTTTCTATCTTTAAACCCCTCATCTTTCAACATATCATCACTAAATGGTGCGATTGCTGATTGTACTCTTGGATCAGTTGGTGGTATTAGTTTTATTTCTTTAGCCATTTGTTAACCTCGTAAAATTATGTTCTTTTTCAAACTTGATTATATTAGTAAATTTATCAAATAATATATCTCCTTTGTGTGATATAATAAAGATGTTTTCAGTATTCATCTGTCTTACTATCTTAAAGAAGTCATCTGTTCCCTGACCATCTAAACTACTATCAAAAATTTCATCAAGAACCATTAGGTTTGTATTAGCACTATTCTTCATTTTAGCAATGGCCCGCCAAGTAAACACTAGTGCCAAATCTATTCTCATTTTCTCACCCTCACTAAAACTATTATATTCAAATACATCTCTATAACGACTCTTTACTGTTTCATTAAACTCCTCGTCTAAATTGAAGTTTATAAAGAAGTCCATAGATTGTAGATATTGATTTATAAGTGTATTCATAATAGGTAAATACTTTTTGATTATCTTTGCCTTAGCACCTTTATCTGAAAGTATTTCTCTTACAACATCAATGTATTTCTTTTCTTCTATTATCTTCTCTAATTCAATTTTTATTTTTTGTAATTCAGTTTTAAGTTGTATTATATGTTCTTCAACAGTGGTACTATCATCTTCTTTTCCTTCAAGTAACAATATTTCATTATGTAAACTATCACTAAACTTTTTCAATTCATCAATAGAGGTATTGAGTTTTGACATTTCAATGTTAGTTTCATACATCTTTTCTGATATTTTATTAAAGTCTTGTAATTGACCTTCTACTTTTGATATCTCTTTTAGTAAATCCTTCATACCATCATTCAAAGTTACAATTTTGGCTTTCTCATATGTTTGTTTTTCACTCCTAAATTCAGTTTGTATCTTTTGAGTACAAGTAGGACAGTTATCGTTTTCTTTAAAAAAATTTAAATTGGCTTCATGTGTTACTAGATTTTGTTCTATTTTAGTTTCTAGTTTTTCTAATTGTTTTAGTTTACTTTCAAACTTATTTTTATCTTTAATAGTTTCTTCTAATTTTATATAATCTGTATCTAATCTTTGTATCTTTCTTAAATATTGTTCTTTGGCATCAGTATTTTTTTCTAGTTTTTGCTTCTTAATATCCATATCGCCAAGACTTCTATTCTTTAAGTTCTCAAAATGTTTTGTTTCTAATTCATATTTTGATTCAATTAGATCACATTGATGTCTAGCTTCATTAATTTTTTTTGATAAAGCAGTTTGTTGATTCCTAGTCAATATATCCATATGAGATAAAACTCTTATATCTAAAATCTCCTCAACAACTTCTCGTCTATGTCTTGGTCTCATTTGCATAAACGGTTGGTATGATGATGAACCTAATACAGCTATTTGTTTAAATGCTCGGTAGTTTAATCTTAATATTTGATCTTCTAAAACATTTTGATAGTCTATACTTGAAGCGTCTTGATTCAATAATACACCATCACTATAAATTTCAAATATACTAGGTTTAATACCTCTTATAACTTTAAATGATTTTGTACCAATTTGAAAATCTATCTCAGCACGAGTATCTCCATTGTTAATTGTATTTACTATTTGTTCTTTTTTGATTTGTCTGAATGGTCTATTGAATAGTGCAAAACAAATAGCGTCTAATAGTGTTGATTTACCAGAACCATTAGCTCCAATCAACAAGGTCATTTGAGCTTTAGTTAAATCAATCTCAACAAAGGTATTACCTGTTGACAAAAAGTTTTTCCATTTAATTTTTTTAAATATAATCACCTCTCAATAGCCTCACTAAACAATTCTTTTATAGTTTTTTTAAGTTTTTGTTTATCTAATTTAGTATCAGCTTGTTCTACATAATTACCTAGAAAGGTTAACGTATCTTCCCCTTGGTCAAGTATATCTTCTTTTATACTTGTTGTTATATCTGTAGTTAAATCTTCTATAATATTAATTTCATGTACATTAATTGTATTATGGAATCTATCAATTAAGTTATTAAACATTTCTTCATTTGTTTTATTAGTAACAAATATTTTTACAAATGTATTTTCAAAGCTTGACAAGTCTTTTTTAGAATAGTCTTCCTCTTTATCATTGTAAATTAACTTTCTATGTATTCTAATTGGATTAGGTACTCGTAATAGTTCTCTAGTATCTGTATCAAATATATGAAACCCTTTTGGACACTTGTAGTCAGACCACGTAATTTCATATTGATTACCACAATAATATATTTGTCCATCATCTGATTTTTTATGAAAGTGTCCAGATATAACTTTTTCAAATCTTTTAAATGTTGACTTATCTAATCCTTGATTGTTGTATGTACCATTATGCATCTCAAAGCCTTTAATCTCTAAATGACCCATAGCAATTTGAGCTTTACTATTTTTTATTTGTTCTTTAGAGTGCTCTAAATTATCATCACAAATCCAAGGTATCATTAAAATATCTAAACCATCAAAATTAACAGTTGTTGTTTTAGAGTAAATCCAAGGTTCATTCTTACCATCATATGTTGTACACAATTCTGTAATTGAGTTTACGTCATTTGTATTTTTGTAATAAGTATCATGGTTCCCTAATATGATATGAGTATCTATACCCTCTTGCCATAACCTTTTCATAAACCTTTGTCTAAAAACATGAGCTGTTTTAAAGTTGATAAACTTTCTTCTATCAACAACATCACCTAAATGAATAAGAGTTTTTATATTGTGTTCTTTAAGATATGGGAAAAACAATTCCTCATAGAAACGCATAAAGTAATCCAAAAACGCAGGACTATCGTTTCTCGCACCGAAGTGTGTATCATTTAACAAAGCGATTTTCATAATTTAACCAAAAAATTTAAGAGTAGCTTTAACTTTAGCTTTCTTTTTAACAGTCTTCTTCTTTTTTACAGGTTCTTTCATTCTTATATTTTTTTGTAAGAACTCTCTAAATTGATTTGTAAACCCGCCATCTTCATGTGGTTGTAAAGTCATATCATCATAATTATTATCCATAATAAGTTTATGTTTAATTGTGACTTGTTTCTTTTCTTTTTGGATTCTTCTGATGAAGGCGTAATAAATTATTTGAGTAAAATAAGCAAAAGGATTCTTTGATTT
>Ga0209667_1000061_pt1 | contig 104118 bp, 110 predicted proteins | sample SaaInlV_165m_DNA_2_FD_184682 | JGI IMG/M metagenome (GOLD analysis project Ga0209667, IMG submission 184682) | Marine microbial communities from expanding oxygen minimum zones in the Saanich Inlet - Saanich Inlet SI037_S3LV_125m_DNA (SPAdes)... | ecosystem: Environmental > Aquatic > Marine >... | reverse complement strand
AAAATCTCTTGCTTTGTTTGTTGGATTAATCTCATTTCAGAACAACTTATTTAGCGAACCTAATCCTCATGCATTTATTGATACGCAGGCTCAAGCGATGGTATCCGTTATAAGGGATAATCAACAACTCTTTGCTGATGACCCACAATTATTTAAAGATAAAATTAATATTATTTTTGAGCCGATGGTAGATTTTCGAAGAGTTGGCGCTAGCGTGATGGGCAAAAAATATTATCTATCAGCCACAAAAGCACAGAGACTAGACTTTATTGAAGCTTTCAAAACCTCACTTTTAGACACATATTCTTCAACTCTAACTCAATGGGGCGACCAAACCATTGTTACCACTTTTCCAGATATTTCTGAATTTCAGAAAACTGAGGATGTTAATCAAAATTTAATTACATCAAGTAATATTTACCCGATCACATACAAAGTTAGAAAAGATAAAAATGAGAACTGGCTTATTATTAATATCATTGTTAATGGTGTAAACCTAGGCTTAACTTTCAGAAATCAGTTTCAAGCACTAGCAGCAGAGCACGATGGAGATATTGAAAAAATAATTAGGCATTGGACTTCTGATGCAAATTTAGATACTTAATTAACAATAACTTACCAACCAATGGATATTATGCAATTGCTAAAATCACAATTTCCTGATGCAGAAATTACTTTTGATGGAGAAGACTGTAACTCTAAAGTGTTGATTGTTAGCAAGCAATTTGAAGGATTGTCTACCTTAAATAGGCATAAATTAATTATGAGCTCTTTAAAAGAGCATTTTCAATCAGGTGAATTGCATGCTCTAAGTTTGGCAACCAAATCTCCTGAAGAGATCAACAAATAATGGAAAAATTAAAAATTATTGGAGGCAATAAACTCTCTGGAACTATTTCCTGCTCTGGGGCAAAAAATGCTGCTTTGCCTATGCTGGCCGCAACAATTCTTTGTGACAAGCCAATAACTTTTAAAAATCTCCCTTATTTGCAGGACATCACAACCATGTTTGAACTTTTGGGTTCTATGGGTGCAGATATTACCTTGAATGAAAGCATGGATTTCATAATCTCTACATCCAATTTACATGACTTTGAAGCACGTTATGAGCTTGTGAAGACTATGCGGGCTTCTATATTAGTGCTTGGATCTTTGGTTGCTAGGCATGGGTTTGCTAGGATTGCTTTGCCAGGAGGATGCGCAATTGGGACAAGGCCAGTAGATTTTCATTTAGATGCCTTGGAAAAACTTGGAGCAAAAATTGAATTAAAAAATGGTTACATTGAAGCAAGCTCAAAAAAATTAGTTGGGTGTGAAATAAATTTTCCTGGTATTTCTGTTACCGGAACTGAAAATATAATGATGGCAGCCGTTCTGGCAAAAGGTCAAACGGTGCTTAGAAATGTTGCTAAAGAACCTGAAGTTAAAGATTTAGCAGATTTTTTAAATTCGATGGGCGCAAAGATATCTGGAGCAGGAACTGATGAAATTATTATTGAAGGTGTTGAAGATCTTCAAAGTTCTGTTTTTTCAATTCCAGCAGATAGAATTGAAGCTGGAACTTATTTAATTGCTGCTGCCGTGACTTTTGGGGATATAACTATTTCAGATATTCAGCCCTCTCGGATGAATAATATTCTTGATAAGCTCAAACTAAGCGGTGCCTCCATTAATGCAAGCGACAATGAAATACAGCTCATAATGGATAAGAAATCAATTTTACCCGTAGATATATCAACCGCTCCTTTTCCTGGATTTCCGACTGATATGCAAGCCCAGTTTACAGTTTTAAATGCGCTCTCAAATGGATCCTCAGTCGTGACAGAAAATGTCTTTGAGAACAGGTTTATGCATGTGCAGGAATTAAATAGAATGGGGTGCGATATTACGGTCAAAGGAAGCAATGCTTTAGTGAAGGGAGTTACTGCTCTCAATGGAGCTCCAGTCATGGCGACTGACCTTAGGGCATCTGCAAGCTTAATTTTAGCTGGATTATGTGCAGAAGGAGAGACTATTGTTGATCGAATCTATCATATTGATAGGGGATATGAGCGAATTGAAGAGAAGCTTTCATATCTTGGGGCTGATATTACAAGGCTTCCAAATTAGTTGTTCATAGCCTCTGTGGTTATTTGATAACTAGATATTTGTGCATCTTGCAGAATTTCAAATTTAATTTGGTCTCCAGGAAAGGAATTATTTAATGCCCCTGTTAAATTTTCCCAAGACGGCGGCTGGTCATTAATTGATATAATGATTGCCCCAGGGTTAATTTCTCCTAGTTTGAATAATGGACCATAATTTTTTAGCTCCAATATCTCCAATCCAAAAGTTAGCTTATTATTCAGAATAAATCGTTTCAATTTAACTCGAAAATCTCCAACCCATGATCTTTTTACAAAGCCGTATTGGATAATTTCTGAAGCCACTGATATAACCTTGTTTGCTGGTAGGGCAAAACCAATTCCAGCGTAAGAACCAGTTTTAGAAAAAATTTTAGTATTCATGCCAATTAAATTCCCTTTATGATTTATCAATGCTCCGCCAGAATTTCCAGGATTAATTGCAGCATCTGTTTGAATTAATTCAAGGTAGGGGTTTCCATAATCTCTACCAGTTGCGCTGATAATTCCACTAGTAAAAGTTTTTCCCAGGCCAAAAGCATTACCAATTGCAATAACCTGATCACCTATTTGGACGGATGCGCTATTAGACAAAGCAATGGGCCTTAAGATTTCTTTGGCGCTGATTTTGATTACTGCCAGATCAGACCTTTGATCATATCCTACAACAGTTGCTGTGTAGACTTGGCCATCATCAAGCTCTACCTCAACCACTTCTTTTCCGTTAATTACATGAAGATTTGTAATTATATAGCCATCATCTGAAATAATTATTCCAGATCCAATTACACCCTGGTTACTTCTTCCATTTCTTAATAGTTTATTAGTATTCTCTCTTGCAGTTATGTTTATAACAGATGGAGATGCTTTACTAATAGCACTAACATAACCATTGCTATTCGACATATCCGCAAAAAGATATGTCAGAATACCTACTAGAATCAAAAAGTTTATTCTTGAAAGTTTATTATTAAAAAATCTCATACACGCATTTAGTTAATATTATGAAGGATATAGAAATTGTACTTGAGAATTTGAATTCCCAAGGCATAAAACTGGATCCAGCTCAAACTTTATTTCTTAAGAAGTTTATTAATCTGGATGCATCCTTCAAAGCTCCATCATTTTTCTCTAAGGATCAGTCTATTGGTAATTTGTATTTGTGGGGTCCGGTTGGCAGAGGAAAAACCCTATTGCTTCAAGCGATCAGTGATTCTTATTTTCCTGATGCGGGAAGATTCCATTTTATTGAATTTATGCAACTTATTCACTCAAAATTATCTCAATTCTCCGGAACAAGAGATCCTTTGCTCAAGGTTGTTAAAACCCTAGCTAGAGATTTTAAACTTATATTTATTGATGAGTTTCAAATTGAGGATATTGCCGACGCTATGATAATAGGAACATTGATACAATCATTATCTGAAAACGGAGTGAGGTTAATGCTTTCTTCTAACGCAAAGCCTTTAGACTTATACAAGGATGGACTGCAAAGAAAGAAATTTTTAAAAACGATTGAGTTTATAGATAGAAATTTTGAAATTTTTCATCTTTTGGGAGCGGAAGATTATAGGTTGAAAGAAATTGCTCAATTTGATAGCTCTTCAATGGAAGGCAATCATAATTTTCTTGTTCAAGATTTTCTTGAAAAGACTTTTGAAAAAGATATCACTCACCAATCTAGCTTCTTGGTAAACGAGAGAGAATTCCAGTGTTTGGGGCGTTCTGAAAAGTTTTTATGGCTGTCTTTTGATAATTTCTTTTCACTGCCCTGCGGCAGCAAAGATTTTATAGAAATCGTTAAAAGATTTGAGTGGGTTTTTATTAACAATTTTCATGAATGCAACGATGACCATTTAGATAAAATTAGAAGATTTATCAGCTTTATTGATATTGCTTATCAAGAAAAACAAAAGATAAAGTTTTTTTATGATCCTGATCTGATGCAAGGGTTGTATCAGGGTGAGCAGTTATTACCATTATGGACGAGAACTGCAAGCAGACTCCATCAAATAGCAACAAAAAAATATCTTCAAAATTTAGAGAAAAAGTAAACTAAATGCATTAAAATATTGATTAAATCGCGCTTAAACATTAACATTCGCATCTAATTTTTTCTTTAAACATAAAAACTAATGAAAACTCTTTCTCTCAGAAAAGAAGACGCACAACACGATTGGTATGTTGTTGATGCTTCGGACAAAATATTAGGACGTCTTGCTACAAAACTTGCTGATCGTATCAGAGGCAAAGATAAGCCAACATTCACGCCTCACACTGATGGGGGTGACTATGTTGTTGTTATAAATGCAGAAAAAATTAAAGTCACTGGAAAGAAATTTGATGATAAGAAGTACTACACTCATACACTTTATCCTGGTGGTTTAAAGACCAAAGTTTTTAAAGATATTATTGAAAACAAGCCTGAATATATTCTTGAAGAAGCTGTTAAAGGAATGTTGCCTAAGAATAAGCTTGGAAAACAGATGTTTAAAAAATTGAAAGTATATAAAGGGGACAATCATCCTCACGAATCACAAGAACCTCAAATTTGGGAACCAAAACTATGAGCGCAGCAATTCATTATGCAACCGGCAGACGAAAAACTTCTTCTGCTAGAGTCTATCTCTCCAAGGGTAAGGGTAAAATCCTTGTTAACGATAAAGAATTGTCTCACTACTTTGGAAGACAGGTTGCTCAGATGTTGGTTATGCAACCTCTAAAGCTAACTGAATTAGATGAACAGGTTGATATTAAGGCAATGGTTAAAGGTGGTGGAAGTTTTGGTCAAGCCGGAGCTATAAGACATGGTATTTCTAGAGCTTTATTGGAATTTGATGAATCACTAAGGCCTCAATTAAAGTCTGCTGGATTTCTTACCAGAGACGACAGAAAAGTAGAAAGAAAGAAACCTGGATTAAAGAAAGCAAGAAAAAGCTCTCAGTTCTCCAAACGTTAATTTCTATTCTATGGAAGAAAAAACTACCACGCGAAGAAAAGTTCTTATAGGTATGACTGCAGGAGTTGGTGCAGCTGGTGTTCCATTTGCAGCAGTTCCATTTATAGCATCATGGAATCCCAGTGCCAAAGCTAAAGCTTTCGGCGCTCCTGTTAAGGTAGACGTTTCGAAGATGCAAATTGGTCAAAAAATTCAAGTAGCATGGAGGAAGCAGCCTGTATTTGTTATTCGTCATAGCAAAGAAACGCTGGCAAATCTTCAAGAGGTCGAATCTAAGCTTGATGATCCCAAGTCATTAAATATTGATGAGCCCTACAGAGATATCAACCCAACCAGATCTACTTCTCAAGAATATACTGTAATAGCTGGCGTATGCACTCATCTTGGATGCTCTCCAAAATATTATCCTGAAATGGAATCACAGCCATGGGATGAATCCTGGGTTGGAGGCTTTTTTTGCCCTTGCCATGGATCAATGTTTGATATTGTTGGCAGGGTATTTAAGGGAGTTCCAGCACCAACCAATTTAAAGGTTCCGCCACATTACTTTGACGGAAATATATTAACAATAGGGGAAGAAAGAGGCACAGCATAATGACTCAAAAACCATCTGGAATATTCAATTGGCTAAATAGCCGACTCCCAATTGTAAATACATATGAGCGCCATCTCTCCAAACATCCTGTTCCAAAAAAAGTAAACTTTTGGTATATGTTTGGTGCTTTGGCATCAGTTGTTTTAATCGTGCAAATTGTTTCGGGTATTTGGTTAATGTTTGGCTATGAGAATACTGAAGAGGGCGCTTTTGCTTCTATAGAGTACATCATGCGAGATATTGAGTATGGATGGATTATTCGATATATGCACACCACGGGTGCTTCGATGTTTTTTGCAGTCGTATACTTACATATGTTTCGAGGGTTAATGTATGGCTCATATCACAAGCCTAGAGAGTTAGTTTGGATTTTCGGAATGACTATATATTTTGTCATGATGGCAGAAGGGTTTCTGGGATATGTACTGCCGTATGGACAAATGTCTTATTGGGGGGCTCAGGTAATAATTTCTTTATTTGGTGCAATTCCATATATAGGAGAGTCATTAGAGTTGTGGGTAAGAGGTGATTATTATATTTCTGGGGCTACAATTTCCAGATTTTTTGCATTACATGTAGTTGCATTACCATTGATATTAATCGCTTTAGTTTTCATGCATTTAGTTGCGCTTCATGAAGTGGGAGCAGGAAACCCAGAAGGCGTTGATATTGAAAAACACCTTGATGAAGATGGAGTTCCGCTGGATAGCGTCCCGTTTTTTCCATATAAAGTTTTGAATGCCCTTGTTGCAATTGGTATTTTTGGGGTAGTTTTCTCCATCATCATGTTCTTTTTCCCTGAAGGTGGCGGATACATGCTAGAGCTAGCAAATTTTGAGGAAGCAAATCCTTTAAGCACCCCAGAACATATTGCGCCAGTATGGTATTACTCTCCATACTATGCCATGTTACGAGCTGTCCCTGACAAGCTTGGAGGCTTGGTTGTTATGGGTGCAGCAATTGCAATACTTTTTGTTGTTCCATGGCTTGATAGAAGCAAAGCAGCCTCAATAAGATACAAAGGAAATTTAAGTAAGATTGCCATGACTCTGTTTATTTTAAGCTGGTTAATGTTAGCTTGGTTGGGAACAGTTCCAGTCACTGAGCTTAGAAAAACTCTTAGCATCATTGGAACAGTAATTTACTTTGCATTCTTTCTCTTAATGCCAATTTACACTTCAATTGAAAAATCAAAACCAGTACCAGAAAGACTATGAAGAAATTTATTTTAATAACTTTCTTTCTGTTTAGCTCTGCTGCTATTTTTGCTGCAGATGGGGCTCCTTGCGGTGATTATGGAGAGTGTGAAAGCTTTAAACCTCAATTGAATAAAACTGAATCTCTTCAGCTTGGTGCTGTGACCTTCATAAATCATTGCTATGGTTGTCATTCATTGGAATATTCTCGGTGGGGCAGGATTGCAAAAGATTTAGATATTCCCGAAGAAATTTTTATTGATAATTTAGTTTTTGGTCAAGATGTAAAGCTTGGTGACAGGATGACAGGATCAATGAAATCCGCCGATGCTGAATCTTGGTTTGGTATTGCTCCCCCTGACTTAACATTGGTTACCAGGTTGCATGGATCTGATTGGGTCTATACGTATCTCAAAACTTTCTATGAGGACTCCTCAAAGCCTTATGGAGTTAATAATATGGTCTATCCTGGTGCTGCTATGCCTAATGTATTGGCTTCAATGCAAGGCCAACAGATATTGTCATGCAAAGACCTACCAATGATTGCAAGTAATGGTGGCATTCGAAGAGATGAACAGGGCAATGATATTACAGAAGAGAAATGTGGCTATTTAAAAACAGTTTCTGGGTCTGGTTCCATGTCAGAGAAAGAGTTTGATGAAGTTATATACAATCTTGTAAACTTTATGACTTATGTAGGTGAGCCAAGCAGAGCTGATAGAGAAAGAATAGGGTGGTATGTAATCTTATTTTTCATAATCTTTACTGCTTTTTCATATCTTCTTTTTAGAGAATATCAAAAAGACTATCACTAGAATTTAACAAATAAACAAAGAGGAAGTATGATTTTATATTCTGACAAAGATGACCATTACAGCCACAGAGTAAGAATTGTTCTTGCTGAAAAAGATATCGCCTGTGAGATTAGAGAGACTTCAAACGAGGAGGCTCCTGAAGAAGTCCTTGCATTAAACCCATACCATACACTCCCTATTTTAGCTGATAGAGACCTTGGTCTTTACGATGCCAGTGTAATGCTTGAGTATCTTGATGAGCGCTTTCCTCACCCGCCACTTCTTCCAGTTTACCCAGTTTCAAGAGCAAATAGTAGGACTCTGATGTTACGAATAGATAAAGAATGGTGCCCTTTAATCGATTCCTTGATAGCCAAAGACCTTTCTGAGAAAGAGCTTTTGATTATTCGAGAAGAGCTGCTTAATGAAATAAGTACAGTTGCCCCTACCTTCAAAGAATTCGCTTTTTTTATGAGCGAGGATTTCTCTTTAATTGATTGTTACTTAGCTCCAATTTTATGGAGACTACCTTCATTAGGAATAAATTTGCCACTTAATCGGCATTTAAAACCATTGTTAGACTATCAAACTAAAATTTTTGCTAGACCAAGTTTTCAAGACAGCTTATCTTTACTGGAAAGAGATTTAAGAGCTTAGGTAGAAAGAAGTTTCGCTTTCATTTTGGAGATAGGCATTTCTCTTTGCGTGCATTTTCCAGCATTGAAAAATAACTGACCAGTCATCCCATTTATGGATGCTGATTGAACACCAGCCTGTCTTAAGACCTCTGTTAGCAACCAATCCCCTAATATCGAACGTTCTAAAAAATTCTCAAGAGAGCTCATGCTTTTATCTTGAATTAAACCTATCGCAGTTTTTGATAGCTGTATCAAAGAGTCTTCATAGTCAAGGAGTTGAAGCGGGCTATTTAAATCTTCTAAAGAAGAAATAAAATTTAGATAAATAAATTTATTTTCGCCGTGATACCTTAATGATGGAACTATTGCTTTATATGACTCTGGATTAACCATAAGAATAATATGCGTAAAATCAGACCTTGATCTAGGCGAGAACTTTAAATTTTGATTAGGGTTAAGGCTCGATATTTTTTTAAACCTATTATTGCTCTCATCTACCCCCAATATTTCTGATGCAAATTCCTGAAAATCAAATGAATTTAATTCAATAACTTTTTTATCAACAATACTAGATTCAAACATCTTCAAAAGAAATTTGTATTGAGGTGAATATATAATTATTGTAGATTCAGGATCTTGAATAACATTAAAAATAGATTTTAATGAGTCTTCATAGATACTAGAACAAAATCCATTTATTTTAGATGACAACAAGTTTGCTGGAAGGTTTCGTTTGCCTTGATTGACCCATGAAATTTTAATGGGAAGGTTAAGATGAAAACTTAAATCTATTATTTCTTTGGAGTATTGCTGCTCTGAATTGAGTTGAATGCTGTAAGAAGATCTAGAGAGAACCCTCTCATAATTCCTTTTTAATAATTTTGCATTATTAAGTTTTTTTTGGTCAAAGTCTCCTTCCTGAATTGCTTCTTGAATTAAATTAAGATCATTGATAAAAAAACTTTGGTACTCTTTAAGACTCTCAAAAGTATTATTGATATTAGAATTTTTAGGCTGGTTAGAATTGCTTGCTAAATTTCTAGATGTTGATGAGCAAGATGCTAAGATAACTAACGTTACAAAATATTTGACGAATTTATTTTTTTTAAAACCCATTAAGTTCATTTCATGCTTTATCTAATTTGCACCCCAATTGGTAATTTAAATGATTTATCTTTGAGGTCAATTAATACTTTAAATGAAGTTGATCGTATTTATGCTGAAGATACTCGAGTGGCAAGCAAATTACTGCAAAATTTTAAAATAGCAAAAAAATCAATCGCCTTTCACGAGCACAATGAAGAGCTGTTAATTTTTGAAATAATTGAATTTATTGCGAGCGGAGGGAATGTAGCAATAATCTCTGATGCAGGCGCTCCTTTGATATCAGATCCAGGATATCCTTTAATTCAACAATGCATCAGTAAAAATATCCCTTTTACTGCTTTGCCCGGTCCTTCATCCGTTATTAATGCTTTGATGCTAGCAGGACTGCCTTCTGATAAATTTACATTTTGTGGTTTTCTACCAAAGCAACGCGAAGCAAGAAAGAAGGTTGCAATCCAACTCAAAGCTTCTGGAGTAACAAATATATTTTTTGAGTCAGCAAAGAGAATTGCAAAAACAATTGAGATATTTTTAGAGATTCTTGATCATTCAACGCAGATTTCTATTTGCAGAGAAATGACCAAGGAGTATGAATCAATTTATAGAGGCACTTTAGAGGAAGTACATGCACTACTTCAGACTGATCAAATCAAACTATTAGGAGAATTTGTTTTGCTTGTTTACTCTGAATCAACTCATCATGATTTTCAGTTAGATAAAAATTTTTGTAGATTATTCTTGGAGTATCTCTCTCCATCAGATGCATCAAAGCTTATTGCAAAAATCACTAATAATTCAAAAAAAGATGTCTACAATTTTCTTGTTGAGGTTTCTAAATAACCAGAAAAGGTATTAGAATGCTTCAGAGTTGATCGGATGGCTGCTAGTGTTTCACTAGAGGAAAGTCCGGACTTCATAGAGTAAAGTGCCAGGTAACTCCTGGGAGGCGTGAGCCTACGGCAAGTGCAGCAGAAAGTATACCGCCAAGAAATTGGTAAGGGTGAAATGGCAGGGTAAGAGCCTACCGCGCATTTGGTAACAAATGCGGCAATGTAAACCCCACTTAGAAGCAAAACCAAATAGGAATCCGCTGAGGCTACTCGCCAAGGATTCGGGTAGGTTGCTCGAGTAATATGGCGACATATTGCCTAGATAGATAGCCATCTAAGACAGAATCCGGCTTATAGATCAACTCGCACCTCTTTTTTTAAAAAAAGTGTGTAAAAGTGTGTTAAATGTAGTATAAAGTGTGTAACTATAAATTATTTACACAATATGTTTGGTTTTACAACGATTTCAATTGATGCAAAGGGGCGATTAGCAATCCCAGCAAAATATCGAGATCATCTTCTTTCTCAGAAAGAGGAAAGCATAGTTGTAACTAGAGATCCTCAATACCCAGCATTAAAAATCTACCCAGGTTCTGTTTGGAATCAAATCTCAACTGAATTACAGTCACTTCAGGGTCTTGATCCGATAGTTAGAAATTTACAATGGACGATTCTTGGTAATGCCAGCGTAAGTGCATTTGATCCATCTGGAAGAATGCTTATTCTTTTGCCTGCTGAGCTCAGAGAATATGCTGAAATTCATAAAACCGAAAAAGTTGCATTTATCGGCATGGGGAATAAGTTTGAAATTTGGAATGATCAGAATTGGGAGATGAGACAGACTGGGGGAGCTCTTGCAACAGAGATCCTGGAAGTTGTCTTGCCAGAAAGTTTAAAAACAATGTCTTTTTAAAGTAAAGGGGAAAAAAATGAATTGGGAAATAATTGATGCAAATGCAGGCCTAGCTAAAATTAAAGTAATTGGAGTTGGTGGAGCTGGCGGAAATGCAGTAATTCATATGATTAATCATGAGATTCAAGGCGCTGATTTTATTTGCGCTAATACAGACTCTCAAGCGTTAGAAAGAGCCAAGGGCTCAACAATTTTAAAACTTGGAGATAATGTAACAAGAGGTTTGGGGGCCGGCGCTAATCCAGAGGTGGGAAGAGCTGCAGCTGAAAGAGACAGAACAGCCATAGAGGAATTATTAACTGGCGCAGATATGATTTTTATAACCGCAGGAATGGGTGGAGGCACAGGAACTGGCGCAGCACCGGTCATTGCAGAAATAGCAAAAGAGCTTGGTGCATTAACTGTAGCAGTTGTAACAAAACCTTTTGATTTTGAAGGTCCTAAAAGGAAAGCAGCAGCAGAAAAAGGCATAGCTGAGTTAGTTGAAGAAGTAGACAGCTTGATCACCATTCCTAATCAAAAATTAATGGATATTTTAGGCCGAAGGACTCCCATGGAAGAAGCTTTTGCCAAGGCAGATGATATCTTGAAAGGAGCCGTGCAAGGGATTTCAGATATTATTATGAAACCAGGATATATTAATGTCGATTTTGCTGACGTAAAAACCGTGATGTCTGAGCAAGGGATTGCAATGATGGGCACAGGACAGTCCAGCATTGAAGAAAGGGGTATTGATGCTGCTAATCAAGCGGTAAGCTCAGAATTGCTAGAAGACGTAGAGTTAAAAGATGCGCGAGGAATATTAGTGAATATTACTGCTAAATCTCCAACCATGGCAGATTTTGATGAGGTAGATTCTGTTATTAGAGAATTTACAGCTGAGGATGCAACAATTATTTATGGAACTGTGATGGAAGATTCCATGGATGAAGATGAGCTTTTGGTCACAGTTGTGGCCACGGGAGTAAATCAAAAAACTGCTACTTTAGCAGTTGATAACACAAGAAGAGCAACGGTCCAGCTTAATCCAGTTGGATTAAATGATAACCAAGCTATTTCGCCAGTCGAGTCAGGTGGCACATCGTCTGCAGAGGATATAGATTTCCTTGATGTGCCGACCTTCATGAGAAAGCAAGTAGACTAAGTTTATGCTTCACGTTCCAGTTCTGCTGGAAGAATCAATAGACTTCTTGCTGAATGATTTATCAGGCATCTATTTAGACCTTACATTTGGGCGAGGAAGCCATTCCCAGGCAATTTTAAATAAGCTTTCTCCGACAGGATCACTTCATGCGGTTGATAGAGATCTAGAGGCAGTGTCATATGGTAAGGATCATATTACTGATTCTCGATTTAAGATCTCCCATGCAAACTACTCAGAAATTGATGTGTTATTTGCAGATCAACAATTTGATGGGATTTTATTAGACTTAGGTACGTGCTCCACACATCTTGATAACCCTGAAAGAGGTTTTAGTTTTCAAGGTAACGGACCGCTTGATATGAGAATGGATACTTCTCAAGGGTTTAGTGCCTCAGAATGGATTAATAGCGCTGCAGAAGAGGAGATAAGTAGTGTTTTATATAAGTATGGAGATGAAAAAGCATCAAGGAAAATTGCTAAAGCAATAGTTAGATTTAGGGAAAGTGATAGGTTGGAATCAACACAGCAGCTTGTTCAAGTCATTGAGACAGTTTTAAAAAGAGTGGGTAGAACTCACCCAGCAACAAAAACATTTCAGGCTATTAGAATTCATGTAAATAATGAGCTTAACCATTTAGAAATGGCTCTTTCAAAGATAAGTAATATTCTAAAAATAAATGGAATGATTGTTATTATTTCATTTCAATCGCTAGAGGATAGAATCGTTAAAAATTTTTTTAAACCAGAAATTTATTCATTGCCAAAAGACATTCCATTGAACAATACGATCGAAGAGAAATTTAAATGTTTGAAGAAAAAAGTTAAGCCCTCTGCCGAGGAAGTTGCAAGAAATCCAAGGTCAAGAAGTGCAGTAATGAGGGTATTTACGAAATTATGATTAGTAATTCTCAGCTTTATTTTTTATGTATCAATATTTTTTTTCTACTAATTTTATGTCTCGAAACAGTTAAAACAAGGTGGGAGTTTGGTCAAGAATATGAAAATCAAGCATACCTTCAGGTTGCTAAAAATAAACTTACAGAAATTAATTTTCATCTCCAAACAGAATATTATCATCTAAACTCACCAGCTAAAATTGAACGTCATGCAAAAGAGAAGCTAAAAATGATAGAAATTACTCAAGCTATTAGCATCAGGTATGAAAAATAATCTTGGCTTAAGTTGGCGTGCCTACTTAACTTATCTTTTTCTCTTAATTGGATTCTTTGCGCTCATTATTAGAATTTTTGCAATTCAATATATTGATGGTGAATTCTTAGCCTCAAAAGGCAAAAAAATGCTTGAGACTTCTAGGATAGTTCCAGCCTTAAGGGGATCTATTTTTGATAGGAATAATTTTCCATTAGCAGTTTCTATAAATCAGTACGATCTTTACGCTTTGAAAAATCTTACTGAAGATGATTTTAATAAATTAAAAAATATCATTATTTTAAATAGAGATTATTTAGATATTAAACAAGAAAATAAAAAATTATTAATTTTTTCAAATCTTGATTTTTCTCAGTTCGAAAAGATTAACCAGCTCAGATTATCTGGAATTGAAATAGAAACCTTTCAAAAAAGATATTACCCTTTGAGCGAGCAAGTGGCTCCTCTTGTTGGTTTTGCGGGAATGGATGGAGTGGGTTTAGAGGGTCTTGAAAATATCCTAGACTCTGAATTGTCAGGTTTTGCAGGCAAAGAAACAATTTTTAAAAATGCTAGTCGAAGACCAATTTCAACTGAAGAGGCCGTGCAAGGAAAGGACATAACTTTAACTATAGACAGTAGAATTCAATTTTATACTTATAAACACTTATCAAGATTTGTTGAAGCCAATAATGCGAAAGGTGGAAGCGCAATCATTCTTGATAACTTATCTGGAGAAATTTTAGCAATTGCTAGCTACCCTTCATATAACCCAAATAGTCCACAAAGATCCATCAAAAGGAATAGGGCTTTGGTTGATGCATTTGAGCCAGGGTCAATCATCAAACCATTGGTATTGGCAAAAGGTATTGACCTCGGGGTGGTAACTAATAATGAGATTATAGATACCAGCCCAGGATTTATTAATCTAAATGGAAGAAAATTTTCTGATCCTAAAAATTATAAAAACTTAACTCTAAAAGAAATTATTGCAAAATCAAGTCAAGTTGGAGCATCTAAACTTGCTCTTCTTGTTGGCATAGAGGGATTAATTGCAGGTTACAAGGGGTTTGGCTTATCAAAGCCTCCAAATTTATTTTTTCCTAATATTGCTTATGGAGTTATAAACTCAAGAAAAGATATTTCAGATTCTGAAATTGCAAGCTTAGGCTTTGGGTATAGCATGACCGCATCATCTTTGCAGCTAGCTCAAGCATATTCAGTATTTGCAAATGATGGATACCTTAAAGATTTTAAGATTTTTATAGATGATGCTGAGATTTATAAACAAAGAGTAATTTCTCAGACCGCTGCAAGAGATGTTCTTGATTCCCTTCAGCTAGTAGTCACGGAAGGAACAGGCAAGCTGGCAAAATTATCTCATTATCAAGTAGCTGGAAAAACTGGCACATCCCACAAATCAAGCTCAAAAGGTGGTTATGATCAAAGTAAATACATAGCTTCGTTTGCTGGCATTGCTCCACTAAAGTCAAAGCGGTTGACTATTTTTGTAACCGTTGAAGAGCCGGGTTTAAATAATTACTCTGGAGGCAGTGTTGCTGCCCCGCTATTTGCTGCTATTTCAAAAGATGTCTTGAATTACTTAGATGAATAAACTTTCAATAATTAAATCTTTGTTTAAAACAAATGTATTTGATGGCTGTGAAATATCCTCAATTACAGACGACTCTAGGGACGCTCAGAATGGTTCATTGTTTATTGCAAGAGGAGGGGTAGGTTCGCATGGCATAAATTTTGTGAAAGAAGCAATTGAGAATGGAGCATCTTGCATCATCAGTGATCAAGATCAAAAAGAAGACTTCAATATCCCATTTCTTTATGAAAGAGATCTAGAGAAAATGCTTATTGACGTTTTAGTAGAGTTCCATGGGCTTCAATTAAAGAATTTACTATTTCACGGCATAACTGGCACTAACGGCAAAACCACAACAGCTTTTATGGCGCATAAAATCATGAGAAGCCTCTCCAGACCAGCAGTCTACATTGGAACCATTGGTGCAATTATTAATGATGAAATTTTTTCAACAAAAGGAAATACGACTCCGGGTATATTTGAACTTTTTGCAATTTTAAGCAACATTAATACCAATCAGCATACATATGTTTTTCTTGAAATCTCTTCACATGCACTAGCTCAAAAAAGATTAAATAATCTTTGTATGGTGCAGAGTATTATCTTAAACATTCAATCTGATCACCTTGATTATCACCACACAAATCAAAATTATTTTTCAACAAAATTATCTATCCTGGATATGGATAATAAAAATCCACCAATTATCTTTATTGATAAGATTCACCCTCAACATTCTGAGAGCATCTCTTTGCAAGCAAAACAAATGTCCATGGCAAATTTTTTAAGTTGCCAAGATCCTTTAGCTCCATTTAGTTTTGAAATGAAATTTAATGCTCAAGGAACATCATTTATAAATTTAAATTTTCTTACATTAAAAGCATCGCTGAAAGCATCTTCATTCCCTATATTTAATCTAGAGAATTTTATTTCTGCCATTGCTTTAATTGCAGAGCATCTTACAAAAGAGGATTTAAAAATTATTGAGAATTTTCCGATTGAGCTTCCCAAGGGTAGAGGCGAGCTTTTAGAGCTTAAAAAAGGAAATGTTTTGATTGATTTTGCACATGATGTTCAGTCCATGAAAAATATTTTATCTGCATTAAAAGACTCGTATGCAGAAATTATTTTAGTTTTTGGTTGTGGAGGGGACAGGGATAAATCCAAAAGACCGAAGATGATGAAAGTAGCATTAGAGTTTGCGGACGAGATATTTTTTACTTCAGATAATAATCGTAACGAATTATTTAGTTCAATTGTCAGCGATGCCACGGACAGTAAAATTGTAAGTAACATAAAGGTTGTTGAGGATAGGGGTCAAGCAATACAAATAGCATTTCAAAGCTTAAATAAAAACAATATCTTGGTAATATTAGGCAAGGGTCATGAGATGTTTATGGAAGTTTCTGAAAAAAAATTACCATTTAATGATAGAAATTGGGTATTAAAAATATCAAATAATGAAATTAATTAAAAATACAAAAGACTTAGCTAAATTTTTACAATTAGATTGTAAGACTGATTTACCTATTAAAGATTTTCAGATTGATTCTAGAAAAGTAACCAAAAATTCAGTTTTTTTTGGCCTTAATGGTTCTAATGTAGATGGAAGCATTTATGCTGAGGATGCAATTAAAAATGGAGCCTCACTTGCAATTGTCAGCTTCTCAAAAACTCCCCTGCCAAAAGACCAGTCTCATAATATAGTTAGAGTCCCAAGCCCAGAGAAGTCTTTAATACAGGCTGCAAAAATTGCAATGGAAGCTTATCAAGGTTGCGTGATTGGCATCACCGGGAGTAACGGAAAAACAACTACTAAAAATATTCTAAATCACAGTATTAAAAATAGTTTTGCAACTTTCCAAAACTATAATAATGAAATTGGACTGCCACTTTGCGCCCTTTCTCTTGATACCAAAAGTAAAATTGCAATTTTTGAGATGGGTGCAGCAAAATCAGGAGATATAAAATTACTTTCAGGAGTTGCGAAACCTCATATTGGAATCATTACTCACATTGGCCATTCACACCTAGAGGGCCTTAACTCTCTGAAAGGAGTGTTAGATGTTAAATCTGAATTAATAAGCAATATACAAAAGCATGGAGTAGGAATAGTCCCAGAATGTACCCACACATCTCATTGGAAAAGTATGAGAAATGACATTACTTTTTATACTTTTGGTAAAACCTCTTCAGCCTCTTTTTTTCCAACTCAAATTAAAATGAGCTCCAAGGGCTTATCTTTTTTTATTGAATCTATACATCTTCAAAAAAAGGTAAAAATTACAACTAAGTTGATTGGAATACACAATATTTTAAATATCCTTGCATCATTTGCTGCAATTCACGCATCAAAATGTAGCGTTCAAGATTTTTGCCTAGCATTAAAAAATATTCAAAATGGATCTCAGAGAATGAACATTCAACCATGGATTAATCAATCAAGCTTGATTAATGATTCTTACAATGCAAATCCTGATTCAATGAAAGCTGCAATAGATTTTCTTTGCCAGCTTCAAGGCAGAAAAGTTGCAGTCTTAGGAGACATGAGGGAGTTAGGTAGGTTTAGAAAAAAACTGCACATTGAATTAGGAGAGTATGCCAAAATACATGGAATAGATTTATTGATTGGATATGGTGACTTGATGAGGCACGCAGTGAATCGATTTGGTAAAAAAGGATTTTTTTTTAAAAATAAATGCGATTTGGTGAATTTCTTAGGTCATCATCTTGAGAAAAAAGATAATATTTTATTAAAGGGCTCTAGATCAATGCGAATGGAAGAAATCTTAACTTTATGGAAGAAGGATGATTGAATTAATTGGAACCTGGTTACTGTCTTATGACTCTGGCTTTGATGTCCTTAGATATTTAACAGTTAGAACAATTGGCGGCACTCTAACTGCATTGCTTCTATCAATATTTCTTGGCCCAATTTTAATAAGATTTTTAGCAAAAATTCAATTTTCTCAATCTATTAGGGGAGATGGCCCTAAATCGCACCAAGCTAAATCTGGAACGCCCACTATGGGAGGTCTGATAATTATTTTTTCTTTAGTTATTTCTACCTTATTGTGGTCAGACTTTCAAAACCCCTATATATGGATTTTGCTATTTATTACCCTTTCTTTTGGATCAATTGGCATGTTGGATGATTGGCTGAAAATAAAAGAGAAGAATTCAAAAGGTCTTGGCGGAAGATATAAACTTATTTTGCAGTTTATTTTTTCCTTATTAGCTATGTTAATAATGCTAAATGTTTCACCAGATGGAAAAGAGCAAATTTTTATTTTTCCATTTAATAAAGAATCTATTTTTACAATTTCGCCAATACTTTTTCTTTGTATTAGTATTTTTGTGATCATGGGTTCCTCTAATGCGGTGAATTTAACTGATGGGTTAGATGGCCTTGCTATACTGCCAACAGTATTAATTGCAGGAGGCCTAGGGCTCATTGCATACGCATCAGGAAATCAAATCATTTCCAATTATTTATTTATACCGTTTAACTCGTTGAGTGGTGAACTAATAGTCTTCTGTGGCGCATTAATTGGAGCTGGAATTGGTTTTCTTTGGTATAACACATACCCTGCTCAAATTTTTATGGGTGATTTGGGCTCGTTAACACTAGGAGGAATTCTTGGTACTCTAGCTGTTTTGGTTAGACATGAAATAGTGTTTGCAATCATGGCTGGGGTTTTTGTGATGGAGACCCTGAGTGTCATAATTCAAGTAGGTTCATTCAAATTGAGGGGAAAAAGAGTATTTCTTATGGCTCCCATTCATCATCATTTTGAGCTCAAAGGTTGGGCAGAACCAAAGGTTATAGTTCGTTTTTGGATTATTACCTTCGTGCTTGTGTTATTTGCTTTGGCGACCCTTAAACTAAGATAAAGCATCTATGAAATCGCTTATTTTTGGCTATGGAATTACTGGCCAATCCTTCGACAGGTATTTAACAAAGCAAGGTATTAACTTTGATATATATGATAAGAAAGATATTAATCAGCCAAATGCTTATTCAACCCTTCCAAATAAGAAAAAATTAAAATCTTACCAAACAATTTATTTAAGCCCTGGAATTAATTTAGAAGAAAATTATTCTAATAGCACTTTTGAAGACTTAAATTTTATTACTGATATGGATATTTTTTTTCAAGAAGATCAATCTTGTAAAATTGGCATTACTGGCACAAATGGTAAAAGCACTTGCTGCTTTCATTTAAACCAAATTCTTGAAGAATCACAGCTTGTTGGAAATATTGGAAATCCAGTTCTGGATCAAATAAATTCTGGAAAAAAATACTCTATTATTGAGCTTTCAAGCTTTCAGCTAGAAAAGGTAAAAGAAATAAATTTAGATTTTGGGATCTTGATAAATATTGCACCTGACCATCTTGATTACCACAAAACTTTTCAAAAATACTCCGATGCAAAAAATAGAATTAGAAGTGCAAATGTAGCTTCTACAGAATCAGATCCTAGAAGTCTTTACAGGCTTATTACAGGAAAAGAATTTATTAATGACCACACTTTTGAAAATCTTCCACATCGACTCGAAGATGTTACGACGATAGGTAGTTTTATGGCTATCAATGACTCAAAAGCAACAAATTTAAGCTCTATGAAATACGCTATTGATAAAATGGACCAGCCTTTTTGTCTAATTTTATGCGGAGCCCCATCCAAGGAGCAATATGAAGCTCAGGAAATATTTGGACCAAAAAAAATCTTTATCTTTGGTGCCCATGCAAATGAGATTAATGAAAGAATATTTCATAAAAATAAAGCACTCTTATTAAATCAAAGCCTAAAACAAGCATTAATAAGTATTATTAAAGATGAAAATTTCCGTTCTTGGCCATGCATCCTTTTTGCCCCAGGCCACCCTAGTGGAAAAGATTATAAGAATTTTGAAGAGCGCGGAGATGACTTTAAAAACATAATTCAAAATCTGTGTTCAAATTGAGTCTTCTATGATCAATCGAGATAACGCACTAATTATTTTTCCATTTATTTGCCTTTTATTTATTGGAGTAGTGATGGTGTCCTCTGCCAGCGTTTATGTTTCAGAAGATATATACAGCTCACCGTTCCATTTTGCTTCAAGACAAATCATTTTTTTAATTATTGGGATTTTTGCATTAATTATTGCAATTAGCCTTCCATCAAATTTATTTCTGACTTTGGATTGGTTGATCTTATTGGGGTCGTTTGTTTTGCTTTTAGCACTTTTTTTTCCTGGCATAGGCACAGAAGTGAATGGAAGTTTAAGGTGGATTAGAGTTGGACCGATAAATATACAACCCTCAGAGGTAAGCAAACTTGCTTTATTAATTTATATTTCTGGATATTGCGTAAGAAGATTGGGTGAGATTAATACTACCTTAGGGTTTTTTAGGCCCTTGTTCGTGCTTGCTCTTTTTGCATTGCTTATTATGTCTCAGCCGGATTTAGGCTCTACGCTGGTGGTTGGAGCTCTCGTAATGGCGGTTTTATTTTTTGCAGGCATATCATTTTTACAATTTTCACTTTTAATCTCTTTGATGGGGGGATTGGCTGCTATTGCGATTTACCTTACCCCTTTCAGATACGCTAGGTTTATTTCATTTACTGAGCCTTTTGAGCATTTCTATGGACCAGGATGGCAGCTATCTAATGCTTTATTGGGCATTGGAAGAGGCGAGTGGTTTGGCTTAGGTCTTGGCAATGGAATGCAAAAAAATCTTTACTTACCTGAGCCACATACAGATTTTATATTTGCAGTAATTGTTGAGGAATTTGGGCTGATTGGGGGTCTTATTATAATATTCTTATTTGCTCTGTTGGTCTTTGGTATGATCAAAACTTCCATTAGCGCATTAGAGAGAGGCAGGCTATTTCAAGGGTTTGTTGCATTCGGGGCTGGCATTTTAATAGCAGTTCAAGCAGTATTCAATATAGGCGTTAATCTTGGAATGTTACCCACAAAGGGTTTGACTCTTCCATTTATTAGTTACGGGGGTACCAGTTTAATTTTATTTATGTTTTTAATTGGCATGATTCTGAGAATTAACTTTGAAAATAAACTGACAAACTGATGAAATTTTTAGTCTCTGCAGCAGGAACTGGTGGTCATGTTTTTCCTGCAATGAAGTTTTGCCAAGAATGCATCTCGGAAAATCATGAAGTAATTTGGTTGGGAACAAAAACTGGTATAGAAAATAGCGTGGTTCCAAAAAATAATATTGAACTGTTAACAATTCCCATGAGCGGGTTTAGAGGGAAGAGCTTATTAATTAAAATTAAATCATTATTTGGGTTATTAGCATCAATTTTAAAAAGCATTTACTTCATTTTGAAATACAAGGTTAATTTTGTTATATGTTTTGGAGGTTATGTCTCTCTGCCTGTTGGCCTAGCAGCATGGATATGTAGAAAACCACTTTTTTTGCATGAGCAAAACACAGTCATTGGAACATCTAATAAAATTCTACAACGTTTTGCTAGAAATATTTTTTTAGGGTTCCCATTAAATTCCATTAACGAAAAAAATATGATTTTAGTCGGGAATCCAATCGAAAAATTTACAAAAAGAGAGCCTTCTTTTGAGGGCCTGCGACCATTAAGAATATATGTTACTGGCGGCAGCCAAGGCTCTGAATACTTAAACTTAAATATTCCAGAAGCAATTAATTCTTTAAATCGCCCAATTGAGGTGAGACATCAAGTTGGATTAGGTAAGTCTAAAGGGGTCAAGGAACTATACTCTGATCAAATCTCTGTTGAGATTGTTGAATTTTATGATTCGCCTCAGGATTCAGTTATTTGGTCTGATTTTCTTATCTCAAGAGCAGGGGCATTGTCTCTCTCAGAGGCGGTCAGTTTAAAAAGGGGTGCTTTGATTATTCCCCTGCCATCTGCTATAGATAATCATCAGTTATTAAATGCTCTTAATATTTCACAACAAAAAATGGGGCTAGTTCATCAGGAATCTGAATCAGTCGAATTACTAGCCCAAAAATTACAAATGATCGTTGAGAAGAACCTTTATAAGGAATGGGCTATCACAGATTGTGATATTGATCATTTTCAAGCTTCAAGAACAATGTTAAGTTCCATTCTAAAACCTAAGTAATTAAAAATGGCTTCACTAGGATTTCAAAAATTTAGAAAAATTCACATGATTGGTGTTGGCGGATCTGGAATGATCGGAGTAGCTACTATTCTTCAAAAACGTGGCTTTAAGGTTACAGGTTCAGATCTTGCCACGACAGATGAACTCAAGGCATTAAAAAAACTAGGTGCCAAAGTTCAAGTTGGTCATGAGCCAAAGTACATAAAAAATGCTGACTTAGTTGTTGCCTCTTCCGCTATTTCAAAAAATAATCCTGAGCTTATGTATGCCAGAAAATCACACTTAACAATAATTCCAAGGGCTGAGATGCTGGGCACACTAATGAAGCCCTATAGAAGCATTGCTGTTGCTGGAAGCCATGGGAAGACGTCAACAACCAGCATAATTGCTAGCATTTTTAATGCTGCAGGCTTGAGTCCTACTTATGTTATTGGAGGTCAGGTTTTAAGTGTTGGAAGGAGCTCTAACCTTGGTGATGGTAATTATATTATTGTTGAAGCTGATGAAAGTGATGGTTCTTTTCTTCATCTTCAATCAGATGTAGCTGTGATAACAAATGTAGATAATGATCATTTAAGTTTTTATGAATCTAGCCAAGAAAAACTCAATCAATCATTTATTAATTTTGCAGAAAACTTACCATTTTATGGGCATATTTTTCTAAACTTCGATGATTTGAATATTCGTAAAATTGCTAAAGACATTCATAGAAAGCAGATCACTTTTGGGTTTACATCAAAAAATAGATTTCAAATTCTTGATGTTAAGTTAATTGATGGTAACCAGAAATTTAAGTTAAAAGATCATTTGCTTAAAAAACACTACAAATTTTCTACAAACTTAAGTGGAAAACATAACCTTTACAATGTTGTAGCTGCTATTTGTGTGGCCTTAGAAGAAAATATATCAATAAAATATATATCAAAGGGACTGAGTAATTTTAAAGGTGTTGGAAGGAGATTTGAAATCTTTTCAATTAAGCTTAAGAGCCATTCCGTTGCATTAATAGATGACTATGGTCATCACCCGGCTGAAATTTTAGCAACCATCCTTGCAGCACGAGAAAAATTTCCTCGCAAGAAAATCTGTATGGTTTTTGAGCCTCACCGGTATACAAGAACCAAAGAACTATTCGATGATTTTGTAAAAGTTCTCTCTAAAGTAGATGCGCTACTTTTACTTGATATTTATCCAGCAAGTGAAAAACCTATCAGAGGAATATCTTCAAAGAAACTCATTTCAGAGATTAACAAAAATCATAACAATGCTAAATACATTGCAAATGAAAAGGTAATGAGTTGGCTTGATGTTAACCACAAAAATTTTGAAGTATTAATCACCCAGGGCGCAGGTACGATTTCCAAGCTTAATAATCAAATTAAAAATAAGTGGCAATCAGCAAAATAATAATCCTATACGGAGGCACATCTTCAGAGAGAGAGGTCTCTTTGGAAAGCGGGGCATATATCTATCAGTCAATAAAAGATCTTGGGCATGAAGTCGTGCTTCTTGACTACCCTGATGAATTTTCACTGACCTCTCTTCAAGAAGATGACTTTATTTTTATAGCCTTGCACGGGGCAGATGGAGAATCAGGGGCTTTGCAGCAGACTCTTCAAGGTAAAAAAATATTTTATTCGGGGAGCAATTTTCAAGCATGTAGAAATACATGGAATAAAAACACATGTAAAAAACTTTTACAAGAAAATAATATCCTTACCCCAAAATGGGCCTCTGTTTCATCTTTATACGAAATTAAAAATGGATTAAATGATCCTTTATTCGATGAACTAAGACCGTTTAATAGTTTATTTTTGAAGCCTGAGGAGGATGGATCTAGTATTGATGTTTTTAAGATTAAGGGTGAGGATGATTTACAGGATGCCATTCAAACTAGCGCGAATCCAGATAGACCATTTATTTTTGAAGAATGTGTAGATTACAAAGAGTTAACTGTGCCTATCCTAAATGGAAAATGTTTACCTGCAGTGCAGATAAAAACCTCAGAATCTTTTTATAATTTTGATGCTAAATATATCAATGATGATACGCAGCTTAGTGAATTAGAACTTTCTGAGATTGCAAAGAAAAAGCTCGAACAGATTTGCTTAAAAACATTTAAAGTTATGGGTTGCGAGGGTTGGGCTAGAATTGATCTTCTTCAGGATCAAAAAGGAAATTTTTATGTCATGGAAATAAACACAGTCCCTGGCATGACTTCTCACAGTCTTTTCCCTAAATCGGCAAGCTCTTTTGGACTTTCATATAATGATTTAGTGCAGCAAATTGTCCAATCTAAGTAGCATGCAGTTTTGGGGTATATTTCTTGCAGCAATTCTTTTTTATGGTTGCAGTAACAGCAATTCTGATAAATTAATTATCTCTTTTGAAAGTCAACCAACCTTGCAAAAAGAACATGAGCTTATGAGCAATCTTGATAGCCAAATACCTAAAAGTAATTTATTTAAACATCTAACCAATCAAAATTGGATAGATACATTTTTAATCAAGCGAAATGTTTTTGGCCCAATAAGAATATTTATTCAAAAAAAAGAACCAAAATATATCTGGAAAGAAAAGTTTTACCTTGATTCGGAACTTAATAAATTTTTATATTTTGGCGAACACCCAAATTTATTGCATTTAAATATGCCGATTGAATTTGTTGAGCAATGGATGTTAGCAGAGGATAAATTTCAATTAATTATGGCAGGCAATAATTTAAATATTATTTCTGTTGCATTTATAAATAGTGAGGGATGGAGCTTTATTTTAGATAACAACCTGAGAATTAACTTGGGAACAGATTTATCAGATAAGACCTACCAGAATCTTTCACTGGCTTTAAAATATATATTCGAAAAAAACTTAACTCCTAGTATTATTGATTTAAGATACAAGAATGGAGCGGCATTAAATTATGGCAAATAATGGAACAAAAGATTCTGACTATGTTGTTGGGCTGGATATTGGTACCTCAAAGGTTGTTTGCATTATTGGTAAATATGTTGATCAGCATTCGATCGAAGTTATTTCTATGGGTTCTTACCCTTCAAGTGGTTTAAAAAAAGGAGTTGTTGTAAATATAGATGCAACAACCGATGCAATTCAAAAATCTCTTGATCAAGCCCAGGCATCGTTTGATGGCAAGGTTAAGAATGTATATGTTGGCATTGCAGGCAATCATATTCGCAGCTTGAATTCTCATGGAATAGTAGGGATTAAAGACAAGGAAGTTGAACCAAGTGATATTGATCGAGTTATAGAGGCTGCTCAAGCAGTTGCAATTCCATCAGATCAAAGAGTGCTCCATGTTCTTCCACAGGAGTACGTTATCGATAACCAGGACTCTATTAGGGAGCCTCTAGGGATGTCTGGCGTGAGGCTGGAATCTCATGTTCATTTAGTTACTTGTGCAAATAATGCAATTCAAAATATTGAGAAATGCGTAAGACGATGTGGGATAGGGGTTGATGGGTTTGTTCTAGAACAACTTGCAAGTTCATATTCCGTTCTTTCAGAGGATGAAAAGGAATTAGGGGTTTGTTTGGTTGATATTGGAGGAGGAACTACAGATATTGCAGTCTTTAATTCTGGCTCTATATCTTTTACTGGCGTTATTCCAATTGCAGGCGATCAAGTCACCAGTGATATAGCTGTGGCACTTCGCACGCCAACTGCACAAGCTGAAGATATCAAGCAAAAGCATGGATGTGCTGCAGCTGAGCTCACACAAGATGGTGAAACACTTGAGGTAATGAGAGTCGGAGGCAGGCCTCCGGAAGACTTGTCCAGAAGATCATTGGCTGAAATTATTGAACCTAGGTATGTTGAATTATTTGAGTTAGTAAAAGCAGAAATTCAGAGAAACGGTTTCGAAAATAAAATCCCTGCTGGAATTGTTTTAACAGGTGGTACTTCAAAGATGGAAGGAGCCGTTGCACTGGCTGAATCTATTTTTCAAACTAGCGTGAGACTTGGAATCCCTGAAAAATTTAATGGAATGGAATCAGTTTTAAAGAATCCAATATATGCTACTGCGCTAGGCTTGGTTGGTTTTGGCTTTGATCAAATTAAACAAGGATACACACTAGAAAATAACAAGAGCTTTTTTGATAAAGCATTTGGCTTCTTAAGAAATAATTATTGATTGCTGGGTCTATTTGGCATAGAATTCACGCTCCTTGGTTTTTTGATAGTCAAAAAATCTACTAACTCATAAGGAAAAAAATGAATAATTACGAATTAACACTAATACTAAACCCCGATCTATCATCTAAGTTTGATGATTTTCAAACAAAATTTGAAAACACCCTTACTGGCCTTAAATTCAAGATAAATAAACTTGAGAACATTGGCAGAAGGCAGCTTGCATACAGTATTTTAAACCACAACAAAGGGCACTATGCCATATTTCAGATTGAGGGCCCAGCTGATGCAGCGATAGAGCTTGAATCAAAGTTAAAATATGACACCTCAGTCATACGTCATCTTTTATTAAAAGTTGACTCGCCGTCATTAGAAGATTCCTTGTTAATGGTTGAGTCAAGGGAGGCAAAAAAATCTCCTCAAGAAGACGCACAAACTAGAGAAAAGCCAAAAGTTACTCCTGCATCTCCAAAAGAAGAGACTAAAGACAAGGCTCCAAGTAAATCTGAAGAATCAAAGGAAGGTGAATAATGGCTGAGTCAAATAAAAAGAATTTTAATTATAAAAACATTGACCTTTTGAAAAGGTATATCACCGAAACAGGAAAAATTATCCCTGCAAGAGTTTCTAATATTAGCGCTTCCGAGCAAAGGAAATTAACAAAATCAATTAAGATTGCGCGTTTTCTAGCTTTGCTTCCATACACAGATTCACATAGATAAATTATGAAAATTATACTTTTAGATAAAATCCAAAAACTAGGCGAAATTGGAGACGTGGTCGAAGTCAGCTCTGGTTACGCAAGAAATTTTCTTATTCCAAAAAAGAAAGCGATGTTTGCATCTGATGATAATTTAAAATATGTAGAAAGTAGAAAATCTGAGCTGGCAGCCGCATCAGCAGATGAAATGGCCAATGCACAAGGCAAGGCTGATAGTGTTGCAGGTTCAAAAGTTGAAATTAAAGTTCAAGTTACTGAAGAAGGTGCTTTATATGGATCAGTTGGTACAAGAGAGATCTCTGATGCATTCAACGCAATAGATCTTACTGTTGATAAAAGCGTTATCCAGCTTCCTGAAGGACCGTTAAAAGAACTTGGGGACTACTCTATTACTCTTTTATTTCATCCAGAGGTTTCTTGCACGGTAGAAGTGTCTGTTCTGCCTGAGTAGTTGTTATCTTAATAATATGATGTAAGAATCATATTTATGTCTAGTAAATCAATAGAAAATACAGAACAAGTTAGAGAGCTTGAAAGAGCTATCCTGGGCGGGTTGATGCTCGAAACTGAACGCTATGATGCTGTAAGTGAAATTATTGCATTCTCAGATTTTGAAGGCCAAGATCACCAAAATATTTTTCAATCCATGGGCGAGCTTGTTAACTCTAATAAGCCTCTTGATCCACTCACAGTTTCTGATCGTCTTGATAGCAAAAATCTATTAACAAGAGCCGGTGGGAAAAATTACTTAATCGATTTGGCTTCTACCAGCCCGTCTGCAGCTAACTTAGAAGCATATGCTGGGATGGTTAGGCAGAAATCTATTTCTCGACGATTAATGAAAATTAATTCTGAAATTTCTGAACTTATCATCAATCCTCAAGGAAAAGATGCAGCTGAATTGCTGGATGAAGCTGAGACTAAAATTTTTTCGCTTAATGATGAGGCAAGCAGAACTTCTACAAATATTCAAAAGCTTGATGAGTTGATACCTCAGTCCATTGAAAGAATGAATGAAATAGCCAAAAATGGATCTTCTTTATTGGGTGCTTCCACTGGCTACAAAGACTTAGATAGTAAGCTGCAAGGCCTTCAAAATGGCGATTTAATAATAGTGGCTGCTAGACCCAGTATGGGCAAAACTGCACTTAGCATGAATATAGTTGAAAATTTTATTCTCAATAAAGATATTGCCGGAGGTGTTTTAGCCTTTAGTTTAGAAATGCCGGCAGAATCATTGACCACAAGATTGCTTGCAAGTAATGCGAAGATAGACCAGCAAAAAGTGAGATCTGCATCAATGAACCAGAGCGATCTAAAACGATTCATGGAATCTTCTTCAAAGTTGAAAGACTTGCCCCTTTATATTGATGATAGCTCCATGTTATCTCCGATGGAGTTAAGGGCTAGAGCAAGGAGAATTGCCCGGCAAGAACCCAATGGATTGTCTTTGATAGTTGTAGACTATCTTCAGCTAATGCAAATACCTGCGTCACAAGAGAATAGGGTAAATCAAATTTCAGAGATATCTAGATCTTTAAAAATGCTTGCAAAAGAATTAAACGTGCCTGTGATTGCATTATCTCAGTTAAATAGAGCTGTTGAGCAACGCCCAAATAAGAGACCTATCATGGCTGATTTAAGGGACTCGGGAGCAATTGAGCAAGATGCTGATGTAATTTTATTTATCTATAGAGATGAAGTTTACAATGAAGATTCAGAAGAAGGTAATAAGGCTGAAATTATTATTGGTAAACAAAGAAATGGGCCCATTGGTAAAGTGAATCTTACTTTCTTAAAAGAATACACAAGGTTTGAAGACTTTGCAGTGGACAGTTATTACGATTCCATTCAATGATAGAACCAAATTCTGAGCTCATTATCGACTATGAGTTAGTCAGAAATAATATCCAAACCATTAAAAGCAACCTATCTAAGGATTGTAAATTTATGGGAATCATTAAAAGCAATGCATATGGACATGATCTAGGGATTGCCGCCAAGGCTTTAAATGATATTGTTGATGGTTTTGGTGTAGTTAGACTTGACGAAGCCATTGCAGTGCGTGAGGAGTCCTCTAAACCAATTTTGGCAATGCAAGGTGTCTACTCATCAGACGCATATGATTTGCTAAAAAAAAATAATATTTGGACGGTAATTCATTCAGATGCGCAGTTGCCCTTAGCAAAGCAGTATTTGGAGGAATTAACTTTTTGGCTAAAATTAAACACAGGAATGAACAGACTGGGCTTTGACATCAAAGCACTCGACCAACTCAAGCCTTTTGCCAAGGATTCAAATCTTTTAATGACTCACTTAGCATGTGCAGACAATCAAGGTGATGAATTGAATAATATTCAATTGAGAAACTTTGATAAAGCTTGGAGAGAGCTTGGCCAAAACCTAGGTCGAAGCATTTTAAACTCATCAGGTGTATGTAATTTCCCGGAACATGCACATGACTGGGTGAGGGTTGGAATCGCAATGTATGGTGGCTTAGATTTACCCGGACTTAAAACAGCTATGACATTTAGAAGTCAAATAATATCGATTCAGTCTTTGAATGCTAATGAAAGAATTGGATATGGTGGACGTGTAAAAACTGAAAAAAAATCTAAGATTGCCATTATCTATTGTGGATATGCTGATGGTTTTCCTCAAATAGCATTAGATGGAACCTCTGTATTGGTGAATGGAAATTTATCATCAATTATTGGCAGGGTAAGCATGGATCTTATTTCTATTGACATAACTGACATTCCTGATTGTAAAATTGGAGATTGGTGTGAGTTATGGTCTCCTGAGCTATCAATTCTAGAAAATACTCAAAAAAATAATTTGATTTCTTATGAACTTATGACCAAAATGAATCGAAGAGTAAAACGTCAATATCAAAATATATGAAAATTAAATATACAAAAAATAATCCCCGAGACATAAAGCTGGAAGAAGATTTACCTCCATATATGACAGAGGGAGTTGCTGATGATATTGCAGAAATTTTTAACACTCCATTATCTGGAGCATTTAACTGGGATTACACTGTTCAAGATAATAGGATCAAAAAACTTTATGAATTAGGCAAAGAGCTTAATTGGAATGTCGAGCTTGATATAGATTGGTCCAGACCTTTTGAGCCACTCACCGAGCCACAGCCAATTTTTTGGGACGACTACGCACCTTATCAAAAGCTGTCCGATAATAAAAAAGTAGATTTTTTAAATCACAGAATAGCTTGGAGCCAAAGTCAATTTCTTCATGGAGAACAGGGAGCGCTTTTGGTTGCTTCTCAATTAACATCGTGTGCTCCGACATACAATGCAAAACTCTATGCTGCATCTCAAACTTTTGATGAAGCTAGACATGTAGAAGCATTTAATAAGTATATTCAGACAAGAATAAAAATGATGTATCCAATTGGCAATGCTTTAAAATCAATTTTAGATAAAATTCTTACCGATCCCAGATGGGATCTAAAATTTATTGGCATGCAGCTTATTATTGAAGGATTGGCATTGGCTGCCTTTCAAACTTCTAGAGAACTTACAAAAGATCCAGTGCTAAGAGATATGCTTGGTTTAATCATCAGAGACGAGGCTAGGCATGTTACTTTTGGAATAAATTATTTAGAAGAATTTGTTGAAACTCTTTCAGAGGAAGAAAAAGAGGATCGTGCTCAATTTGCTTATGAAGCATGCTGGCTCAGCAGAGAAAGGCTGGTATCTATGGAAGTTTTTGAGTACTTTGGTTGGAATGCAGAGGACGCCAGGCAGTTTCAATTAAGCTCAGATATTACTAAGCATTTTCAAAAACTTCTTTTTCAAAGAGTAATGCCAAACTTAAAAAGAATTGGTTTATTAAGAGATTCAGTAAAAGGTAAATTTGAAGATCTGGGAATTTTAGAATATGCATCAGCCAAAAGTGATGCTGATATTGATTGGGCTGATTTATCTAGACCTTTATTTGAAGAATCTGCGTAATAAGTTTTTATTGCCTGCATAATCTGATATTCTGTATTCCCATCAAATACTAAAAACTGATGGCTCAAACAAAGTACATATTTATTACCGGTGGTGTAGTTTCCTCTCTTGGAAAGGGTATCGCAGCTGCATCAATTGGGGCTCTTTTTGAGGCCAGAGGCCTAAAAGTTTCTCTTAACAAATTAGACCCATACATAAATGTCGATCCAGGGACCATGAGCCCATTCCAACACGGAGAAGTTTTTGTTACTGATGATGGTACTGAGACAGACCTTGATCTCGGTCATTACGAAAGATTTGTAAGATTTCAAGCTACTAGTAAAAATAATTTTACAGCTGGAAAAGTTTATGAAAAAGTAATTCAAAATGAGAGGAGGGGAGATTATCTTGGTGGTACCGTTCAAGTAATCCCTCACATTACAGATGAGATTAAACGCAGAATAAAAGCAGGCGCAAAAGGAGCCGATATAGCAATAGTTGAAATTGGGGGCACAGTTGGCGACATTGAAAGCCAACCCTTTATAGAAGCAATAAGACAAATGATGCTGGAGCTTCCATCTCCATCTACTGCCTTGGCTCATTTAACATTAGTGCCTTACATTAAGGTTTCCGAAGAGCTTAAAACAAAACCTACTCAACACTCAGTTAAAGAGCTTCGCTCACTTGGGCTTCAGCCAGACTGCTTAATATGCAGATTAGAACAAGAGCTACCTCAAGAAGAGAAGAAAAAAATTGCTCTTTTTTGTTCAGTTGATCCAAAGAGCGTTATCTCTATGCATGATGCTGAGACAGTTTATTCCATTCCCTTGCTTCTATATGGACAAGGTGTAGATAAAATTCTGCTTAAGAAATTAAATCTTTTGAAGGTAAAATCCCCCAAGCTTAATGATTGGAAAAGAGTTGTTGATGCAAAATTAAACCCTAACAAGAAAGTTTCTATTGCTGTGGTTGGAAAATATGTAGATTTAAAAGATTCCTATAAATCTCTCAATGAAGCTCTTGATCATGCGGGGATACTGAATCTTGCCAAGGTTGAGATCAATATGATTGATGCAGCAAAGATTACCAAATCCAATGTATCTAAAATTCTAAAATCCTCTCAAGCAATTCTAGTGCCAGGTGGTTTTGGTAGCAGAGGCATAGAGGGAATGATTCATGCATGCCAATATGCCAGAGAAAATAAATTACCTTATTTCGGTATTTGCTTAGGAATGCAAATTGCAATTATTGAATTCTCAAGAAATGTTTTAGGTCTTAAGGGTGCAAATAGCACTGAATTTAATGAAAAAACTAAATATCCAGTCATTGGTCTCGTAACAGAGTGGAAAGATGCTTCAGGAAAAATTGAGCATAGAAGTAAAAATTCTAATTTAGGAGGGACCATGCGTTTAGGTGGCCAAAAATGCTTAATTAAAAAATCTTCTTTATCACATAAGCTATATAAAAAAATTACCATCACAGAGAGGCATCGTCATCGATATGAGGTCAACCCTGAATTCAAAGAGAATTTGCTTCATGCAGGCATGGATATTGTTGGCACATCCCTCGATGGAAATTTGGCTGAAATGATAGAGATTAAGAAACATCCTTGGTTTCTTGGCTGTCAGTTCCATCCTGAGTTTACATCGAACCCAAGAGATGGCCATCCAATTTTTAATGATTTTATTGCAAAAGCTATTAAGATAAAAAGATGAGTAATGTGAAATTAAATAACTTTGATATTGGGAATAATAAATCTATGACTCTTATGGGTGGGGTAAATGTCTTAGAGTCGGAGTTGGTTGTAATGAATGTTGCAGAAAAATTTGCAGAAGCAACATCTAAATTAAATATAAATTGGATCTTTAAAGGCTCGTATGACAAGGCAAACAGAAGCTCAATAAGTTCCTTTAGAGGTCCTGGGCTTGAAGAGGGGTTAATGATGCTAGAAAAAGTTAAAAGTACTTTTAATATTCCTGTTATTACCGATATCCATGAACCATCTCAGGCAGAGCCAGTTTCAGAGGTATGCGAAGTCATTCAAATTCCAGCTTTTTTATGCAGGCAAACTGATTTGGTGGTTGCAGCAGCAAATACTGGAAAAATTATTCAGTTTAAGAAACCTCAATTTTTATCTGCGCCTGAAATGCAAAATGTAATTGATAAGTGCAAGCAAGCTGGGAATAGCACTATTACGCTTTGCGAACGAGGGAACTCTTTTGGCTACAACAATCTTGTCGTAGATATGCTTAATTTTCAAATTATGAAAAATTTAAATGTACCTGTTATCTTTGATGCAACACATTCATTGCAGCTTCCTGGAGGTCTGGGCAAAGCTGCTGGCGGAAGAAGAGAATTTTTACTTCCACTCGCAAAAGCTGGAATTAGCCAGTGTATTGCAGGATTATTTCTTGAGGCTCATCCAAATCCCGATGAAGCAAAGTGTGACGGCCCATGTGCCATTTCCTCTGAAGAGATATTACCTGTTTTATCTCAGCTATCTGCATTGGATGAATTTATTAAAACACAAGATAGAGATAGTTAATGTCAATCATTAAATCGATTCAGGCATTGCAAGTAATTGATTCTAGGGGAACACCAACCATATCGTGCAAGGTTACTTTGGAGAATGAAATCTTTGCAACATCCATGGTGCCCAGTGGAGCATCTACTGGTTCAAGAGAGGCGCTGGAACTTAGAGATGGCGGAAATGCTTATATGGGCAAAGGCGTTCAAAATGCTATAAATAATATTCATGAAATTATTGCCCCTGCTTTACTAGGAATGGATGTAACTAATCAGCAAGCGATTGATGAAAAAATGATTGCCCTTGATGGCACTCAGGCAAAATCTAATCTAGGCGCAAATGCTATTCTAGGAGTTTCGCTTGCAGCTCTCAATGCTGGTGCTAAGTCTGTAGGAATTCCTTTGTACTTGCATATTAACAACGTCTTCAATGATATAAATGGAACAAGGCCAAGAATGCAGCTTCCAACGCCAATGTTAAATATTATTAATGGTGGAGAACATGCTGATAATAATATAGATATTCAAGAGTTTATGATCATGCCAATTGGCGCTGAAAATTTTTCTCAGGGCATGCAGTGGGCGACTGAAATATACTCAGATTTAAAAAAAATTTTACATAAGAAAGGTTTAAGCACAAGCGTTGGAGATGAGGGTGGTTTTGCGCCTAATCTCCAATCAAATAAAGAGGCTATTGAGTTAATTATTCGAGCCATCCAAAACAATAACTTGAGAGAAGGGGAGGATGTGGTCATTGCTTTGGATTGCGCTGCTACAGAATTTTATAGGAATGGTATCTATCATCTTCAAGGCGAATCCGCTGAACTTAACTCAAGCGAATTTATTAAATACCTGGAAACATTAACCAATCAATACCCTATCTCATCGATTGAAGATGGTATGGATGAGAGTGATTTTATTGGTTGGAAGGACTTAAACAAAGCACTTGGTGAAAAGTGTCAATTGGTAGGAGATGATCTTTTTGTTACAAATGTATTAGAGCTTCAGCGCGGGATTGATGAATCTCTGGCAAACTCAATTTTAATTAAATTTAATCAAATTGGTACCCTTGCCGAAACAATGAAAACCATCCATCTAGGGAATTTAAATGGTTTCACGTCTATTATTTCTCATAGATCTGGTGAAACAGAAGACAGCACGATAGCAGATCTTTCAGTTGGGCTTGGAACTGGCCAAATCAAAACAGGCGCACCATGTAGATCTGACAGAGTGGCAAAATACAATAGATTGTTATGGATTGAAGCTGAGGAGTCAGATCTGAATTTTGCCAGAAATGTCTTTAATTAAATTTTTTAATTTAGTTGTTACTTTTATAGTAGCTGTTGCCTTGTATAACCTTTTTTTTAGTGCCGAAAGTAAAAATAAATTTGCGCAACTTCAAAAAGAAAATAAATTATTGCTAGAAGAAACCCAGCTTCTTGCAGAGGAGAATAGTATTTTAGAATCCAGCATACAAAGTAGGCAGAAAAATGATGCCCACGCTGAAAAATTTGCTAGAGAAGAATTAAACTTAATCTTTGAAGGTGAGCAGTATTTAAGTTTTGAAGAAGCGAGTTCCGATGAGCCACAAACCTAGTATTGCAGTAATTATTCCTGCAGCTGGAACCGGAGATCGTTTTGGCGGCTCAATACCAAAGCAATATTCAATCCTTGGCATCGAAACAGTCTTAGAAAAAGTTGTTAACATATTTCTAGACAGCCCAGGCGTTAAACAAATTATTATTCCAGTAGCCTCAAATGATAAATGGATTAAATCCCAGTCTTTTTTGGGCGATTCAAGGGTGGTCTATCTACATGGAGGCAACACAAGAAGTGAGTCTGTTTTTAAGGCTTTATCTATAGTTGAGGATGGCATTGATATGATCGCTGTGCACGATGCAGCTCGACCCTGGTTAACGAGAGATCATTTTAAAGAGCTCCTTAATGAACTGGTTGTTGACAATTCTATTCAAGGAGTCTATCCCATAATCTCTATTACTGATTCCATAAGGAAAAAGGGTGATGATGGATTTTTGCCTGCCTTTAGAGATGATTATGTAAAAGTCCAAACCCCTCAAATTTTTCGAACCCCTCAGTTAAAAGACTCATTAGAAAAACTAATGAATGATAATTTAAGTTTAAGTGATGAAGCTCAAGCTATGGAAAAAGCAGGATTCATTGTAAAACCAATCTCAGGAGAAAGATCTAATTTAAAAATTACTTTTGCTGATGATTTGGAAAATTATCTTTCAAGGGATCGCCGGATTGGTCGAGGTATAGATTTTCATCAATTTGAGGATGGTGATGGCCTCATCTTAGGGAATGTTTCTATAGATTGTGATCTATCTATTATTGCGCACTCAGATGGAGATATTGTTTTGCATGCAATTTCTGATGCTTTGCTTGGAGCTAGTGGACTCAAAGATATAGGATATTATTTTCCTGATACTGATGAAGCAAATAAAAATTTAAGTAGCGTGAAAATACTCGAAAAATCTTTAACTTTAATGAGAGAGAGTGGATTTCAACCATCAAATATAGATTTTGTAATCGTTTGCGAGCAACCAAAAATCGGACCTTACGTAGACCAAATTAAAGAATCTCTTTCAAACCTTTTAGGCATCTCAGAGAATGCAATTGGCGTTAAAGCAACCACAACAGAGGGCATGGGCATTATCGGGCAAGGCAATGGTATTGCAGTTTACGCAATTGCTTCATTAAGTAATCTTCCATGAATATTTTATTAACCAATGACGATGGTTATCAGGCAGCAGGCATTACAGAACTGCATAAATCTCTTAGCAAGGAACATACAGTATATTTAGTTGCGCCAGAAGGAAACTGCAGCGGTATGAGTGCTGCTATAAGTTTAAGGAAAGAAATTGAAGTAAAAGAGATTTCAAAAAATGTTTACTCAGTTTGTGGCACGCCAGCAGATTGCTCATATCTAGGTTTGCTCTCCATTATCTCTGAGCCAATTGAAATGATTCTTTCGGGTATTAATCTAGGAGCTAACTTGGGCGAGGATATTTTTTATTCTGGCACTGTTGGCGCTGCTATTGCTGGACGAAGATTAGACTATGTTCCTGTCGCATTTTCAGTTGTTGCATTTAATCCCAAGAATTTAGAGTTCATAGCGAAAAAAGCATTAGCCATTACTAATCAAGCTGCAAAATTGCCTTCAGATCAAAATTTACTGGTGAATGTAAATTTTCCTGATCTTAGTGAGCCAGAAGTTAAGGGAGTTAAGTTAACACAGCTGGGCAAAAGAGGGATTCCCGATACTCCAGACTTAATTCGAGCTAATAATTCCTCAAAATTTTATACCTTTGGTCCATCTGGCTCATTGATAGCAGGGCAAACACAAACAGACATTCAAGCAATTGAAGATAAATATATCTCTATCACGATCCTTGATTATAATTTAAGCGTACCAGAGTTTAATTTGGATTATTACAAAGGGGTTTTTGATTGTGAATAGCTCAGGATTTACATTTTCTAGGGTTAAGGAACAGATGATCCAGCAATTACTGGATATGGGAATTAAAGATTTTCGAGTGCTTGATGCTATCAGCCAGGTTCCAAGACACATTTTTCTAGATCAAGCATTGTGGAGCCGAGCATATGAAAATATGGCATTAACCATTGGTTATAAACAGACAATTTCTCAACCTTATATAGTGGCAAAAATGACTGAGCATTTATTGTCCCACACCTCAAAAAGGGGGAAGGTTTTAAATCGAGTGTTAGAGATTGGCTCTGGTTGTGGCTATCAATCTGCAGTATTGTCATATTTTTCAAATGATATTTTTGCGGTAGAGAGGATCAAACCTCTGGTTACTAAATCAAGAGAGAATTTGAGAGAATTAAAAATTCGAAATGTAATTGTGAAGCATGCAGATGGATTTAATGGTTGGGAAGAGGAGATAAGATTTGATGGCATTATTTGTGCCGCAGCTCCAAGACAATATCCCAAAGAACTCCTAGAACTTTTAGAAGTTGGTGGAAAATTAGTAATTCCAGTTGGTTTTGAGGGCGAGCAGAAACTTTTTGTTATTTCAAAGACTGCTGAATCTGAGTACGCGGAGATGGTTTATGAAGATGTTGCATTTGTTCCCATGTTACCAGGAACTTCTAATGGAGAAATGTAAATATGAATATTAAACTAAGATATTCCCTTGCAGGTTTTTGCATGGGCATAGCAGAATTGATACCTGGTATATCTGGAGCAACTGTTGCAGTAATTTTCAAGGTTTATCCTAATTTAATGTCTATTTTAAGTGAGCTGAGAATTAAAAACCTTACATTGAACCTCTCGTCTTTATCAAAAACTTTCCAGCTCAGCATCTCCATTCCATTAATTGTTTCAATGTTTGCATCAGTGGTAATTTGCTCTAAGGGCGTTAGTTTTCTGCTGACCAACTTCGAACAATCATTTTTATCATTGCTTGGATTCATAATGATGTGTTTATCTATTTATGTAGTGAATTTTTTTAAAGATGCCAAGCAAAGCATCTATTTAATAATTTTCCTTTTTATAGGAGCCTTCCTTGGATTTGCCCTTCATGAACTTAATATTAATTCTGGCAACCTCACCTCTACATACATTTTTTTTGCTGGCATTTTAGCATTTTCATTTTTTTTAATACCTGGTATTTCTGGCAGCGCTATGCTGGTTGTGCTTGGTATTTATGGACCTATTATTCAAGCAGTTGCAAGCTTTAATTTCAGTATGTTGATTCCATTTGGACTGGGCTGCTTAATCACCTTACTTATTTTACCCAAACTACTATTATCAATTTACTCAAAATACGAGCTTAGCTTAAATTATGTTTTTTCCGGATTAATATTTTCATCAGGGTTATTTTTGTTTTGATTAGACACTTCCAAATTATTATTAGTATGGCTTTTTTAATGCTATCAAGCTGCTCCTCGCTGGACGCAATGAAACAAAATTATAATAAGTTATTACCTGCCTCAGCGGTTAATTCATATATTGTTCAGCGTGGTGATTCAGTTTGGTCTATAGCACTAGAATTGAATGTAGACGCCAACGTAATTATTTCAAGCAATAATTTAAAAAAACCATATGTAATATACCCCAGTCAAAAATTAATTTTTTCTAGAAAAAAAAATGTTAGTGCTGATGATTCTATTTTGAGATGGCATGCTCCCTTGAAGGGAATTCAAAAGCCTAGGCAAGGAAATGGTGAGTGGCTTGAATACAAAGAGAAAAAAGGTGAGCCTATTCACTCTATCTATGATGGGACGGTTGTGGTTTCTGGGCCCGATATTCCTGGTTATGGAAATTTAGTTATGATTTCTCATCCGGATGGTTACCTGAGCCTATATGCACATTGTGATAAAATTTTTGTTAATTTGGGTGATCCAGTTTTAAAGGGGGCAATGATAGCCAATGTAGGCAATTCAGAAGCAGCATATCCAATGCTAAGATTTCAGCTCAGAAAAGATGGGAAGCCAATTAAAACATCAAAATTAACTTTTTAAATAATTACCTTTCCAGCAAGTGAATCTTCTCTTTAATTTCTGAAAATTCTTTAGCTTCAGGGAGCTCTTCTTTTTCTTCAGTAATATTTGGCCAAATCTCACTTAACTCTGCATTGATTTCAATAAAATCAATTTGATCTTCTGGTAACTCATCTTCTGAAAAAATTGCGTCTACGGGACATTCTGGTTCACACAAAGCACAGTCAATACATTCTTCTGGATGAATAACTAAAAAATTCGGACCCTCGTAAAAACAGTCAACAGGACATACCTCAACACAATCAGTGTGTTTACATTTAATGCAAGATTCTGTAACTATGAAGGCCATGGTCTTAATTGAAATTGTAGGTTAAAAAAGATTTTAACAATGACTTATGAACAAGTCAGCATGATTTTGATAATATTTAATTTACTTTTTTAATATTTATAATATACTGTACAAATATACAGTAAGGAGTAAGTTATGTCTGATAAAGAAAAAAATCTAAGTGAAGCCCTGTCTCAAATTGAAAAACAATTTGGAAAAGGCACTGTAATGAAAATGGGAGACAGAGAAATTGTTGATATCCCATCTGTTTCAACAGGCTCTATTGGTCTTGATATAGCTCTAGGTATTGGTGGCTTGCCAAAGGGAAGGGTTGTTGAAATATTTGGTCCTGAATCTTCTGGTAAAACAACATTAACACTCCAGGCTATTGCGGAATGTCAGAAAGTTGGCGGTACTGCTGCTTTCATTGATGCAGAGCATGCTCTTGACCCAAATTATGCTGGGAAACTTGGTGTAAATGTTGATGAGCTACTTCTTTCACAGCCAGATACAGGTGAACAAGCATTAGAGGTCACTGATATGCTAGTTAAATCAGGAAGCGTTGATTTAATAGTTATAGATTCTGTAGCAGCATTAACTCCAAGAGCGGAGATTGAAGGAGATATGGGCGATCATCACATGGGCTTGCAAGCAAGGTTAATGTCTCAAGCGCTTAGAAAAATTACAGGGAATATTCAAAGATCAAATTGCATGGTAATTTTTATTAACCAAATTAGAATGAAAATAGGAGTCATGTTTGGCAATCCGGAGACCACCACCGGTGGTAATGCATTAAAGTTCTATTCATCAGTTCGGTTAGATATTCGTCGAATAGGAGCAGTGAAAGAGGGCGAAGAGGTTGTAGGTAATGAGACTCGCGTAAAAGTTGTTAAAAATAAGGTTTCACCTCCATTTAAGCAAGCAGAATTTCAAATCATGTATGGTGAAGGAATTAACACTGAAGGAGAAATTTTAGAATTTGGGCAAAAACTTGAATTAGTTGAAAAGTCAGGATCTTGGTATAGCCATAATGGTGAAAAGATTGGCCAGGGAAAAGTTAATGCAAGTAAATTTTTGAAAGAGAATACTAAAATTAGAGATACTTTGGTTAAAGAGATTAGAAAAGCATATATTCAAACTTCCAAAAAACCTGCTAAGAAATAATTTCTATTAAACTTGTTAAGCAATGTAAAAATTGATTAAGATACTCTCAACGTAGGAGAGAGTTATGTCAAACAATGCATATATAGTTTCAGCTGTTCGAACAGCTGGTGGAAAAAAAAATGGAAGCCTGAGTCAGTGGCATCCAGCAGACCTAGGAGCAAAAATTCTAGATGAGCTTGTTCATCAATCAGGAATAGATCCAGAGCTAATTGATGATGTTATTTTTGGATGTGTCGATCAGGTTGGTGCTCAATCAGGCAATGTTGCAAGAAATGCAATCCTTTCATCAAGTCTTCCAGAATCTGTTCCAGGAACTTCTGTAGACCGTCAATGTGGGTCCTCTCAACAAGCTATTCATTTTGCTATACAAGCTGTTATGTCTGGAACTCAAGATGTGGTAATTGGCGGAGGAGTTGAAGTGATGTCCATGGTTCCAATTGGTGCAAGCATAAAAGATGGTTACGAAGCTGGCCATGGTCTACCTTTTGATTCGGAAGGAATGAAAGCTAGATATCCAGGAACATTCTTCTCACAATTTACGGGTGCAGAATTAATGGCAAAAAAATGGAATCTATCTCGTGAGGATTTAGATAATTTTGCTTTGAGCAGTCACCAAAAAGCAGCCGTTGCTGTTGAGGGAAAGTACTTTGATCGTGAGATTCTTCCCATACAAGCAAAAAATGCTGAAGGAAAGTCAGATATGGTGTTAATTGATGAAGGCATTAGATATGATGCAAGCTTTGAAGCTCTATCTGGTTTGAATCCTGTTACAGAAGGAGGGGTCATTACTGCCGGCAATGCAAGTCAGATTACAGATGGCGCTGCAGCATTAATGATATGCAATGATGCAGGTCTAAAAAAAGTTAAAGCTGACCCTAGAGCAAAAATTACAGCAATAAGTGTTGTTGGAGATGATCCAATAATGATGCTTGGAGGTCCAATTCCAGCTTCTCATAAGGTTCTTAAAGCAGCCAATCTAAAAATAGGTGACATTGATTTATATGAAGTGAATGAGGCTTTCGCACCTGTCCCACTGTCTTGGGCAATTGAATTAAAAGCAGATATAGAAAAGTTAAATGTTAATGGAGGAGCTATGGCCCTTGGTCATCCTCTCGGAGCAACTGGAGCGAAGCTAATGACAACCTTGCTCCACGAGCTTGAGCGCACCAATGGTAAGTATGGGCTCCAAGCCATCTGTGAGGGTGGTGGAACAGCTAACGCTACAATAATCGAAAGAATCTAGCTAATTGTTTTTATAGTGCTCAAAGATTGTTTTAATATCTGAAATATTTCCAATAGAGCTTTGACCATCTCTGTGTTTAAGCTCTATTTCCTTACTCTCTATAAATTGCTTCCCTATTATTATATTTACAGGAATTCCAATTAATTCTGCATCCTTCATTTTAGTCCCATAACCATCCTTTCTATCATCAAGCATTACCTCATAACCCATCTCAGATAAATCAGCATATAAATGCTTGGCAGCTTCAGCAATTTCATTGTTTTTATCAAACCCAATAGCAACAATATTCACTTCATACGGTGCAATACTTTCTGGCCAAATAATGCCTTTTTCATCATTGTTTTGTTCGATTGAGGCAGCAACCAGTCTTGAAACCCCAATTCCATAACAGCCCATAAAGAGATTTTTTCCCTTGCCCTCGATATCAAGGACGCTAGCTTTCATTGAATCCGTATAAACTTTTCCAAGTTGAAATATATGACCAACCTCAATTCCTTTTTTAATTTCTATGGTGCCTTCACCATCAGGTGATGCCTTGCCCTCAAGAGATGCAATGTCTTCACCTTCTTCAAGAAGTAATTCTGTATTGATTGCAAACTCAGAAGCATTGCTAACTGCAATAGTATCCTCACCATTCTCTGCCAAAACATGGAATTCTTCAGATGTATCCCCTCCAATTGCACCAGAATCTGCTTTAACAATTTTATATTCCAAACCAATCTTTTCTATAATTTTTTTATACGTTTCTTTCATTAACAAGTAAGACGTTTCTAGAGAGGCTTCATCGATATTAAAACTATATGCATCTTTCATAAGAAATTCTCTACCCCTCATGATTCCATATCGAGGTCTAACTTCATCTCGAAATTTTGTTTGAATTTGATAAAGGCTCAATGGGAGTTCTTTGTAACTTTTTACATTATTCCTTACAAGATCTGTAATAACTTCTTCATGAGTTGGCCCAAGGCAGAAATCTCTATTATGCCTATCTTGAATTCTGAGTAATTCTGGACCCATTTTGTCCCATCTTTTTGTTTCCTCCCAGAGCTCTTTAGGTTGCACCATTGGCATTAAAACTTCTTGAGCCCCAGAAGCGTTCATTTCATTGCGAACAATATTTTCAACTTTTCGAAGCACCTTTAAACCCAAGGGAAGCCATGTATATATCCCAGATGCAACTTTTCTGATTAGCCCTGCTCTCAGCATTAATTGGTGGCTTGCAACTTCTGCATCTTGAGGAGTATCTTTTAAAGTAGGGATAAATATCTTTGACCAAAACATTTTTTATATTTGAAATTTCATTTAGTTTATAATTCTATATTTTTTTAGAGACTTATGCCGATTTATGATTACAAATGCTCAAAATGTGAGCACCAATTTGAGGTAATTCAGAAATTCTCTGACAAGCCTATAAAAATTTGCCCAAAATGCAATCAAGGATCTGTACAAAAATTAGTTTCCGCTCCATCATTTAGGTTGAAGGGAGGAGGTTGGTATGAAACTGATTTTAAAACTGGCTCTAAAAAGAATATAGTAGATAATAAGGAAGAAAAACCAAAGAAACCTATAGATAAAACAAAAACTACCAACACGTCTAATAGCTCAGATATAAAAAATTAATTAAGAGAGATAAAATATGCGATCACATTATTGCGGAGATATTACTAGTTTAGATATAGGTAGTGATATAGAAATTTCTGGGTGGGTTCACAAAAGAAGAGATCATGGTGGCGTGATTTTTTTAGATATCCGTGATCTGCATGGAATTGTACAAGTTGTTTTTAACCCTGATTTAGAAAAAATGTTTAATTTAGCTGATTCTTGCAGAAGTGAGTTCGTTGTAAATATTAAAGGCCTTGTTAGACAAAGAATTGAGGGTGCCCAGAATAAGAAAATGGCTACGGGTGAAATTGAAATTGAAGCCCAGGCACTTAAAATATTTAGTACAGCAGTTACACCTCAATTTCCTCTTGATGATTATCAGGATGTAAATGAAGACATAAGACTTAAACATAGATATTTAGATTTAAGAAGGCCAGATGTAAACAGAAGATTGGTCAAAAGGTCAAAAATTACCTCAAAAATAAGATCAATCCTTGAGCAAAATAATTTTTATGAAATTGAAACACCCATCCTGACAAGAGCAACCCCTGAAGGTGCAAGGGATTATTTAGTTCCTAGTAGAGTTCATCCAGGAGAATTTTTTGCCTTACCTCAATCTCCACAGTTATTCAAACAACTATTAATGATTGGTGGTTTAGACAAATACTATCAAATAGCTAAATGTTTTAGAGATGAGGACCTCCGTGCTGATAGGCAGCCTGAATTCACTCAAGTTGATATAGAGGCTTCATTTGTTTCTGCGGAAGATATTCTAGATCTGGGTGAAGATCTTGTAACATCCTTGCTATCTGAGTTCACAGATTATAAAAAATCTAGTGTTCCGCGAATTACTTACCAAGAATCAATTAAAAAATATGGGTGCGATAAACCTGATTTAAGGGTACCTCTTGAGCTTGAAGATATATCTGAGCTTGTAAAAAATGAAGAATTTAAAGTATTTTCAGGTCCAGCAAATGACCCTAACTCAAGAGTGGTGGCATTAAAAGTACCCGATGCTGCATCAATGACCAGAAAAAAAATTGATGAATATACGGATTTTGTAGGCAAGCTAGGCGCAAAAGGTCTTGCATATATAAAAGTTGTTGAATTGGGTAAGGAAAATGGGCTTCAGTCACCAATCCTAAAATTTTTTCAACAAGAGACTGTTGATGCAATTATTTCTACTTTGAATGTAAAAAATAATGACATTATTTTTTTTGGAGCAGGGACTGCAAATACTGTAAATCTTTCAATGAGCTCACTTATAAAAAGGCTTGGCGAGGACTTAGATCTTACTACCTCTAAATGGGCTCCTTGTTGGGTAGTCGATTTTCCTATGTTCGAAAGAAATAAAGAGAATAAACTTACTTCACTTCATCATCCATTTACTCTTCCAGCAGTAAATGTTAAAGAGTTAAAAAATGATCCTGACAGAGCTTTAGCTTGCGCATATGATTTTGTATTAAATGGATATGAACTTGGCGGAGGTTCCCTCAGGGTCTATGATCCAGCTATGCAGAGTGAGATTTTTTCTATATTAGGAATTTCTAAAGAGGAGGCTAAAGAAAAATTTGGTTTCTTGCTATCAGCTTTGTCTTCTGGATGTCCACCTCATGGCGGCATTGCATTTGGCCTAGATAGAATAGTTATGCTTTTATCTGAGACCAATAACATACGTGATGTTATTGCATTTCCAAAAACTCAAAGCGCTTCTTGTCTTCTTACAGAAGCTCCTGGAAAAGTTACAGACAATCAATTAGAAGATCTTCATGTTCAATCAACTCATGACGTGGAGTAATTGATGGCAGGACATTCCAAATGGGCTAATATCAAACATCGAAAAGCAAGACAGGATGCTTCTAGAGGTAAGGTCTGGACTAAAGTAATTCGAGAAATTACTGTTGCTGCTAAGGGTGGGCCAGATCCTGATGATAATCCAAGATTAAGGCTTGCATTGGATAAAGCGAATGCAGCAAACATGCCAAAGGATACAATCAAGAGAGCTATTCAAAAAGGTTCTGGTACTGGAGAAATGGGCATAATTGAGGAATTAACTTTTGAAGGCTACGGTCCAAATGGCGTAGCTATTTTAGTTGAAACAATGACAGACAATAGAAATAGAACAGTTGCTGATGTGCGACATGCTTTTTCTAAATTTGGTGGAAATATGGGTACAGATGGCTCAGTAGCATACCTATTTAATAAATTAGGAATTGTGCATGTAGCATTGTCCCATGAGGAAGATCAGATCATGGAAATTGCTTTAGATGCTGGGGCAGATGATTTTTCTGTTTCAGAAGATTTTTTTGAAATTGTGACGACTCCATCTAATTTATCTGTAGTAGCTGAAGCTTTCAAAAAAAATGAAATAGAAACTATATTAGCTGAAATTACCATGCGAGCAGAAACGCTTGTTGATCTTGATCAAGAAGCCTCTGAAAAAGTTTTAAAAATCATGAATTTTATGGATGATCTTGATGATGTTCAGGAAGTCCATACTAACGCAGAATTTCCTGATAACTTTTCTGAAGAGGAATAATTGTGGCGATTAACTCAAGAACTAAAGGGGCTAATTTTGAAAGGGAAATTGGTAACCTGCTTGTTGAGAAATTAGGTTTAACACAACCAGTCAAAAGAATTTTAGAACAAACACGAACTAAAGAATTGCCTGATTTGAAGCTTGGAAGATGGTGCATAGAGTGCAAAAGATATGGAGATGGGGCTGAGCCAGCTCAAGAATGGTGGGATCAAGTTTTAGCAGCAACTGGAGATGACGAATTTCCTGCATTAATTTATAAGTTCAATCGACGACCTATCAAAGTAAGAATTCTGGCTGGCACTTTGGTTCCTGAATTAGAATTTTCTTCCATGACAATTGATTTAATGTGGGATGATTATATTGAAATCCTTCGCTATCTTTTCCAGGTTGATATTGAGCAGCATGAATCCTCGGTTCAAGTGTAGCGATTTCCTGTGCAGGGTATATGTCGAAGATACTGACTTTCAGGGTGTTGTCTACCATGCGAATTATTTAAAGTACCTAGAGAGAGCTAGATCCCAGTTCTTAATTGAAAACAAGTTATCACAAACCGAAGCAATGTTTAACAATGAGTCTTACATTGTCCGCTCTATTATACTTTCATATAAAAATTCAGCCCATCTGGAAGATGAATTATTGATTCGAACTCATATAGAGCTTGTTAGCAGGGCAAGAATGCAATTTTTTCAATCAGTCATATCAGTAAAAAATGATACACTCATTTGCAAGGGAGAAGTTGAGGTTTGCTATCTTCAAAATAATTTAGGCAAGCCCACAGCATTTCCCGAAAGCTTATTAACTCTGTTTAAAAATTAAAATGGATGATTTCTCTGTTATAGATTTATTTTTACAAGCAAGTCTGATTGTTCAGGCTGTAATGGTTCTATTGTTATGCGTTTCAGTTATTTCGTGGATAGCAATCTTTGAAAGATACTTTAATTTAAACCGTATCAAGAGTGCTAATAGAGCTTTTGAAGAAGAGTTTTGGTCTGGAAAAGATCTCTCTGAGCTTTACGAAGTAGTTAACGAGATGCCTCATGAGGAGTTAATTGGATCATTAAGTGTTTTTAAACACGGTTTTAGTGAGTTCCTAAGGTTAAGCGATGGGCAGCAAATTACTATTGAAGATTTAGAAAGCGTTAATAGGGCAATAAGAGTATCCTTGGCTCGAGAAGAAGAATCATTAATGCATCACTTACCTTTTTTAGCTAATGTTGGTTCTGTCAGCCCTTATGTGGGATTATTTGGAACAGTGTGGGGAATTATTAACTCTTTTCAAGGCCTTTCAGATGCAACGCAAGCAACTATTAATGCCGTCGCTCCTGGTATTTCAGAGGCGCTGGTAGCTACTGCATTGGGTCTTTTTGCAGCAATTCCCGCAGTTGTTGCATATAACAGATTTGCTTCAGAATCAGACACACAGCTTCAACAAGCTTCAATTTTTGGAGAGGAGTTAGCAAGCATCTTATACAGACAAACAGTTAAAGCAAAGCCTTGATATACAGAATTGGTAAAAGAAAAAAATTAAATGCAGAGATTAATGTAGTGCCATACATTGATGTAATGTTAGTGCTGCTTATAATTTTTATGGTTCTATCGCCATTGCTGATTCAAGGTATTGAAGTTAATTTACCTCAAACAGATACAACTAAGATGTCTGTTTCAAGTGAGCCACTTGTAATATCCATAGATAAGAATGGGGAGTATTTCATTAATTTGGGCGAAGAACAGTTGCCAATTTCACTGATGGAACTAAAAAATAAAGCTAAAATTATTTACCAAGCGAATCCAGAAATTGAAATAGTTTTTAAAAGCGATGCAGATGTGCCTTTTAATTTTGTAGCGAAGGGGATGGCGAGCATTCAAAGCTTAGGTATTCAAAAAGTAGGAATCATTACTTCCGGATATGATAGCTAATTCTAGGTATTTGCATGCCTCTCTATTTTCTTTTTGTGTGCATGCTGCAATATTTCTTTATTTGTATGGAACATTTGACAGTAACACCTCTCAAAAAATTTTAATCTCAAAGCCCCTGCAGGTTGAATTAAAATTTGAATCTCCAGCTCCGATTAAGCAAAAAAAAATAATCTCTTCGTCAGCTAAAATTGCTGCCACACCCTCTCCAAACAAACCTTTGGATAAAGTTTACTCAAAGCCAATAGAGGCTTCCACCCTTAAAGATAACAGCTTATTGCTGCAATCAGATTTTTCTGCCTTGCTATCTCAAGAGGTTGAAGCAGAAATCAGTAAAGAGCAGCAAGAAATCTCTATGTATGCGCAAAAAATAATTAGCACTGTAGAAAATGCATGGATGAAACCTAGAAATATTCCTAACGGGTTGGTTGCAAATTTAAGGCTGAATATACGACCATCTGGCAGAATTACAAAAGTTGATTTAATACAAAGCAGTGGAAATATTCGGTTTGATAATTCTGCTATGCAAGCAGTAAGAAGGGTTGAAACGTTTAATTTTTTTAACTCTCTTTCTAAAGCCCTCTACGACAAAGAATTTGCCACAATTTCCATCAGCTTTAATCCATCAGAATGAAAAATTTACTACTAACTATTATTTTTTTAATGCCGCTTGGATGTCTTGGAGAGCTCTTTTTAGAAATTACAAAAGGTTCTGAAGATCCCTATAGGATAGCAATTAGCCCATTTGATGGAGATGTCCGAACATCCAATCAATTACATAATATTATTCGCAATGATTTAATGCGCACAGGAGAGTTTTCTATTCTTGATGAGGAGTTGGTGCTACCTATAAAAATTAAGGACGACGAGCTGATTTACAGTGATTGGAAGTTGCTTGGCATGGATTATTTGATTACTGGAAGCATTATAAAAACAAAGAATTCTATTGATGTTAATTATGAAATATATGATATTCATAAAAAGAAGAAAGTAAGAAGTTCTAAGGTTTTTGGAATACCAAATCAAATTAGGCAACTTGCACATTACACAAGCGATGGAATTTATGAATCAATATCTGGTATCAAGGGAATTGCTGCAACTAAACTTTTGTATGTAAATGAGACTAAGAACTCTAAATCAATTTCTGCATATAAACTTATGCTTGCCGACTCAGATGGAGCCAACGAAAAAGTACTTTTAACTAGCTCAGAACCTATTATTTCTCCATCGTGGTCCCCTGATGGAAAAAAAGTTGCCTATGTTTCATTTGAGACAGGAATCGCCAAAGTTTTTATTCAAGATATTGCATCAGGCAAAAGAGAGTCAGTTCTTTCCAAGAGTACTCAAATTAGCTCTCCCTCATGGTCTCCTGATGGTAAATATCTCTCTTTAACACTCTATCAAGACGGTAATGCAGAAATTTATATTATGCGTTTACAAGATCGAACACTCACTCGTATGACCAACCAGTTTGCAATAGATACAGAGTCTTCATGGTCTCCAAAAGGCAATAAAATTATCTTTACTAGCGGAAGGTCAGGCTCACCTCAAATATATGAATTAGACCTAAGAAAATTAAACCCAAAGGCTAAACGTATATCATTTGAAGGGACTTATAACGCAAAAGCTTCCTATCTCCCAAAAGAAGAAGGCATTATTTTTGTCCACCGTTCTGACGACGGCCTCTTTCATATCGCACTTAAATACAAAAAAGAAAATTTTATTAGAGTCCTGACTGAGGCAAAGATGGATGAATCTCCTAGTGTTGCTCCAAACGGTAATATGGTAATCTATGGCATTAAAGAAGAAAACCTTAGCATGCTTGCAGGCTTTAGTCTCAGTGGCGCTAGGTTCAAATTACCCGCTTCTGAAGGTGAGGTGAGAGAACCAGCCTGGTCAAATTTCTTAAGGTAACTTACCATTATGGATGAAAAAAATACTATGAAAAAATTTACTAACTCATTTTTAACAATCTCAACTCTGCTGTTGTTTTCTGCTTGCAGCTCAATGCAGGTTACAGAAGAATCAGTTGCGGATCAAAGTGTTGCAGGCGTATCTTTAGCAACAAAGTCTACTGCTACCCAAGCAGTACTAGCCAATGCAGTTGTATATTTTGAATATGATCAATTTAATCTTACCTCTAAGTCTATTCAAGTTTTAAAAGGTGTTACTGAGCTGATGAGAAACAATTCAAAAATTACTATATCTCTTGAGGGTCATGCTGATGAAAGGGGTACCAGGGAATACAACCTTGCCCTTGGCCAAAGGCGCTCTGAATCAGTTGCAAATTACCTAATAGCCAATGGCATCAAGAGAAATAGACTAATTACAAAAAGCTATGGAGAAGAAAGACCCTTGTCATTAGGTTCGAACAACCTTGCTTGGTCAAAAAATAGAAGAGTTGAAATTAAATAATTTTTATTTAGATGAGAATTCTTTTTGCAGCTCTTATCTCTATTCCCTTAATAGTAAATGTAGCAAATGCGCAAGAGGCTAATGCTTCAGATATCTTATTTCTAAAGATTCAGGAACTTGAAGGCGAGCTTGCAAGTCTTAGGAGTGAATTAGAATCTCAAGGATACTTAATTGAAAAACTATTAAGTGAAGACTCAATTCAAATTAATGACAACAACAAGGAGTCTGCAAAGATAGCTTCTGATGAAAATATATTTAGGTTTGAAGGAATTAATGATAGCAAAAGCATTGATGAGGTTTATGACCTAGCTATAGCGGCGTTGAATGAAAAAGATTTTGCGGCCGCCAAACAATCTTTTAAATACTTAGCTGAAAATTTTAATGATAAAGAAAAAATTCCTCTAAGTTTATTCTGGCTCGGTGAGATCTCACTATTAGAATCTAACTTGGAGGAAAGTCAAAATTTCTTCCAACGATTGGCCTCAGATCACCCCGGTCATTGGAGATCGCCATTGGCTCATAAAAAAATTGGTGATATTTTGATGATGTCTGGTGAGTTAGGGGCTGCAAAAATTAAATATCAATTTGTTGTTCAATCATTCCCTGGTAATACCGCATCTTCTTTAGCCTTGCAGTTATTAGAAAATATGGAATAATCACATCTTTTTATGGAATCCTATCTCGGGTCGCTAGCTCAGCTGGTAGAGCAGTTCGCTTTTAACGAATTGGTCACAGGTTCGAATCCTGTGCGACCCACCATTAGTTAGTACTTTAAATAATGGCAAAATTAACTCACTCCATAAAGAATTCTCTTCAAAAAATATCTTTATCATTCACCAAAGAGTCCACTCTTGCAGGCTTCTTCTTTTTTTTAGTTCTATGCTCTTGGTATATTTTGCGACCCGTCAGGAATGAGATGGCTGTTCAAAATGCTGACATTCTTCCTTATTTGCTCGGCATAGGTGCATTTGTGATGCTGCTTTTGAATCCTGTATATTCTTGGCTTGCATCGAGAAAAAATTTAAGGGGAGTGCTGATTGGATGCTACGCATTTTTTATATTAAATTTATTTACCTTTATAGTTTTGTGGGAATTTTTTAATCTCTCTTCTGCTATATGGCTTAGTCAAATCTTTTATATTTGGTGCAATGTTTATTCCTTTTTTGTTGTTTCAATTTTTTGGGTTGTCATCATTAATTTATTTCGTGGTGATGGAGCAGCGAATGTTTTTGGTGTGATTGCAGCAGGGGGTTCTTTAGGAGCATTTCTTGGTTCAGAAATTTCTAAACAATTAGCCTCGACATTTAATGACTCAGGAATTATTTTCTTTACTTTAATCTCAATACTATTTTTGATACTTGCGTTAATTACAGGTTTGATATTATTAAATCGCTTCTTGAATATAGAAGGTATTGATGAAGCTGCAGGCGGAACTAGTTTCGATAGCCTTAAGAATTTAATTACCTCATCTCAAATTAGATCGATAGGTTTATATATGTATTTATGGACTGCCATGATGACAATCCACTGGGTTACTTCAATCAATATTATCAATTCTTGGTCTTCTGATGGCGGCGATAGAATTATATTTTTTGGTAATGTAGAGCAAACAGTAACAATACTAACTTTATTTACTCAATTTTTCTTAACCTCAGCAATTATTAGATTTGCTGGACCAAAAAACATACTCATGCTTTACGGATTAATATTTGCCATAGCATTTGTCGGTTATTATCTTTACCCTTCAATTGGCTATGTTTTTGTTATAACAATTATCTTGCGGTTTTTTGAATATGGAATAAATAAACCTACTAGAGAGCTGGTATTTAGCTACTTAAAAAGAATGGATCGATATAAATCTTCGGTTATGTTTGATACTTTTTTAGTCAGAATGGGGGACTTTTCAGGAAGCGGTTTTATTCTGATTTCTAAATCATTCGGAATAGCGTTCTCGCAAGTTCCTCTATTAGCCATTCCTTTTGCTGGCTGTTTAGCATTCCTTGGTTTTAATATCGCACCAAAAGAAAAAATTACCTCTTAGAAACCTCTTTTATTCCCAAGTCTTTCTTGCGCAAATTTAATTTTTGTTATAATTGTTTCCGAGGCCTGAAAAGAATTTCCAGAAAGTCGCAAAGCAAATTGAAATTGATTTAAAGCATTCTCAAAGTCTCCTATTAGTAAATAATATTCACCTCGACTTAAATGGTACCCAACAATATTCTTACCCGCTCTTTGAACCTCGGAGAGTTGCATCCACAAACTTGGATCTCGATTTTTTTTTATCAGAAGATCTCTAAGCACTTCTTCAGCTTTAATTATTTCTTTTTTAGCACTTAAAATCTTAGATTGAATAATTGAAGCTGGATAATTTCCTGGTGATATGGTCAGTACCTTTTCAATGCTTTGTTCTGCTCGGGCAAGCTGCTGCCCAGACAATAAAATCTCTGATTTAGTAATATTGAGAATTAAGTTTTTGGGAAATTTTGTTAAAATTTCATCAATTAGATTTAATGCCTGCAATGTCTGGCCATTAGCTTTTAGGGCAATAATATAGGCATATTTATTTTCATGACTTGGGATATCTATATAAAGCTTCTCAAAGTATCTTGATGCTGTTTGGGGTGAAGAAGCATTATATCTAGCTTTCAATCTTCCCTTAATAAATTCAAAATTGATAGTATTTTTCTTGCCTCCAGAAAACTCTATTTGATCTGCAGCATTGAATGCATCACTAACTCTAGATGAGGTGACTGGGTGGGTTAAAAGAAATTCAGGTGGATTATCCCCAGCTAACTTCCTTACTTTTGCCATATTTTCAAACATCTGACCCATGCCTGCTGGATCATATCCTGCTGCAATTAAATTATTGAAACCATATCTGTCTGCCTCACGTTCAAAAATTCTGCTATATCTTAATTGTTGTTGAGCTAATGCTGCAGGACCAGTAATAAAAGCAGTCGGGTTATTTGCAATAATAGCTAAGGCGATTGCTGATACCATAACTAAAGAGGATGCAAGATTGGTATCCCTTCCTCTCAAAACATTTCTAGCAAAGTGCCGTTGACTTAAGTGAGCCAATTCATGGCTTAGCACCGATGATAGTTGCGCTTCATTGCCCGCATTTAAAAATAACCCTCCATTCACACCAATAACTCCTCCGGGAGCAGCAAATGCATTAAGAGACTTTTCATCAATCAGAACTATCGTAAAATCTCTATCTTTCACTTGAGATGTCTCTGAGAGTCTATAAATCAAAAGCTCAGTATATTCTTGAATAATGGGATCATTTATTAAAGGTGCTTGGGCATAAACTTGCTCCAGAAAACCTTGACCTAATATTTTTTCTTGCTCTAAAGAGATCACTCCAGAAACGCGATCCCCTAAATCTGGTAAATTTAGATCTTTTTCTTGAGCAAAAGTATGCTGAGATATAAGCAGTAAAAGAAGAAGAGGGTATCTAATGAGCATATCTTTATGTTACGGAGTTGTTATGAAACTTACACTATTCACTATTTTCAATTAACATATCATTTTTAAGACAAAATTAAATATAAAAAGTGCTCGAAGAGATAAATAATTTATTCAGAAAAATTTTTTCTAATGAGGAAACATTAGTTTTCGCTTTGTTATTGACTGGCGCATTCTTAACTTTATTTTTTCTTGGAAATATTTTGACACCATTTTTAATTAGTATCATCTTTGCCTATTTATTAGTTGGAATGCAAACCCGTCTCGAGGGCTACGGTTTAAAAAGCTCAATTGCATTGTTTTTAACGTTCAGCTTTTTTTTATTACTAGGAATTACTTTAATGGTCTGGCTTGGACCTCTTGTTTACCAACAACTCCAATCATTGATCCTGGAAGTTCCAAAATGGGTGAATGCCTTTATGGTTTTTGTTCAGAATGTTCCTGAACAATATCCTGATTTAGTTTCTTCTGATCAAATCACCGCATTTTTACAGACCCTCTCAGGTCAAATCACTGCAATATCTCAAGATTTCTTAAAAGCTTCGATTGCTGGGATACAAAATACTGTCTCAATTGCAATAAATTTAATATTACTGCCAATCCTTGTCTTTTTCTTTTTATTCGATAGAGAATCAATTATTGCTGGTTGCTTAAGCATTTTGCCTAAAGAAAGAGCCATGTTAAAAAAAGTTTGGACCGAGATGGATGGGCAGCTAAGCAACTATGCAAGAGGCAAGGCAATTGAAATAGTGATAGTAGGCTTGGCTGCAGCCATAATATTTATGTATTTTGATTTACAGTACATAGCGCTGTTATCAGTTCTAGTTGGATTTTCTGTTTTAATACCATTTTTAGGAGCTTTTATTGTCACTTTGCCAGTTGCTGCAGTGGGCTTGCTTCAGTTCGGCTTAACTTTTGATTTTTGGTTATTAATTGGCGCCTATTTAGTGTTGCAAATACTTGATGGAAATCTATTGGTGCCTTTGCTATTTTCTGATGCTGTAAAACTGCATCCAGTAATTATCATGTTAGCAGTTTTTGTTTTTGGGAGTTTATTTGGTTTCTGGGGTGTTTTTTTTGCAATTCCAATCGCCACTCTTATAAAAGCTATATGGAATTCATGGCCCAAAAACCTTCCTAACTAAGAGCTTTTTTAAAGCTCTTTTACTGCGTTTAAAACTTCCAAAGCATGCCCTTTAACTTTGACACCTCTCCATTCTTTTATAATTTTCCCTGCAGAGTTAACCAAAAAAGTGCTTCTATCTACCCCTATGTACTCTCTTCCATACATTGATTTAAGTTTCATTACGTCAAAGGCTTTGCAAACCTTTTCATCTGGATCTGACAAGAGTTCGAATGGAAAATCTTGCTTTGATTTAAAGTTTTCATGAGACTTAATAGATTCTCTAGAAATTCCTAAAATATCTGTATTTAGCTTTTTAAACTTCTTGTAATTATCTCGAAAATCTTGGCCCTCTGAAGTGCAACCTGGTGTTGAATCTTTTGGATAAAAATAGATAACTACATTTTTATTTTTAAAAGTCTCATTTGAGATGACCTTATCACTTGTAGCATCTGCTTTAAATTTTGGACATTTCTTGCCTGATAAATTTTTCACCATAATTTCCTTAAAAAAAGTGTATAGTTTCATTTTTTACTGAAAACATTCATGATGCAACCCCTTCAAGGCAGTTTCGTAGCTTTAGTGACGCCAATGCACTCTGATGGCAGCCTGGATTTCCACGCCCTTAAAAACCTCGTTGAATGGCATATAAAGTCTGGTACAACTGGTATTGTCTCCGTTGGAACCACCGGAGAATCAGCAACAGTAAGTGTTTCTGAGCATTTGGAGATCATTGAACAAACTATTCATCTTGTTGCTGGAAGAGTTCCAGTAATTGCTGGTACTGGAGCTAACTCTACACAAGAAGCCATAGAGCTTACAAAAACAGCTGCTGCTTTGGGTGCTGATTACGCCTTAATAGTTACCCCATATTACAATAAACCCAATCAAGAAGGCCTATTTCAGCACTTTATTAAAATAGCTGACTCAGTTGATATCCCACAAATTTTATATAATGTTCCCTCCAGAACTGCATGTGATCTAAGACCAGAAACCGTTATGAGGCTTGCAGATCACCCAAATATAGTTGGAATTAAAGAGGCATTGGATGATGTTGCCCGCTTGAGTGAACTTATGGCTATTGCTGATAGTCAAATAGATACTAAATATTTTTCAGTTTTATCTGGTGATGATCCAAGTTTTAATTCATTTATGGCCAATGGTGGAGATGGCGTGATTTCAGTAGCAGCCAATATTATCCCAAGTCAAATTTCTCAAATTTGCTCACTAAACTTAACCAAGCAATTTGCTGATGCGAGTGAATTGAACTCGATTTATACTAATATTTTTGAACTTTTATTTGTTGAATCGAATCCAATACCAGTCAAGTGGATGTTACAAAGAATGGAAAGAATTGGTTCAGGTATAAGACTTCCCTTAGTTCCATTTAGCAAAGATTTCCATGAGAAAACTATAAACGAGATGATAAAATTAAAACTATTATGAAAAACTTGAAATATTATTCTGCGCTTTTATTTTTAATTGGAGCCTCCTCCTGTTCATATATATCAGGACCTGAAGGATTTTTTCCCGAAACAAAAGATGATTTTTTTAATGAAACACTTTCACCAGATTTAGATTTGCCGGCAGGTGAGATAGCAATCAACAAGGATGACCATTATCCACCAATTAGCAAAGGTATTGCGCCGGCGGAGGCGCAAGACATCCCAGCCCCTAGGCAAATATTTTCTTCAGGAGAATCAAATGAAGTTCAGCTAAGACGTCTGGGTGAGCTTATGTGGGTTTATGTTGAAACCCTTCCTTCTACCTCATGGCCAATCACAAAAAATTATTTTGAAGCTTCTGCAATGTCAATACTTGAAGCAGATCCAGATTCTGGGATTATGCTTATCAAATTCTCCGATAGCAAAAATCTAAAAATAACGATTGAGCATGGTATCAAAGAGGCTTCAACAGAAATTTTTCTCTCCTCTTACGGCATAGATGAAAATTCATTACTAGATGAAGACCCGGAGTTTATCCAACAAGAGTTAGAAAAGATTGTTAACTATATGGCAAGTTCTGCATCATCTTTTTCAGGAACCTCATTGGCAGCTCAAAACTTAAATGATCGCAAGAAAGCAAAGATTTTCAATGTTAATGATCAAACAATTATTGAGCTAGATTTAGGTTTTGATAGAGCCTGGTCTGCTGTAAGCAAGGCCCTTAAAGCAGGAAATATTACCTCAAATGACATTGATAGAGATAGTGGAATTTTTCTGGTTAGCTACTCTGTTGAATCTGAAAGTAGTAGCTGGTTTTCTTTTCTAAATTTTAACAATAACGATGAAAGTAATAATTCACTGTTGCTTGGAGAGGCAGCTGAATTTAAAATAATACTTGAGTCAAAAGATGAGAAGACCAAAATTCTTGTAGAGTCCCTTGAAGGCGCATCGGAAGAAGCTGAAGCACTTATCTCTAAAATTAATGAATTATTAAGTTAGAACATTATGGAAAAAATATCACAAATTACTACTGGAAAAGCTAAATCCTTATTCACCACTGCTGAGACTGATCAGTTGATCATGGAATTTAGAGATGATACGTCTGCATTTGATGGTAAGAAAATGGAAGCTTTGGATAACAAGGGAAAGGTTAACAACCAATTCAATGCTTTTGTTATGGAGTTTCTTGCTTCAAAGGGTATAGAAACTCATTTTATAAAACTACTATCGAATAATGAGTCCCTTGTTTACAACTTAGAGATGTTTCCTATTGAATGTGTTGTTAGAAATAGAGCAACTGGCTCGCTTTGCAAAAGACTGGGTATTGAAGATGGGTTGATACTTGACCCTCCATTATTTGAATTTTTTCTAAAAGATGATGACTTAGGAGATCCTTTAATTAATGATCATCACATAGAATCTTTTGGGTGGGCTTCCCAAGAAGATGTTGATTTAATGAGAGATCTAACACTTCAAGTTAATGATATTTTGGTAGATTTTTTTATGGAAGCTAACCTAATTCTTGTAGATTACAAATTAGAGTTTGGAAGGTTGAATGGAAAAATGCTTTTAGCAGATGAGTTTACTCCAGATGGATGTCGTTTATGGGATAAAGAAACCTTAACAAAAATGGACAAGGATAGGTTCCGCCAAGATCTTGGTAATGTAATAGAAACTTATGGCGAAGTAGGTAAGCGCCTAGGTATGCAGATAAAACTTGACTAAATTAGTCAGGTATTGATAATACCTGCATGAACTTTACAACTAAGAGTCGTTATGCAGTCAATGCGTTAGCAGACCTTCAACACCTTTCAAATGATCAAAGTCCAGTTGCTTTGAAAGATATTGCTCGCCGCCAAGGAATTGATTTAACCTATTTGGAGCAATTATTTCGTAAATTAAGAATTGCTGGAATCGTAAAAAGTATTCGCGGAAGAAATGGAGGCTATGTTTACGCCTCTCAACCCCAAAGCGTTAGCATTAAATCCATAATGAATGCAGTCGAGGAAAACTTGGATGCAACAAATTGTGCTGGTACTTCGTCCTGTCATTCTGGTCAAAAATGTAACTCTCACAAATTATGGGATGATCTTAATTCTGTGGTCGATGAATTTTTAACTGATATTTCCATTACAGATCTTGTTGAAAAGCCTAAAGACCCCCATATACATCTTAAGGAAATTCAATAATGAGCAATACAGTGAACTTACCAATATATTTAGACTATGCATCTACAACTCCGGTAGATCCAAGAGTTGCTAAAAAAATATCTGATCATCTTACATTAGATGGTAATTTTGGAAATCCAGCGTCTCGATCGCATAAATTTGGTTGGAAGGCCGAAGAGGCTGTTGAAGAAGCGAGGTCTCATGTAGCAAACTTAGTTGGGTGTGATCCCCGAGAGATCGTGTGGACATCTGGAGCAACTGAGGCTGATAATCTTGCAATTAAAGGCATTGCAAATTTTTATCAATCTAAAGGCAAGCACATTATTACATCCAAAATAGAGCATAAAGCAGTTCTAGATCCTTGCAGGCAGCTTGAAAGAGAGGGGTTTGAGGTAACTTACCTTGAGCCAAATGATGGTGGAATTATTAGTCCAGAATCAATTTTAGATGCAATAAGAGAAGATACTATTTTAATTTCTATAATGCATATTAATAATGAGTTAGGAACTGTTAACGATCTTGTGAGCATTGGGAAGCTTGCTCGTGAAAAAGGAATTTTTTTTCATGTAGATGCCGCACAAAGTACTGGCAAAGTAGACATTGATCTAAGCAGTCTTCCTGTAGACTTAATGTCCTTTTCAGCACATAAAACTTATGGACCTAAGGGAATCGGCGCATTATTTGTAAGAAGAAAGCCAAGAGTAAGAATTGAAGCTCAAATTCATGGAGGCGGCCACGAGAGAGGCATGAGATCTGGAACGCTACCAACTCATCAGATAGTCGGAATGGGCGAGGCATTTAGAATTGCTAAAAAAGAAATGAATGCAGACAAAGAAAGAATTGAATTACTTCATAATAAATTTTATGAATCTGTTTCCAAGATTGAAGAAATTTATGTGAATGGTGATGTTAACAATAAAGTTAAAAATATTTTAAATATTAGTTTTGCTTATGTTGAAGGAGAGTCATTAATCATGGCCTTAAAAGATATAGCTGTTTCATCAGGATCAGCTTGTACTTCAGCAAGTTTAGAGCCATCCTATGTGCTAAGAGCATTGGGAAGAAAGGATGAGCTTGCATCTAGCTCTATCCGTTTTTCCTTCGGAAGGTTTACCACTGAGGAAGATGTGGAATATACATTAACTTTAATTAACCATGCTGTTGAAAGACTAAGAGAGCTATCACCTTTGTGGGAAATGTATTTAGATGGAATTGATCTTAATACAGTAGATTGGCAAACACACTAAATATTGGGAGGTATTTATGGCGTACAGTAAAAAAGTTGTAGATAAATTTGAAAACACTATTAATGAACCTGCAAAGTTTAATGTTGGAAGGTTTGACCCGAAGGAAATGAATGTGGGTACGGGAATGGTTGGCGCCCCAGCCTGTGGTGACGTTATGAAGCTTCAAATTAAATGTGAGAGTCAAGGCAACACTCATGTAATTAAAGATGTCAAATTTAAGACTTATGGTTGTGGCTCTGCTATCGCCTCCTCAAGCGAATTAGTAGAGATGCTAATTGGTAAAACTCTTGAAGAAGCAAAGGAGATTAAGAATATTGATATTGTGGAAGCACTTGAGTTGCCTCCTATCAAGATTCATTGCTCTGTTCTGGCAGAGGACTCTATTAAACAAGCTATTGAAGATTACGAGCAGAAGCAGTAGTTATGGAAAAATTTTCACCACAAGAGCTGAACTTCTCAGAAAAGGCTATTTCTCATTTTACTTCTAGCTTGCGCAATAGAGGGAAGGGTCATGGTGTCAGAATAGGTGTCAAGGAAGCAGGATGCTCTGGGTTTGAATATTTTTTTGAGTACGTCGATACTCAACAAGCAGCTCATAATGATTTTATTTTTAATAGAGGTGAGTGCAAAATTTATGTTGATCAGGAAAGCTTAAATTATTTAAAAGGTAGCCTGGTTGATTACTCTGAGGATGGTTTAAATCAAGGAATTAAATTCCACAACCCCAATGCTAAAGCAGTATGCGGTTGTGGTGAAAGTTTTACTATCTAGCATGGCACGCATCAAATTATTACCTCATTTTGAGTTATGTCCTGATGGCGCAGAATTTGAAACTCTTGCAGATGAATCTATCTGTGAAGCAGCCCTAAGATCCGGAATTAAAATTGAACATGCTTGTGAAATGTCATGTGCTTGTACAACTTGTCATATTATCGTCCGAGATGGATTTAATGACCTCAATGAAGCATTAGAGGTTGAAGAAGATATGCTTGATAAGGCATGGGGGCTTGAACCAAATTCACGATTAAGTTGTCAAACTATTCCAGATAAAGGAAGTTTTACTGTTGAGCTACCCAAATATACCATTAACCAAGTTTCCGAGGACCATTAATGAAAACTACTTGGTCAGATATCTTAGAAATAGCCATAGATCTTCTTGAAACTCATCCAGATGTCGACCCGCAATGGATAAGTTTTCCAGACTTACATCAAAAAATATGCAACCTAAAGAATTTTGATGATAACCCTAATAACTCTAATGAAAAAATACTTGAAGCGATTCAGATGGCATGGATGGATGAATCGAGTTAAGTCCCCTATAATGACGCAAATTTAGGAGCAACATTATGTCAAAACAAAGAACACTTTCAATTATTAAGCCAGATGCAACATCAAAAAACATTATTGGTAAAATAATAGATCGCTTTGAAGAAAATGATCTTAAAGTTGTAGCCGGAAAATTGATTCATATGAACGAAACAAAAGCTGCAGGTTTTTATGCTGAACATGAGGGAAGACCATTTTTCCCCAATTTAGTTGAATATATGACTTCAGCCCCAGTTTTTGTTCAAGTGCTAGAGGGAGATAATGCTGTATTAAAAAATAGAGAGCTTATGGGTGCAACTAATCCAAGTGACGCAGATCCAGGAACAATTAGAGCAGATTTTGCTGAAACAATTGATGCAAATGCTGTTCACGGATCAGATTCTACGGAAAGTGCAGCCAGAGAGATCTCTTATTTTTTTGATGACAGCGAAATCTTTTAATTGAGTGCCTAAAGAAAAAATTAATCTGCTTGGCTCCTCCCATGAGTCTTTAGTAGATTTTTTCAGTTCAATCGATCAGCCTGCCTTCAGGGCTTCCCAGCTGATGAAGTGGATTCATCAAAGAGGTGTTCTTGATTTTATGGACATGACTGATTTTAGTCTTGATTTAAGAAATCAATTAAAAAAAATTGCTAAAGTTCTTCCTCCTATTGTGGAGGAAACTTTGCTCTCCTCCGAAGGAACCCAAAAGTACTTAATCAAGCTTGATTCAGGCTCAATGATTGAGATGGTTAAGATCCCTGAGAAAAAAAGATTGACTCTTTGTATTTCCTCTCAAGCTGGATGTGCATTGCAATGCACTTTTTGCGCAACTGGTGCTCAAGGCTTTGAAAGAAACTTAACAGATGCAGAAATTATAGGTCAGTTGTGGTTAGCAAATTTTTATGAAAATCCACAGCAGCCTATTTCAAATGTAGTTTTTATGGGTATGGGGGAACCCCTTTTAAATATTGAACCTGTTCTCAGTTCTATCGCCCTAATGCAACATCAGAATGCTTATGGCCTTTCAAAACGTAGGATTACACTCAGCACATCGGGCATTGTTCCAGAGATCAATAAATTAGCATCTAGAACCGATGTTTCATTGGCAATTTCCTTGCATGCTGCGAATAATACATTGAGAGATGAGATAGTTCCTATTAATAAAAAGTATCCATTAAATGAGCTGATGGATGCATGTAAAAATTATCTTAAAACTCAGAGTAAACGCAAAACAATTACCATTGAATATATTTTAATTGATGGGGTAAATGACACATTAGACCATGCAAAAAGCTTGGTGAAGATACTTAATGGATTATCTTGCAAGGTTAACTTAATTCCATTTAATCCATTTGATGGGTGTCATTATCACAGATCCCAAGAAGATATTATTGCTAACTTTAAAAATTATCTTGTAAAAAAAGGCATTATTACAACTTTGAGAATAACAAGAGGTGATGCCATCGATGGAGCATGTGGCCAGCTTGTAGGCAAGTTAACTAAAAGCATTAAAGGTAAAAATAAAAACAATTCAATTAATTTAATAAATACACAATGACTTTAAAATCTGCACATACAGGCAAGATTGGAAAAGCATTTAAAAATGCTAGAACATACCGAGATCTTAGCTTGAGAGAAGTTGCATTAAAGACTCTTATTAATATTGATTACATCAAAGCCATTGAATCAGGTGATTATTCAATTTTTCCAGCAAGAATATTTGCAGTTCAATATTTTGAAAAATATTCAAAATTTCTAGGCCTGCAAATACCTTTTTTTGATATTTATAACGCTGACGTGGTTGCAGAGTTAGAAAAACAGGAGCTGGCTAAAAACCCTAAAAATTTCTTTTTGGAGAAGAATTTATTCTCTATTTTTGCAACTTGTCTTTTTGTTATATTGATATTTTTTGTTATTTTTTTAATTAATTTAACTTCAACTAGGGTTATTGATGAGCCAGTCAAAAACATAGAGCAAATTATGCCTCTTAATAAAGATCCTGAGAGTAATTTGTTGAATAAATCAGAGATTAATAGCTTGCATCTTGAAATCAATAATTTTTTTATTAAGGATGCACTTGATTCATCGGGTCTCAGTGTTAATGTTGATTTAGCAGAACCAATATTATGAATAATTCCTGGATAAAGCGAAGAAAGACAAACCCGATATTTGTGGGCAATGTTGGAATTGGCGGAGAATATCCAATTTCTATTCAGTCAATGACGAACACGAATACTGCAGATGTTCAGGCTACCATTAAACAGATTGAAGGTTTAAAGGCTGCTGGAGCTGACATTGTAAGAGTATCTGTTCCGGATGAGGAGTGCGCGAAAGCTTTTAAAAAAATTAAGAATTCAGTCACAATTCCATTAGTAGCAGATATCCATTTTGACTATAAAATAGCTCTTCTTGTTGCTGATTCAGCTGATTGCCTCAGAATTAATCCTGGTAATATTGGCAAAGAAAACAAAGTTCAGCAAATTATTCAAGCTGCAAAAGATCATGATGTTCCAATCAGAATAGGGGTAAATGCTGGCTCACTAGAAAAAGATTTACAAAAAAAATATGGGGAGCCTAATTCTGATGCTCTAGTTGAGTCAGCATTGAGACATGTCGAGATTTTAGATAGGTATAATTTTACAAACTTTAAGTTAAGTTTAAAGGCTTCAAATATTCAAATGACTGTAGAAAGTTATAGAAAATTTTCTAAATTACTCAATCAACCATTGCACTTAGGCATTACAGAATCTGGCAGTTATAGAGCTGGATCAGTGAAATCATCTATAGGCCTTGGCATGCTTTTATCAGAGGGCATCGGAGACACAATCCGAGTTTCCCTTGCATCTGATCCGATAGATGAAATTAAGATTGGTTGGGATATCTTGAAAAGTTTAAATTTAAGGAGCCGGGGGATTAGGATTGTTGCCTGCCCTAGCTGCTCAAGACAAAATTTTAATGTCATCGAAGTCGTGAATGAGTTAGAAAATAGGTTTGAAGGCATATCTGAAGATTTAGAAGTTGCAATTATAGGTTGCTATGTAAATGGCCCAGGTGAATCTAAGGCAGCTGATGTGGGCCTTACTGGAGGACCCAGCAATCTACTTTATGTCAATGGCACCCCTTCAAAAAAAGTCTCTAATGAGAAACTTGTTGATACAATAGAGGATCAAGTAAGAGAGCAACTTGAAAAAAGAAAATCATCAAATATTATTGCTAAAGGTTAAGAAGTGAAAATTCAATCATTAAGAGGTATGCCAGATTTATTTCCAGAAGATTTGGAACGATGGCATCTCCTAGAATCAAAACTTGCAGAAATATTTAATTCATTCAATACCAAAGAAATCAGAACCCCTGTTCTAGAATCAACTGAGCTGTTTGGAAGATCGGTGGGAGATTCATCTGATATTGTGAATAAAGAGCTATATTCATTTTTGGATCGCAATGATGACAGCATTAGCTTGAGACCAGAGGGTTCAGCGAGCGTCATTAGAGCTGTTATTCAAAAAAAACAAGAGCATGAAAAGCATAAATTATGGTATCAAGGACCAATGTTTCGCTACGAAAGACCTCAAAAAGGAAGGTTTAGACAATTTCATCAAGTTGGAGTGGAGTATCTTGGTTTTGAAGAGGGCATTTCAGAATATGAATTAATATCTATGGTTTTGCAGATTAATCAACTCCTTGGGATCGGTGAATATACCATCAAAATAAATCATTTGGGTGACTCCGAAGCAAAAGTAAATTTTTGCAATGCTTTGGTATCTTTTTTATCCCCCCATATTCAAGATTTGCATGAAAAAGATCAATCAAGGCTAAACTCTAATCCTTTAAGGATCTTGGATTCCAAAGAGCACTCAACCCAAGAGCTTTTAAAAGATGCCCCTAAATTTCAAGATTATATTTCTAAAGACTCAAAGATTTTTTTAAACAACCTTGTCAAAAGCTATGAAAGTAAATGTGATATTCAAATTGATCATTCTCTAGTCAGGGGCTTGGATTACTACACTGGAATTGTTTTTGAGGTTGTATCAAAAGACCTTGGAGCTCAAGATGCATTTCTTGGTGGTGGAAGGTATGACAATCTTTCAGGCCAACTAGGTGGCAAAGATATGCATGCTATAGGTTTTGCCATTGGTTTAGAAAGAATTATTGAATTATTGAAGGTTTCAAACCAATCTTTACCTCAAAAAACCGCATTTATTATTACAGGGGAGCAGATTGAGAAAAAAACCTATAAAATAGCCGATGATCTCAGAAGGTCCAATAATAAGGTTACCTTAGATACTTTTTTAAGCGCAGGAAGTTTGAAATCTCAGCTTAGAAGGGCAAATAAAAATAATTGTAATTTTGCAATTATTATTGGTGACAACGAATTACAAAGTGGAAAAATAATTTGGAAAGACCTTGGCGAGGATGGAGAGCAAGAGTTGTTGAGCGTCGAAGAATTATTAAATAAATATACAAATCTTTAGGAGATAAAATGGCAGAGTTTAATTCAGATGAAGAAAGATTTGCAGCGATTGTAAATTTTTTTAAAGATAATAAAAACTTTCTTTTAATTGGGTTCGCTTTGATATCAATAGTTTTAATCACCTCAATAAGCTATCAATCGTTCACCTCAAATCAAAATGCTCGAGCAGCTGAAATATATGATGCATGGTTTACTGGACTCGCAGCTGAATCGGCAGACTCCGATGAAACAAATATTAATTTTAATTCCTTGCAGGAAAAATATGCAAATACAGGCTATGGACAGCTTGCAAGAATGATTCGAGGTTCATCTCTTGCTAGAGAAGGCGATTTAGAAAGCGCTTTGTTAGAGTTTCAAGAACTTTCACAAATATCTTCTGGTCTATTTGGTAATGATTTACTTAATTCCATTGCTCAGCTCAACATTGCAAGAATTGAGTTAAGTAAGAATAATTATTCTAATGCTCTAAAAGCCTTGGAATCTTTTAACTCAGATTCTGAGCATCCATTAGTATATGAATTGAAAGGAGATGCATTGTTGGGTCTTAAGAAAAATAATTTAGCGTTAGATCAATTTTCACTAGCGATTGAGAATACCATAGATGAATCTCAAAAATCTCTTTTAAAAATGAAGGTTAATAATATTACTCAGTAAAACCAATGCATAAAAATTTATTACTAAGCTTTTCTTTAATTTTAATTTCTTCTTGCTCAACGCTAGCTTTTTGGTCAGATGAATCAGAAGAGGAGACTGTTGAGCCAGTTGAACTTCAATCTATTCAAAATGAATTTCCTGTATCTATTCAATGGAAAAAATCATTTAAAGGTAGCAATACCTTGGGCTCTTTTAAGCCATCTTTTTATTCTGGTGAAATGTTAATTGCCGACCCGGAGGGAAATATTGTTTCAAATAACCCGCAATCTGGAAAAATGAATTGGAAAATAGCCCTAGAAAGAGAGCTATCTGCAGGTATAGCTGCAGGATTCGGAAAGTTGGTTGTCTCTGATACAAATGGATTTGTTATAGCTCTTGATTCAGCGACCAAAGAAATTCTTTGGGAAAAGAATATTGGCGGCGAAGTGCTTTCTAATGCGGTTGTGAATGCTTCTTTAGTGCTTGTTAAAAATTCTGTTGGTGAGCTTGTTGCTTTAAACTCTTCAACGGGTGAAATTAAATGGTCATTTAGATCTCAATTACCAGCATTAACTGTTCGTGGAACTGGTGAGCCTATCGTAGAAAATGGAATAGTCTTTTCAAGCTTTGACAATGGTCGCCTTGCAGCTTTTCAGCTAGACACAGGTTTTTTTCTATGGGATGGACCTATCTCCTTTGTTGAGGGTTCATCAGAATTAGAAAACCTTATAGATGGAGACTCTGCACCAGTTCTAGCTAAGCAACTAATTTTTGCTACAAACTACCAAGGTAATATAACCGCATTTGACGTGGCTCAAAAAAGACCTGTTTGGAACTCTAATGCATCATCTTTTCACTCTCCAGTTATCGCGAATAATATGATTATGGTATTGGAAGAAGATGGTTCAATTTTATCTTTTTCTTTGGCAAACTTGGCTCCCTCTTGGAGCTCAGAAGAGTATTCACGCAGGCAACTATCAAATGGAGCAACTTTTAAAAATTTAATGTTGGTTGGAGATTTAGAAGGATACCTTCATGTAATTAACCCTTTAACAGGGATAACTGTAGGTCGAAAAAAGGTTTCAGGAAATCCTATAATGAGCATTATTACTTTTAGAGAGTCTGCTTATATTATTGACCAGGAATCTAATATAGTTGCAGTTACGCTCTAAAATGATCTTTAAAAATGTTAAATTCAATAGCAATTCTTGGCCGACCAAATGTTGGCAAATCCTCTTTATTTAACAAGTTAACTAAAAGCAGAAATGCAATTGTTTCTGATTTTTCAGGTCTAACGAAAGATAGAAACTTTGGCTATACGACGATCAAAGATCAAAAATACTTAATTATAGATACTGGCGGTGTTGGATCTGAGGTTACTGAGTTTAGTGCTGCGATTACGGAGCAAGCACTAATAGCAGCAGAGGATTCAAACCTTATTCTATTGCTTATTGATTCATCGGAGGAGCTCACAGCCGATGATATTGATTTATTCCAGACTATACGAAAAATGAATAAAGATTTTCGCGTAGTTCTCAATAAGATTGATATTAAGAAAAGATCAAATGCTAAGGAAGATCTTTTGCAGAGAGGTTCTGGAGAGATTTTAGAGATTAGCGCAGAGCATTCAAGAGGAATAAAAGAATTACAGTCATTCATAGCAGAAAACTTTAATGAAGATGTTAATGATGATGAGGAAGTGGCTGGAACAAAAATAGCTGTTATCGGCAGACCGAATGCAGGCAAATCAACATTTATTAATCAATTTACAAAGCAAGATCGTTTAATTGTTTCAGAGATTCCAGGAACAACAATTGATTCCATTCATGTCCCTTTTAAGTTTGATGGAGAGCAATTTGTATTTATAGATACAGCCGGGATAAGAAAAAAATACAAACAAAGTCATGCTGTGGAATATTTTTCTTATGTTAGGGCCATGCATGCTGTAGATGAATCCGACATAGTATTGATGATCATTGATGCTTCTGACGGAGTCGTGGATCAGGATCTAAGAATTTTAAATTTAATAAGAGAATATGGAAAGCCAGTTGTTGTTGCCTTAAATAAAATTGATGAGCTAACCCCCGAGCAGATAACTAATTTGCAAGAAACAAAAAAATTTCAAAATTCAGCTTTAAATGATTTATTGCTAATGCAAATATCAGCATTGCATAAGCGGGGTTTTAAAAGGCTCTTTGATACATTAGCAAAAGTTCATAAAGTTGCTACAACAAAATTCTCTACTGGAAAGTTAAATAAATTACTCTCACGATTTACTAACTCAACTAACACCCCAAGTATTGCAGGTCGACAAGTAAAAATGAGATACATACATTTTGGAGGAGTGCATCCAACCAAATTTATAATTCACTCAAACTTCTCGAGCAAAATCCCAGCAAACTACAAGAGGTATTTAATTAATTCTTTTAGAGAAGAGCTGAAGCTTCAAAGTGTTGAACTTAGTATTATTTTTAAAAAGGGAGATAACCCATTTGAAGGTAAAAAAAATGAACTTTCTGCAAGACAAATTAAAAAGAAAAAAAGACTAGTAAAACACGTAAAAAAATCAAAAAAGTAAGATTTTCTTTTTTAAATTCCGTATAATTTAGGCCTGTACAGCACCAAAAAAGGAACAAATGTCAAATAAACTAGTTTATATTAATTTATTTAAGATACAGCTGCCGCTATCTGCTCTTTTATCAATAACACATAGAGTTTCTGGCATGTTAATTTTTTTTTTAGTTCTGCCGGCATCAGCTTACATATTAAATATTTTACTAGATAGTCAGCTATCATATGATCTATTTATCGAAAGCTACCAATCTTCTACTTTATTAAGAACATTTGTCCTTTTTAATATTCTAATTTTTCAATATCATATTATTGCTGGCTTGCGACATATGTTGATGGATTTTCATATTATTAGCGAGACTCTTTTAGCATCTAATAGGTCGGCAGTCATTGCATTACTTTTATTTGCAGTCAATGCGATGTTAACTATCTGGGTCCTTGTATGAATATAGGCAAAACTCTTTGGTATCTTCAGAGATATACAGCTATCTATTTTTTACTATTTCTTGGATATATTGAATTCATCAGCCTAACTGGCCGATTTAGTTTTCAATTTTTTAATGAAAGTCTTACGTTTAAACTGCTAATCACTCTTTTTATAATTCTTGCATGTCTTCACGCATTTGTTGGACTCTGGACAATTGGTACTGACTATTTAACAAAACGAACATTAGGTTTTTTATCTCCATACCTTTCAACTTATGCTGATTTCCTTCGAAAAGGTTTTGAATTCTTTTTTGTTCTACTTGGTTTATCACTTGTTATTTCTTATCTTTTAATTATCTGGTCTTAATATGGAAATTTATAATTCTTCAAACATTAAAACATTTGAATTTGATGCCTTAATTATTGGTGGTGGTGGCTCCGGAATGAGAACCTCGCTTGAGCTAGCAAAGTCTGGTTTAAAAACCGCGGTGGTTTCAAAAGTTTTTCCAACTAGATCTCACACCGTGTCAGCACAAGGCGGCATAACATGTGCAATTGCAAGCGATGATCCCAATGATGATTGGAGGTGGCACATGTATGACACTGTTAAGGGGTCTGATTATATCGGTGATCAAGATGCTATTGAGTATATGTGTTCAGAAGGGCCAAAAGCTGTTTTTGAACTTGAGCATATGGGACTTCCTTTTTCTAGAACAGAGAGTGGTCGGATTTATCAACGACCCTTTGGAGGCCAATCAAAAGATTTTGGAAAAGGTGGTCAGGCTGCAAGGACTTGCGCAGCAGCCGATAGAACTGGACATGCGCTCCTGCACACTCTCTATCAAAATAACATAAAGGAAGGTTCTAACTTCTTAAATGAATGGTTTGCAGTTGACTTGGTGCTTAATCAATCAAAAGAAGTGACAGGCGTAATTGCATTCTCTATTGAATCTGGAGAAGTTGCTTACCTGAAATCCCAGGCAACAGTGATGGCAACTGGAGGGGCTGGAAGAATATATTCATCAACAACAAATGCCCTAATTAATACAGGAGATGGCTTAGGAATGTCACTGAGAGCAGGCTTTCCCGCTCAAGATATGGAGATGTGGCAATTTCACCCAACTGGCATTTATGGAGCCGGCTCATTGGTTACTGAGGGTTGCAGAGGAGAAGGTGGCTACTTAATAAATGCAGATGGCGAGAGATTCATGGAGAGATACGCCCCAAATGCTAAAGATTTAGCGGGAAGAGATGTTGTTGCTAGATCTATGGTTTTAGAAATTTTAGAAGGTCGAGGGTGTGGTGAAAATAAAGATCATGTATTTTTAAAATTGGATCATTTGGGCGCAGATGTTTTAAATGCAAAATTACCAGGGATATGTGAACTCTCAAGAACATTTGCTGGAGTGGATCCAATCTACAATCCAATTCCTGTTGTGCCTACTTGTCACTACATGATGGGCGGAACGCCAACAAACATTCACGGACAAGCATATACCCAGTCCAATGGTGCCGACGAAATAGTTTCTGGCTTATTCTCTGTTGGAGAGGCTGCGTGTGTATCTGTTCATGGGGCCAATAGACTTGGCGGTAACTCTCTACTAGATTTAGTTGTCTTTGGTCGAGCTGCTGGTCTACATATTCAAGAGTCACTCAAAACTGGCGGTGGTGTTTCTGATGCTAGCAGCGATGATATCAATAAAGCTTTAGATGGTCTCAATAAACTCAATGCATCAACTGAAGGATATGAGGTTGCAGAAGTAAAACGCGAGCTTCAATCTGTTATGCAAAATTACTTTGGAGTTTTTCGCAGAGGTGATTTTATGGAAAAGGGCGTGGCCGCACTTCAAGACATTAGAGAAAAAATATCTAACTTACACCTTAAGGATAAGAGCCTGGCATTTAATACAAATAGAGTTGAGGCTCTTGAGCTTCAAAATTTATTTGAAGTGGCAGAGGCAACTGCAATAGCTTCATTTGAGAGAACCGAAAGTAGGGGCGCTCATGCTCGTGATGATTATAAGGAGCGAGATGACGAGAATTGGCTGTGCCATTCTCTATATGATCCAATTCAAAAGGCTTTAAGTAAGAGAGATGTCAATTTTGAGCCTGCGCAGGTTGAAACTTTTGAACCCAAGGTTAGAACATATTAATTTTTTTAAAGAGATTGAATAATGATTGATGTAAATATTTATAGATATAACCCAGAAACAGATAAGTTCCCTTACACGCAAACTTACTCTATTAAAAAACCAGAAAAAGATATTATGTTGCTGGAATTATTGAATATCCTTAAAGAGCAAGATACTTCTATTTCATATAGGCGTTCATGCAGAGAAGGGGTATGTGGTTCTGATGGGATGAATATTAATGGAAAAAATGGCCTCGCATGCATAACCCCAATTTCTGAAGTTATTAAAAATAATAAAATTGAATTAAGGCCTTTGCCAGGATTGCCTGTTATCCGAGATCTTGTGGTTGATATGACAGAATTCTATGCGCAGTACGACAAAATTAAACCGTTTTTACAAAACGATAGCGTGCCTCCAACCGAAGAAAGACTGCAAACTCCAGGAGATAGAGACAAGCTTGATGGTTTATATGAATGTATATTATGCGCGTGTTGCTCAACAAGCTGTCCTTCTTTTTGGTGGAATCCAGATAAATTTGTTGGCCCAGCTGCATTGTTGCAAGCTTACAGGTTTATTGCTGATAGCAGGGATACAAAAACTTCTGAGAGGCTCGAAGCATTATCAGACCCATTCAGTGTTTACAGATGCCACGGCATTATGAACTGTGTAAATGTATGCCCTAAAGATCTTAATCCTAACCATGCAATTGGTGAGATCAAATCAATACTTCTTTCCAACAAAAAGAAACAAGATATTATTATTTCTGACGGGGCTAATTAGGTTTTCAAATGAACAACATGGAGGCATTCTGGTCTACCTCACATACCTCAGGTGCCCAGAGCTCATATTTAGAATCTTTATATGAGTTATATTTAAAAGATCCAACATCCATTCCAGATGATTGGAAAATCTATTTTGATTCCTTGCCTCGGGTTGAAGGGTCCCAGGGTGAAAGATCCCACCAGGATGTAATTAATAGATTTAAAGAGGAGCCAATCAATCAACCTCTTGCAGTCCAATCTGAGGTAAACACTACCCATTTAAAACAGGTAAAAGTTATACAGCTAATACAAGCATATAGAAATAGGGGTCATCAAAAAGCCAAACTAGATCCATTAGGTTTAAAACTTGTGCGTCATTGTGATGATCTTGATCTTGAATTTCATGGCTTAGATAACTCAGACTTATCGGAGGTATTTGAAACAGATACTTTAAAGATAGGAAAAAATAATGCGACTTTATCAGAGATTATTGATGGACTAGAAAAGATATATTGCGGCACCTTAGGAATCGAGTACAACTATATCTCCTCTTTATCTGAGCGAACATGGTTTCAGCAACGTCTAGAGCCTAATCTTGGAAAGCTCAATTTTAATGCCAATGAAAAAAAATATATTTTAAAACGTTTAAGCTCTGCTGAGGGCCTTGCTAAATTTCTAGCATCTCGATATCCGGGCATGAAAAGATTTGGAATTGATGGGGCAGAATCTCTTATTCCATTGGTTGATAGTCTCATTCAGAATTGCGGTATTTTTGGTGCAGAGCAAATTTGTTTTGGAATGGCACATAGAGGCAGATTAAACCTGCTGGTTAATGTTTTAGGAAAATCACCCAAAGAACTATTCACAGAGTTTGAAGAAAACTTTGAATTAGAGGGTGCGAGTACGGGAGATGTTAAATACCATCTTGGTTTTTCAACAAATATCCTGACGCCTAATGGAGAGATTCATGTTTCTTTGGCCAATAATCCATCTCACCTAGAGATTGTTGATCCAGTGGTTTTGGGCTCGGTTCGTGGCAGGCAAGATAGGTTAAAAGATACGAATAAAGAATTGGTTGTTCCAATTCTCATTCATGGCGATGCATCTTTTTCTGGGCAAGGAGTGGTAATGGAAACCCTTCAAATGTCACAAACCAGAGGTTATGGAGTTGGAGGGACAATTCATGTAATTGTAAATAATCAAATTGGTTTTACTACGTCCAATGAAGAAGACTCTCGCTCCACACAATATGCTACGGATGTAGCAAAAATGATAGAAGCTCCCATTCTCCATGTAAATGGAGATGACCCTGAAATGGTCGTATTTGCAGCTAAATTAGCTTGCGAGTATAGGCATAACTTTAAAAAAGATATTATTTTAGATTTATTTTGTTATAGAAGAAGAGGTCACAATGAGGCTGATGAGCCATCATCAACTCAGCCACTCATGTATCAAAAAATTGCTGCCCATCCTTCCGTGAAGGATTCTTATCAGGAAGAACTTATTAGACAGAATGTTACCTCCGTATTAGATTGTGATGAAGCAGAAAAAAAATATAGATCTACATTAGAAAAAGGTAATTCCGTTGCCCATAACCTAGCAACAAAACCTAATAAATCAATGTGGTTTGATTGGACTCCCTATATCAATCAGATAGGCGATGTAAAAATTGAGTCATCAATTGATAAGACAAGGTTCCAAAAACTTGCCAAGATAGCATTCACCCCACCTGAAGCCTTTGTCGTGCAGAGGCAAGTAAAAAAAATATTCTCTGACAGGTTAGAAATGGCTGCTGGTAAATTACCAATTAATTGGGGGTTTGCAGAGAATATGGCTTACGCAACTTTGTTAGATGATGGTTACCCGATTCGATTTACAGGCCAAGACATCAGAAGAGGGACATTTTCTCATCGGCATGCTGTTGTTTTAAATCAAAAAGATGGTGAAGGTTCCATGCCCTTAGTACAAATAGCAGAAAGTGCTGATACTACAATTGATATTTATGATTCACTTTTATCTGAAGAGGCTGTTTTAGGTTTTGAGTATGGTTACTCTGCTACGCGCCCTTCTGGATTAGTGATTTGGGAGGCTCAATTTGGAGATTTTGTTAATGGGGCACAAGTAGTTATCGATCAATTTATTGTTTCGGCTGAGCATAAATGGGAGAGGCTTTCAGGCTTAGTCATGCTCTTGCCTCATGGTTATGAAGGACAAGGTCCAGAGCATAGCAGTGCTAGGTTAGAACGATTCTTGCAGTTATGTGCAAATGAAAATATTCAGGTATGTGTTCCCAGTTCGCCTGCTCAGATCTATCACCTTTTGAGATTGCAAACAATTCGTAAAATGAGAAGACCGCTAATTATTATTTCTCCTAAAAGCCTGCTTCGAAATCCTCAAGCAGTATCATTAATAGAAGATTTAACCGATGGTCATTTTGAATACGTGATTGATGATCAGCACCCAAATCCAGAAAAAGTAGAAAAAGTTATTATGTGTTCAGGCAAGGTTTATTATGATTTGTTCTCAAAAAGAGAGGAGCTAGGCATTGAAAACGTTGCCCTAGTAAGAATTGAGCAACTTTATCCTTTTCCATACGACACACTTGAGAAAATAATTAAAGCCTACTCAAATGTAAAGAATTTTACATGGTGCCAAGAAGAGCCAAGCAATCAAGGGGCCTGGTTCAGTCATCGACATAGGTTGCAAATAGTCCTTGATAGGATTAATGGCAATCAAATCGAGTTAGTAAGTCGCAAGGCTTCTGCAGCTCCAGCAGTAGGTTTAAATAAGTTACACCATCAACAACAAGAAGCTTTAGTAACAGAGGCTTTAACATCTTAGAGAAAATATTATGTCAACTGAAATAAAATCACCCACATTTCCTGAATCAGTAGCGGATGGAACTATCGCAAACTGGGTAAAGAAAGAAGGAGAGCCTGTAAAACAGGATGAGGTAATTGCTGAAATTGAAACTGATAAAGTAGTTTTAGAGGTTGTGGCACCATTCGATGGAGTTATCTCAAAAGTTCTTAAGCCAGCTGGAGAGATAGTTTTAAGTGCCGAATTAATCGCAGAATTTATAAAAGAATCTCAGTCAGAGATTTTAGATGTAGCTGGTAGCCAGAATGCCCCAGCGCCATCGACCGAAGCTCAACAAAAAATTAAACCTTCAAAAGAAACTAAAACTAAAGAAAATGGCCCAGCTGTAAAAAAATTACTTAAAGAAAATCAATTAGATCATGAGAGTATTGAAGGTTCAGGAAAAGATGGAAGAATTACTAAAGCAGATGTAGTCAATCATTTAGATTCAAAAAATAATACACATCTTTCAGACTCTGGAGAAACAAAAGCTGCTATTAAAGTTCCAAGAAAGTCTGATGGCAGACAAGAAGAGAGAGTGCCGATGTCTAGATTGCGGTCAACAATTGCCCAGAGGTTGCTCAGCGTTAAGCAAGAAACTGCAATGTTAACAACTTTTAATGAAGTTGATTTAAAGCCAATTAAAAATATGCGTGCAAAATATGGAAAAGATTTTGAAGCAGAACATGGAGTAAAGCTTGGTTTTATGGGCTTTTTTGTTTTAGCTGCAGTACAGGCATTAAAAAAGTTTCCAGTGGTGAATGCCTCAATTGACGGTAAAGATATTGTTTACCATGGGTATCAAGATGTTGGTGTTGCTGTTTCCACTGAGAGAGGATTGGTTGTTCCAGTCATCAGAGATGCAGACAATTTAAGGTTGGCAGATGTTGAAAAATCAATTTTAGATTACTCAGAAAAAGCTAAAAATGGTAAGCTCTCAATTTCAGAGATGCAGGGCGGCACATTTACCATCTCCAATGGAGGGGTGTTTGGCTCTTTGCTTTCTACTCCAATTTTGAATGCACCTCAAACAGCAATATTAGGCATGCACACCATTCAAGATCGACCCGTTGTAATAGACGGAGAGGTTGTAATTCGACCCATGATGTATTTAGCTCTGAGTTATGACCATAGGTTGCTTGATGGGAAAGAAGCTGTAGCTTTTCTTATTGCTATCAAGGACCAATTAGAATCCCCAGAAAAACTTTTATTAAATATATGAGGCTTAAAAATGTATGATGTTGTTGTTATAGGAAGCGGGCCTGCAGGATATGTTGCTGCAATCAGAGCCTCTCAACTAGGGCTGAAAACAGCCTGCATTGAAAAATTATCTAATGATGATGGAAGCTCTCAGTTGGGAGGCACTTGCTTAAATGTTGGCTGCATTCCTTCAAAAGCTTTGCTTGATTCCTCGCATCGATATGCAGATGCTCACAATCATTTCTCAGAGCATGGAATTGAAGTTAGTAAGCCTAAGATAGATATCCCAAAAATGATGAATAGGAAGAGTAAAATTGTTGCTCAATTGACTTCCGGAGTTTCAGGTCTTTTTAAAGCCAACAAAGTAACTCAAATTTCTGGACAAGCTAAAATTATTGACTCAACTAAAGTTGAAGTTTCATTCGAAGATAATATTGAAATTTTAGACACAAAAAATATTGTTATTGCTACTGGATCCTCACCAATAAACATCCCAGTTGCAAAGATTAATTCAAATAACATTGTAGACAGCACAGGGGCTCTAGAGTTTCAAACAGTTCCAAAAAAACTTGCCATTATTGGTGCGGGAGTGATTGGGCTTGAGCTAGGAAGTGTTTGGGCAAGATTGGGATCTGAGGTTACTGTTCTTGAGGCTATGGATGATTTTTTACCCATGGCTGATAAAAGAATTGCAAAGGAAGTTTTAAGAGAATTTAATAAGCAAGGATTGAATATTAACTTGGGTTGCAAAGTTACTTCAGCTAAATCTAATAAAAAAGAAGTCATAGTAACTTATGAAAATGATGGAAATGTATCCAACATAACTGTTGATAAATTAATTGTTGCCGTGGGCAGAAGGCCAAATGCAGAAAATCTCTTTCATGATAGCTGCGGCTTGTCTCTAGATGATCGCGGTTTCATACCTGTCAATGATTTTTGTGAAACCGATATCAAAAATATCTGGGCAGTGGGAGATGTTGTAAGAGGGCCAATGTTGGCGCATAAAGCTTCAGAAGAAGGAATTATGGTTGTTGAAAGAATTGCAGGTAAACATGCAGAAATGGAATATGAACTTGTTCCATCTGTGATTTACACTCATCCAGAAGTTGCATGGGTTGGAAAAAATGAGCAAGAGCTTTCTGAAGAGGGTATAAAATTCAAAACAGGATCTTTCCCATTTGCAGCAAGTGGAAGGGCCTTAGCATCTGGAGAAAGTACAGGCTTTATAAAGGTTATAGCAGATGAAAAAACAGATACAATACTTGGCGTTCATGCATTTGGACCCTCTGCTGCAGACATTGTTCAGCAGGGTGTTGTTGCAATGGAATTTGGAGCAAGTGCTGAAGACCTTGGATTGACTATTTTTAGTCATCCTACTGTATCTGAAGCATTGCATGAAGCAGCGATGGCTGTTAATGGCCAGGCAATACATATAGGAAATAGAAAAAAATGAATCTTCATGAATATCAAGGTAAAGAGCTTTTTGCAAAATTTGGTTTACCCGTTTCAAAAAATAAGGTTATTACTTCAGCAGAAGATGTAGTTAACGCTTGCAGAGATATTGGGGGAAGTAGGTGGGTGGTGAAGGCTCAAGTTCATGCAGGCGGAAGAGGTAAAGCAGGTGGGGTAAAGCTTGTTAATACTCCAGATGAGGCGGTGGAGTTTGCAAAGCACTGGCTGGGGAAAAGATTGGTAACCTACCAAACTGATTCCAATGGTCAGTTAGTAAACTCAATCTTGGTTGAAGAATGTACCGATATTGATAAAGAGCTTTATCTAAGTGCTGTTGTGGATAGAGGAACTCAAAGAATAGTATTTATTGGATCTAGTGAAGGTGGAGTAAATATTGAAGAAGTTGCAGATAAAACACCGGAAAAAATTATCTATGAACCAATAGATCCGCTAACAGGGCCTATGGCTTTTCAAGCAAGAAAAATTTCAAAGGTTTTGGGGTTAAATGCTGATCAGTCTAAACAATTCTTAAAAATGCTACCTCAGCTTACGGATCTATTTATCTCACACGACCTTAGCTTACTTGAGATTAATCCACTGGTTATTACACAAGGCGGCAAGCTCCATTGTTTGGATGCAAAAATTAATATAGATTCCAACGCTGTGTATAGGCAGCCAGAAATTCAAGAAATGCATGATCCATCTCAAGAGGATCCAAGAGAGTCAGAGGCTGCAATGAATGATTTAAGTTATGTTTCCCTTGAAGGAAATATCGGCTGTATGGTCAATGGAGCAGGCTTAGCTATGGGAACAATGGATACAATTAAGTATTTTGGGGGATCGCCGGCTAACTTTTTAGATGTTGGAGGAACAGCAACTCAAGAGAGAGTGTCCAAAGCTTTCAAATTAATCTTAGCTGATCCGGAGGTTAATGTAGTTCTTGTAAATATTTTTGGTGGAATTGTAAGGTGCGATCTTATTGCTGAAGGTATTTTAGCTGCTATTGAGGAAGTCGGTGTCTCAATTCCAGTAGTGGTGAGATTAGAGGGAAACAATGCTGATATCGGCAGTGATATTCTTGCCAAATCAAATGCTGAAATTGTTAGTTTAAATAATCTTGAAGATGCAGCGAAAAAAGCAGTGGAGTTAAGTAAATGAGTATATTAGTTAACAAAGATACACGTCTTTTAGTTCAAGGCTTTACCGGCTCTCAAGCTACCTTGCATTCTGAGCAATCTATTGAATATGGAACCAATATTGTTGGTGGAGTTACCCCAGGAAAAGGCGGACAAACTCATCTTGGTGCTCCAGTTTTCAATTCAGTTCATGATGCTGTTGAGGCTGTTCAGCCAAATGCATCAATTATTTTTGTTCCAGCTCCTTTCTGCAAAGATTCAATTTTAGAAGCTGCTGACGCAGGCATTAAACTAATTATTTGCATTACTGAGGGCGTGCCTACTCTTGATATGCTGATCGTTAAAAAGAGAATTGATGAACTTGGCATTCAATTAATTGGCCCTAATTGCCCAGGAATTATTACTCCTGGAGAAGCAAAGTTAGGAATCATGCCAGGCAGTATTCATATGGAGGGTTCAGTTGGTATTATTTCAAGGTCCGGTACCTTAACTTATGAGGCTGTTAAACAAACCACTGATTTAGGTCTTGGTCAAAGTACTTGCGTTGGTATAGGTGGAGATCCGATACCTGGTACTTCATTTATCGACGTATTAAAACTCTTCGAGGCAGATGATCAAACCAAAGCCATTGTCATGGTTGGTGAGATTGGAGGTACAGCTGAAGAAGAAGCAGCAGAATATATTCGTGATCATGTGTCTAAGCCAGTGATTTCTTATATAGCAGGTCAAACTGCTCCAGCAGGAAAAAGAATGGGTCATGCAGGGGCAATTATCGCTGGCGGCAAAGGAACTGCAGCAGATAAAATTAAAAAACTAGAAGAATGTGGTGTGCATATTGCAGAAAACCTACTGCAAATTGGATCTAAGGCAAAAGAGGTTCTTGGTTAGACCTAGCTATAAACTTTCTACTGATATAGTTTAATCTTGGAATAATTAATGTTGAAAATGCGGTTAACCCTGCGATCATTCCAATCCATACTCCTGCAGCACCCATTGGTTCGTTTATACCTTTGTAAGTAAGGTAATAGCCTGCCGGTAGTGCAATAAACCAATATGTTAAAATTAGCATTAGCATTGGACCAAAGGTATCTTTATAGCCTCTTAAGCTTCCAAGAGCACCCATTTGCAATCCATCCGGTATCTGAAAAATTGCAGCAAATACCAATAAATTTATAGCAATGCTAATCACCTCAAAGTCAGAAGAGTAAAGTGAAACAAGAGCTGTGCTAAAAAAAAGTATTGCAAAAGTATTGAGGCATGCACCAAGTAAACAAATCAAAATTGCGACATAGGAGGCATACCTGGCTTGACGCATATTCTCTTCACCAACTAAATTTCCAACCCTTGTAGCAGATGCCAATCCAATAGACAGAGGTAGCATAAAAAAGACACTTGCAATATTGATAGCTACCGTGTGCGCACTAATAATCTTTGCACCAAGAGATCCAATAATTAGTGCTGCTCCTGAAAACATACTAAGCTCCACAAAGACCCCAAACCCAATTGGAAGCCCAAGCTTAAGAGCCTCAATTGTTGTAGCCTTATTAGGCGGTGAAAATTTAGAAAATAATTCTATAGGTAGATAATCTTTCTTTTTTAGCAATATGAGTATTAATACAAGCAGCTCTATTGTGACATTAATGGAGGTGGCAATTCCACATCCAACACCACCCATTGATGGTATGCCGAAATAACCATACACAAAGATAATATCCAATGGGATATTTAATAACATACCAATAAATGCTACCCAGAAGACTGGAAGGGTTAGACCCATACCCTCACTGCAACAACGCAAGCAAGTAAATATCATATTTGCAATAAAGCCATAGGACATAGCTTTTAGGTAACCATCTGAGATTATTGCAATATCCTGATCAATATCAAAGAAAGGGATGAAGAAGCTTAAATTCCTGTAAGCAATAAAACCAATCAACCCTATAGCAAAGCTAACCCACAGTATTTCTCTGACCTTTTGACCAATTTCTATATATTTTCTTGCACCAAAAAGCTGGGCAACAATGGGAGTAACAGCAAATAAACATCCACCTAAAAGAAAATAGATTGGAAAAGATAGAGCATTCCCAATTGCAAGACCCGATAAATCGAGCGCACTTGCTTGTCCTGCGACAATTGTATCTGTGACACCCATACCCATATATGAGATCTGAGATCCATAGATTGGAATACCTATTTTAAGTAGTTGTTTTAGCTCTTTTAGTAATTTTTTCAAAAAAATAAACCCAGAAATTTCCCGGTACTTTATCATATAAGAACCATCTCAAAACGGAGAAATAAAATTAGAAAAGATAGTCGGCCATACTGGCTTAAAAAAATTATATCTAAACTAACCACTCGTTATGTAAATCACTTTCTTCGGCCTCAATTTAAAAATCTTGGAAAGGGAACGGCATTTTTTAAACCCCAATATATTAAGTTATTTGGTTCAAATATTTCAGTTGGCAACTTTCCAACTTTTATTTCTGCTCCCGATGATTACATCCAAATAACAAGCTGGGATGCCGGTGACTGGCAAGGTGTTGTTGATATTGGTAGCTATGTCTTAATTTCTCCAGGAGTGAGAATTATGGCAGCTGACAAAATTTCTATTGGAGACTCATGCATGTTTGGTCATGGTGCATGTATCACTGATGCTGATTGGCATGGAATTTATGACAGGACCAAAGTTGTTGGTGACCCTAAGCCTGTAGTTCTTGAAGAAAATGTTTGGGTTGGAGAGGATGCGATGATCTGCAAGGGCGTACGTATTGGAGCAAATAGTATTATTGGGGCTCGATCAGTTGTTACAAAAGATGTTCCAAATAATACAATTTATGCAGGTAATCCGGCGACATTTATTCGAAATTTAGATGATGGTCAATTTATTACTCGAAAAGATTTTTTTAAGGACCCTATTAAATTGGCTCATGACTTTGATTTACTTGATCAATACTCACTTGGTAACAATACTTTATGGGGATGGATTAAAAGTATTGTCTGGAGAGATAAAAGCCATTGATTAAGATCGCTTCAGACTCACAAATTCCGCATATTGAACAAAAGTTATCTGAGTTTTTTGCTGATGAGTATTCGCTAAAATATTTTGAATTTGAGCAGCTTACCTCGAATGATCTCAGAGACGTGGATGCATTGTTGGTTCGATCATTTGTTCATGTAAACAAAGAGCTATGCAATGATTCACAAATTAAGTTTGTTGGCTCAGCAACTGCAGGAATCAATCACTTAGATACTCAATACCTAGACTGCCAAAATATTTCTTGGTCACATGCTCCAGGCTGCAATGCAAGTAGTGTTACTCATTATGTGATGGCTGCTTTAGGCGAGCTAATTCAAGAGGGCCTCTTTAATGTTCGCCAAAGTGTTGGAATAATTGGCTATGGCAACATAGGCCAAATGTTGTATCAATTACTTTCAGCTCTCAATATACAGGTATACGCTTGCGACCCTTTTTTAAAAGATAATCACTTGGTTAATATGGAAAAAATATTAGAATGCGATCTAATAACAATCCATGTTCCATATTCCTTAGAGGGAGCTCATCCAACCAGTGATCTAATCAACCAATCACACACCAGCATCTTAAAAGATAAAATTTTGATCAACACGTCTAGAGGAGGGATCGTTTCCGAGGAACTAGTTGCAGAATCTCAAGACTTAATTTATGTTGCAGATGTTTGGTTGGATGAACCAATCCCATCTATAACGACTGTTAAAAAAGCTTTTATCTCAACACCTCACATTGCTGGCTACAGTATAGAAGGCAAGCTAAACGGTTCCACTATGATTGCTAGAGAATGCGCTAGAGCTTTTAATTGTCTTAAAGAAAGTAGCCTTGCTAAGGATGACCTAATTGATTGGCCTCACGGCTTAAAAAATATTGTTCGTGATATGCATGGATATGGGTTTCCTGTTGCTGTATTTAAAAGCGAATTAGACTTGCAAGGTATCTCTGATAATTTTAAAAGTATTTCACCAAATAAGCTTGCTGATGAGTTTAAGAGCTTAAGAACTAATCACCCTCCGAGGAATGATTTCAATAAATATTCTTATAAAAATTTAATTGCTTTAGATGAATCCATAAACATAGATTTTTTTAATGCCATTCAAAATCTTTAATGTGGAAATAGAAAACTATTTTAGATAAAGGGAACTAGTGGGATATTACAACTTGCAATAATCGATAGAGCAAAAAATGTACCAACCACTTTTAAAATATTTCTTTTTTTCATATTAGTATTATTGCATGGTTAGGATGAGCATGAAATCTCTAAATCTTTAGCCCAGGCTGGAGATTTATTAGCAAAATTTTGATATTCCTTATGCTCTTCAAATGGCTTAGTTAAAATAATTATTAAAGTTTCTAACATAGAAAAATCACTCTCTTCCGCAGCATCAATAGCCTCTTGAGCCATGTAGTTTCTCAGGATAAATTTTGGGTTAACTTGCTTCATGGAGATTACTTTTTTATCTACAGATAAACCTTCTTTGGTATGTCTTTCTTGAAAAGAGACAATCCAGCTCTTTGCAATATCTGAATTTAGCTCTGGAGTTATTTTGTTGGTGAGGGCTTGTGTGAGATTTCTAAAAGTATTAGTGTAATCGAGTTTCTCAGATTCCATAATATCCAATAGACCTTGAATTAAAGCAGCATCCTCAGATTGCTCTTGCTCTAGACCTAGTTTTTTTCTGAAGAGTTCCGCCAAGGTATTTTGAAATATTTCTTCATATGTTTGCAGTATCTCGCCTTGAGCTTCTTCAGAAATCAGTGAGGAGAGGGCATGTCCTAGAGCAGAGCAATTCCAAAGACCAATGTAGGGCTGATTCTTAAATGCATATCTACCTTGATGATCAGAATGATTGCAAACATAGCTTGGCAAGTAATCTTCCATAAAACCATAAGGACCGTAATCAAAAGTTTCTCCCAAAATACTCATGTTATCGGTATTCATAACTCCATGATTGAAGCCACAGGCTTGCCACCGAGCTATCATGCTGGCAGTTCGCTCTACAATGACTCTAAAAAAATTCTCATATGCAGCTGGAGTGCTAGAGAAATAGGCAGGGTACTGATCAATGCAGAAATCAGCCAATGCTTTTACATTCTCAGGTTGATTGTTGTAATGGAAATATTCAAAACTACCAAATCTAATATGTGTTTTTGCAGTTCTGGCCAGCATTGCAGCTGCTTCACTTTTCTCTCTAATCACCATCTCATCACTTCCAACAATCATCAGCGCTCTGGACGTTGGAATTGATAGAGCATGCATCGCCTCACCGCAAAGATACTCTCTAATCACAGATCGAAGAACTGCCCGACCGTCTCCAAATCGAGAGTAGGGCGTCTTACCTGCGCCTTTTAAATGTACATCTGTCAAACCATCATCTGAACTCACTTGACCCAGAAGCAGGCCTCTGCCATCACCCAGCTGCTCGACGTATTGACCAAACTGATGCCCTGAGTAAACCATAGACAGTGGCTTTAACGATTTCATCTTCTCAGTGCCATTAAAAATATTTAAGAGTTCCTGACCACCAAAGTTGTTGATGCCCAGTTCATTCTTCAGATCTGTGTTTTCAATTACAACAAAAGGGTGATCGAAGCCTTCCCAGTTTTGCCGGGTATGAAAATCTTCTGAAAGGCCTGCAAAAGCATGAGGCAAGAGGGGCAACATCTAATCTTTTACAATTTCAATTAAACCAGCAACATGCTCATCTTTTGAATGATCAACCCCTAGATGCTCAACCTCATTCCACATAACAGCAGAGCATATTGGGCCTAAATTATCTTTTAGTGCATGCGCTACCTCTTTACCTGTTCCAGTAAAGCCTAAAGAATCCACCATTTCATCTGTTACCAGGGCAAACATATCTTCCCATTTTCCTTCAATTGAAAGTTTATGAAGCGCTTCATTGATATCTTCCCAGCCATGAAATTCTAATGCTGGTCTATAAGTTCTGGTAGATGCATAAAAACTAATTCGAGCAGCTATGGCTCTTTTGGCAGCCTGAAGATCCTCCTCTGTTTCTCCTGTAGCAATAAAGCCTCCCCAAAGAAGTTCACACTCATCGGGACTTCTCCCACTTTTTTTTGCACCCTCAGCAACAGCAGGAATAATAACTTCATGAATATATTGAGGTGAACACATTGGATGTAAGAGCAGGCCATCTGCAACTTCACCTGCAATTCTGGCCATTCCTGGCCCGAGACCAGAGACATATATTGGCGGAAGGTCGCACTCCATTGGAGGAGGGGTAAACATAGGAGTCATAAGCGTATGCGTATAATGCTCTCCCTGAAAATCAAGTTTTTCACCAGTTTTCCAAGTATTCCATATTGCTTTAACCGCCAAGATGTACTCTCTCATTCTAGGAGCTGGGGGAGACCAAGGAACACTAAATCGTCTCTCGTTATGACCTTTTACCTGTGTACCCAAACCCAATTGAAATCTTCCATCTCCAAATGATTGAAGATCCCAACCCATGTTTGCAACGGTCATCGGGCTTCTTGGAAATGCTATAGCAAGACCGGTTCGAACAATCATTTGAGAGTGCTCTAGACCCATTAAAACAGGAAGAAAAGGCTCGTTATTTAGCTCGCCAGATACCAAGGCATCATATCCAAGAGCCTCTGCATGCTTAACTATGTCTACAGTATTTTTTGATAATCCGGGTATATAGGTTTCTACTCTCATTTTTTATCCTCTGGATATAAGTCATGCAAACTGGAGCCTTCTGAAATTAGAATCTCGCCTAAAGTCCTTAGGAATTCTCCTTTTAAAGTGACGTACCAAATTTCATGAGCAAATTGTAATGCATTCTCTTTCCCATAGACTTTTTCAATTGGCCGCTCACACTTAATACAGCTATTAATGAGATCTTTTTGCATGACAGACCCACAACAAGCAGTAAACTCAAAATCATTATATTGAAAAACAATAGTTTCTGGCGTGACGCTCATCAGTCTTTCACTTGATTTGAGGCAACCCTTGCATTTGCATATTGCTGCGCCCATTGATAATTTGGTTTGCCTGATGGCGCTCTTTCTATTAAATCAGAGAAAATAATTTCTTTCGGCATTTTGTAACTTGCGATATATTTTGCGGCAGACTCTTTAAGATCATCGACAGTAAGATCTGAAGAGTCCCTGCGCTGAATGACAGCAACAACCTTTTGACCCCATGTTTCATCTTTTACACCAACCACAAGGCAATCAAAGACATTTGGATGTGCTTTAAGAGCCATTTCCACTTCTTCAGGAAATATTTTCTCACCACCCGAATTAATTGAAACACTTCCTCTTCCCAGCAAGGTCATTTGACCGTCTTTTTCATATTTTGCCATATCGCCTGGTATTGAGTATCTTTCTCCATTAACTTTAATAAAAGTTTTTTCAGATTTTTCTTTATCCTTGTAGTATGCAATTGGAACATGACCTTTTCTTGCGAGGTAGCCGATTGTTTCTGTATCGCTGGGATGAATAATTTCCAATGTCTCTAAATTTAATATTTCACTAAAATTAGGCTTTGTAAATTTGGGGCCACCACCTGAATCTTTTAATTTTCCATCTTTGGTATGAATATTTACACCTGTAGCCCCTGTCTCAGAGGAGCCCACTGCATCTATTAAAAATAAATTTGGTAGATAATCTAAAATCATATCTTTGATCGACGAGCTAAAAACAGATGCTGTGCTTGCTAGGACTATTAAAGATGAGAGGTCCAAGCCTCTTTCTATGGCTGAGGGCAGGGCATCACAGAGGGGCCTTCCCATTGCATCACCAGTAATAGTTAGATTCATTACTTTTTCCTTAGCAATGACACCCCAAATATAATTAGCATCAAATGAAGCTTGATCATTAATAATAAACCTCCAACCTGAAAAAAATGCATTGAATGCTTGCCATTGGGCCGCTCCATGCATAAGAGGAGCTAAAGCGAGGGCAGTTGTCTGCTCTTGCAAGCACTTATCTGCAAAAGCTTCAGGAGAAGGGTATTTTTCTCCAGTTACAGCATCAATTCCACCACCCAAGGTCATAAGAACATCTTCCATTCGCCAAACCACACCTTTAGGCATTCCTGTAGTACCTCCGGTGTAGAGAATATACTTATCATCTCCCGATCGATCTATCGATGGTCTTGATTCACTCTCATTTTTAATCAGAGACTCAAAATCTAAACTATTTTGAATACTGCTAATTTTATTGGTTCCATCATCAATAGAAATAAAACTTTTTAACAAGGGCAAGTCATTTTTGATGTTATTTAATTTGTTACTAAATTGCTGATGAAAAAAAACTGCCTCCATGTCTGCATTTTCAATAAGATATTTCAACTCTTCCTCAACATAGCGATAGTTAATATTGATAGGAATTGCACAAAGCTTATAAGCTCCCAGCATTACTTCAAGCCATTCAATGCAATTAAAAGCATATATTCCTATGTGGCTACCTTTTTTGATTCCAAGATTTTTTAGAGCATTAGCTGCTTTGTTTGCTCTTACGTCTAGCTCTTTATATGTCAGCCTAGTTGCCCCTAAGATAACTGCCTCTCTGTCAGGAATCCTGTCAACGACGCCCTCAAAAATATCAGCTGCATTAAATTCCATTAGACTTTAGATGTATGGCCTTTCCAGTAAGGGTCTCTTAGCCTTCTTTTATATAGCTTTCCATTTTCGTCCCTTGGCAACTTATCAATAAAGTCTATGCTTCTGGGCAATTTCATTTTTGCTAAATTCTCTTGAGCAAATTCCATTAATTCTGCCTGCAACTGATCAGATTGATGATAGCTAAAGTTTAGTTCAACGACAGCTTTTACTTCTTCGCCCCATTCTTCATTAGGAATACCAAAAACTGCCACATCAGCAATAGCTGGGTGCATTAAAAAAGCACTTTCAATTTCTGCTGGGTAGATATTGGCACCACCAGAAATAATCATGTCAATCTTTCTATCACATAAGAAAAGGTAACCTTCTTCATTTAAATAACCAATATCACCAACTGTAAAATAGACCTGATCATCAATTACTAACCTTTCTTTTTTAGTTTTAGCCTGATCACCTTTGTATTCAAACTTAGTAGCCTCACCCAGCTTCATGAAAACAGTTCCCTGTTTATCATTTTCAGCCTGGGCTCCATCTTCATTGATGATTTTTATTTCTGCTCCTGGCCATGCTTGTCCAACAGTTCCTGGGAATTTAGACCATGATTGCGCATCAACCACGGTTCCGCCGCCTTCAGTAGCTGCGTAGTATTCCCAAATAGAATTACCCCACCATTTAATCATTGCCTGTTTGGTATGAATAGGGCAGGGAGCTGCTGCATGAACCATTGCTCGAGTTGAAGAACAATCATATTTATTTTTTATTTCTTCGGGAAGTTGAAGCAGTCTATGGAATTGAGTTGGAACCATGTGACTTGTGGTCACCTTATACTTATCAATCAAATATAGCATTTTTTCTGCTTCAAATTTTTCCATTAATACAACTGAATGCCCATAGTGAAGCGCCGCAGACGAATGGACTAAAACAGCAGTGTGATAAAGGGGAGACCCAACTATATGAACATTATTTTCTTGTGGCTGGATTTCAAAGAAGCTGAGTATCATTGCAAACATACTTAGCACATCGTCCGGATCTCCAGGAATTAAAGATCGTTTTACGCCCTTGGGTTTTCCTGTGGTCCCAGATGTATAGTTCATTACTTGACCTGCAGTTCTATCTTCTGGATTATCTGTTGGATGAGAGCCTACAAACTCATCTAAGTGAATAAACCCCTCCATCTGAGTCGTGCTGATGCAAGCATCTAGAGGAAAATCAATTGCCGACACAGCTTTTTGACATGCTTCTTCCATTGCTTGAACTTCTCCTGAAGCAATGAACGCTTTGGCCCCTGAATCTTCTAGTATGTATGCAATTTCTGGACCAGCTAGATGCCAGTTAATTGGGACCATATAAAAGCCTGACTGTGCACAAGCTAGATAGGCTATGTAGTACTCCACTGAGTTAGGTAAAACTGTTGCAACAACATCACCCTTCTGCACTCCAAAATCTCTTAATGCATGCGTAAGCTGATTGGTTTTTGCTAGCAAATCACCCCTTGTCCAAACCTTTTCAGAGGGTTCAACTATAGCAACAGCATCTGGGTCATTATTCGCAAACCTGTAGAATCCTAATTCACTCATTTCTCTCCCTTTTTTTAATTCAGTAATAATTCTAACTTTGGTAATACATAAATGTAACCAATTATTTATATTTATATGTAGTAATATTGCAAAAATGGACTTCCTGCTAAATGAACTAAATCAAGAGACTTTATGGCTTTTGGTAGTTGTTTATGACTTATCTCTTGCAATTTTTTTATATAGGTTCTTTGGAAAATACGGTCTTTACTGTGCTGTGATACTTGGGATTGTTCTTGGAAATCTTCAGGGTGGAAAAATCAGTGAGTTAACTATTTTTGGAATGCAATTCAACGTTAGTATGGGTGCCATTCTTTACTCCGGAATCTACTTTGCTACAGATGTTTTAAATGAAAAATTTGGAAAAGAAGAGGCTAATCGAGCAGTAATGCTTGGGTTTGTTGCGAACATAGCCGTTATGGTTACATTGGTTCTAAGCACAAAATTTCTTCCATCAGAGCTAGCAGGTTCTGCTGCAGAGGTTCATGACGCTATTTCAGTTCTCGCTTACTACTCACCTATTTTTATTATTGGGTCATTGACAGCATATCTTGTCAGTCAAAGATTTGATGTTTGGTTTTTTCATTACTTAAAAAATAAAACAAATGGTAAAAAGCTTTGGCTTCGAAACAATCTCTCGACCATTGCATCTCAATTGATTGATACTCTTATTTATCAATTTACATGGGTACTAGCTACCGATTTAACTTTTTCACAAGCTTTTGTATTGGCAGCTGCTAAATATGTATTCAAGGTTTTGATTGCGCTTGTTGATACGGTATTTATTTATTGGGTAAGAAACTGGGACATTAAAACTTAAAGTAGAAAAGCGAGTCATGGATTATACTAATCAAAACAATTTAATTAGAGATAATGGCTAACAAATCAAAAGAAGATTTTAAAAAAGAACTTTCAGCAGAGTCATATCATGTCACTCAGGAGAATGGAACAGAAAGACCCTTTACTGGTCAGTACTGGGATCATGTCGAGGATGGAATTTATGCCTGCATATGCTGCGGAGAGAAATTATTTAAATCTGAAGCAAAATTTGATGCTGGTTGTGGATGGCCCAGTTTCTATGAAGCATCCAATAATAAAAAAATAATTGAATTAGAGGACCATTCTCTTTCAAGAGTTAGAATAGAAATTAGATGCTCTAATTGTGATGCGCATCTTGGTCATGTTTTTACTGATGGCCCAGAGCCAACAGGCTTAAGATATTGCGTCAATTCGGCTGCTTTAGATTTCGAAAAAGAAAACTCCTCAAGCTAAGTGGCGGACCAAACTGTTCCACACTCAGATTTTTTATCAACAATAAAGGTTGGTTCTTGGACATTGCTTTCAAGAATTGCAGGCTTAATTCGCGATATTTTTACAACAACTCTTCTCGGAGCAAGTATTTTTCATGATATTTTTGTAGTTGTTTTAAAAATACCCAATGTGTTTAGAAAGTTTTTTGCAGAAGGGGCATTCAGCCAAGCTTTTATTCCTATTTATTCTGAATATCTCGACCAAAGAGAGGGCAAACAAAGTCAAGACTTTTTAAATGCATTATTTGGGGTCCTGCTTACAGCTTTGTTTATTTTTACAATATTAGCTTTAATCTTTGCTCCAATTTTTATTTTAATTTTTGCACCTGGGTTTTATTTTGATTCATTAAAGCAAGAGTTAGCCGTTAGCCTCTTAAGAATTATGTTTCCCTATCTTGCTCTCATCTCTCTTGTTGCATTCGCTGCTGGTATTCAGAATTCTCATAATAAGTTTTCTATTCCTGCTGCCACCCCACTTATATTTAATATAAGTTTAATTGGAGCAGCATGGCTTGTTGCTCCAACGCTTGAAATACCTGTAATGGCACTTGCCTGGGGTGTTTTATTGGCTGGATTTTTACAACTACTTTTCCAAATAGCTCCATTGGCTTCAATTAAAAAAATCCCAGTTCCACGAATAGACTTCGCAAATCCAGGCGTTAAGAAATTCTTTATACTGATTATGCCAGCAATTCTTGCAGGCGGAATTGCTCAAATTAACCTATTAGTTGATACTATATTTGCTTCTCTGTTAGAGACTGGGAGCCCAACATGGCTCTATGTTTCTGATCGTTTAATCCAATTTCCGATGGGTATATTTGCAATTGCAATTGGAACAGTGCTTTTGCCAGGACTATCGAGATCTTATGTTCAAAAAAATACTCAAGCCTTTCGATTGCAGCTTGAGAATTCATTCAAGCTTGTATTTTTTCTAGCTATCCCTTCGGTAATTGGGCTGGCTATTTTTGCAAATCCTTTGCTGGCCACTATTTTTCAGAGAGGAGCCTTTTTGTGGATCGATGTAGAAAAATCTAGCCTAAGTTTAGTGGGCTTTGCATTTGGACTTCCATTCTTTATGGCAATGAAGGTCTTGGTGCCTGCTTTTTTTTCTCGTCAAGACACAAAAACACCAATGATTATTGCTTTTGTTAGCTTGTTGTTAAATGTAATTCTTAACTATTTATTAGCTTTTCAATTTCAATATGGTCACTTAGGTTTAGCAATAGCTAGTTCAGTCGCAGCTTTTATAAGCGTGATAATTTTAAGTGTTCTTTTAAAAAATGAAGGTCTGATTAGTTTTGCTGGTGTATTTAGTCTATTTTCGTCAAAGGTATTAATCTCTAGCCTTGCATTAGTATCATTCTTAGTTTTTTATAATACTCATTTTAACTTTGAGTTACTTTCTCAACTCCAAAGATTATTTCACTTAAGTATTGCAGTAGTGTCATCAATGCTTGTTTATTTTGGGATGAGTTATTTATTAGGTATCCGAGCAAAGGATTTTCGTTAATGTATTTAATAAGAGGCATAGGGAATATTGGGGCTTTTAAAAAAAGCTTTCCCAATCAAACCATGAGCGGAACAATTGGAAACTTTGATGGGCTTCATCTTGGTCATCAAGCAATTTTAAACCAGGTAAAAAATAAAGCTAAAGAGAGCTCAAGCGCTTCTTTGGTTTTTTTTACAGAGCCTCATGCTTCTGAGTACTTTGCAGCAAGCAACAATGGCTCAATTCCGCCTCCAAGGATTTGTCCATGGAGAGAAAAAGTAAAGCTATTAAAAGCTTTTGGAATAGATTTTGCTTTTTTTTTACAATTTAATAAGTCTTTAAAAACAATGACCCCGGATATATTTTTGGAAGAAGTCTTAGCTAAAGCTAATTTAAAGCATTTAATTATCGGGGATGATTTTAGGTTTGGAGCTCAACGTGCAGGAGATTTTGAGCTATTAAGTAATTGGGGTCTTGTGAATGGAACAGAGGTTATTGCAAATGAAACCGTCTTGTTTGATGGACATAGAGTTAGCTCAACTAGGATTAGAGAGGCACTTTTAACAAGTAATTTTGATTTAGCTCAGAACCTTCTTGGGCGTCCATATACATTTTCAGGGAAGGTAGTATTTGGGCAGCAGCTTGGTAGAACCATAGGAGTGCCCACAGCCAATCTATGGATTCCTAAGCAGAGACTTCCAATCGCAGGCGTTTATGCGGTTAAATGTTTTATTGCAGGACAGCCATTCAATGGAATTGCAAATATGGGAGTTAGACCGACTGTTGGCGGAACTAAGCCAGTGCTTGAGGTACATATATTTAATTTTAATGAGTCTATTTATGGAAAAAGATTGACTGTAGAATTCAAAAATAAGCTCCGGGATGAAAAGAAATTTGATAACATTGATCTTTTAAAGAAACAAATTCTTCAAGACATATCTCAAGCTAAAACAATACTGGAATAAATCTCTATGAGCAAAGAATATCGGGATACTTTAAACCTCCCACAAACTGATTTATCGATGAAAGCTGGGTTGTCCAAAAAGGAACCAGAATTACTAGAATTTTGGAATTCTATAGATCTGTATCGGAAAATTCGAGACCAAAACAAAGGAAAAGAGCAATTTATTCTCCATGACGGGCCTCCATATGCTAATGGAGATATTCATTTGGGTCATTCAGTTAATAAGGTGCTTAAAGATATTACTGTTAAATTTCACAGCTTGCTCGGAAAAGATGCTCCGTATGTTCCTGGCTGGGATTGTCATGGCCTGCCTATTGAATTAAATGTTGAAAAGAAACATGGCAAGGGCAGCGATCTCGTTAGGGATAAAAAATCATTTATTAAAGCATGTAGGGAATATGCTCAATCTCAGGTTGATAAACAAAAAAATGACTTTATTCGCCTTGGTGTTATAGGGGATTGGGAAAATCCATATTTATCATTAAACAAAAGTTTCGAGGCTGACACTGTTCGAGCATTGGGAAGGATTTTCGCTAATGGTCATCTAGAAAAAGGCGAGAAGCCTGTTCATTTTTGCATGGATTGTAGATCAGCATTGGCGGAAGCTGAGGTTGAGTATAGAGATAAAAGCTCTCATTCAATTGATGTGAAATTCAAAGTGTTGCCCCAATCCATTGATTCACTATGTGCAGCATTTCAAATTGATAGGACTGAAGAAGTCTCTTTTGTAATTTGGACAACAACCCCATGGACGATTCCATCAAATGTAGCTGTGTGCATAAGCGAAGATATTGAATATGTTTTTGCGAAAGGCTCAAATGAACATTTTATTATTGCAAAGGATCTGCTAGAAGCATGCTCAGAAAGATGGAGTGTAAAGCTTGAAATTCTGGGGTCTGTGATGGGCAAAGAGATCTCTTCAATCTCATTGGCTCATCCTTTATATGAGAGAGAATCAACACTTCTTCATGGTGATCATGTTACCACTGAAAGTGGAACGGGGTGTGTTCATACTGCTCCTGCGCATGGATTGGATGATTATTTTATATGTATAAAACATGGTCTTAAGTCTGTAAAGGCTATGGATAATCGCGGACTTTTCAAAGAAGAATATGGGCCCTTAAGTGGATTAAGCACTAAAAAAGCAGATCCATTGGTTGTTGAGCTGTTAGAAGAAAGCAAGGCATTGCTTGCTCATAATCAGTATGATCATTCTTATCCCCATTGCTGGAGGCATAAATCACCTGTAATTTTTATGGCAACTCCTCAATGGTTTATTTCTATGAAAAAATCTGGCCTTGTTGATGGAGCAATTAATGCTATTAAAGATGTTAATTGGGAACCAAGCTGGGGAGAAGAGAGAATCCTTTCAATGCTAGAGGATCGCCCTGATTGGTGTATCTCAAGGCAAAGAAATTGGGGTGTCCCAATTACATTAATTATTCACAATGAAACAGGTGAGATTCACCCAAAGCAGAACCTACTTTTTAATCAAATTGCAGATATTATTGAAAAAGAAGGTATCGAGGGCTGGGATAATTTGCAGTTAGATTCGTTGATTGATGATGCTGAGTCTTTTTCTAAGGTTCATGATACTTTAGATGTATGGTTTGACTCGGGCGTGACCCATATGTGTGTTCTAGATAAGTTGTATGGAGCAGATGTAGTTGCAGATTTGTATCTAGAGGGCTCAGATCAACACAGGGGATGGTTTCAATCTTCTTTGTTAACTGGAATCGCCACTAATGGAATGGCTCCTTATCGCTCTGTATTAACTCATGGATTTGTGGTTGATAATGAGGGAAGAAAACAATCTAAATCTCTTGGCAATACTATTTCACCGCAAAAAATTTGGGATACATTGGGGGCTGATATCTTAAGGTTGTGGATTGCTTCAACTGACTTTAGAAGTGAAATGGTTGCTTCTGATGAAATATTTAAGAGAGTTTCAGATCAATATAGAAGAATTAGAAATACATTTAGGTTTTTATTGGGCAACATCAATGATTTTGATGCAAATAAAGATTCAATTGAGTTAAATAATTTGCTTGAATTAGATAAATGGATACTAACTGAACTTAAGTCCCTGCATTTAGATGTTACAGGGCATTACAAAACTTACTCATATCATTTAGTCGTTCAAAGAATTCATAATTTTTGCGTGAATCAACTTGGCGGAATATATCTTGATGTTATTAAAGATAGGCAATATACCACTCAACAAGACTCAGAGATTAGAAGGTCAGCACAGACAGCTATAAAAGTAATAGTTGATCATTTAGTGGTGTTAATTTCACCAATACTTTCTTTTACTGCTGAAGAAATATGGCAAACCAGCGCCTCTCTTTCAGATAAGGCACAGTCAGTTTTTCTAACCTTATTTGAAGAGCTAGAGGAGTTTTCAAGCGATTTAAGTCCTGAAAACTGGTCTAGATTATTGCTAATTAAAGAGGATGTAAATCATGCCATTGAAGAATCAAGAAGTGCTGGAGATATTAAAGGTTCACTTGATTCTTCGATTAGCTTAATCCTGGAAATAGATGATTTCCAATTACTTGAAAAGTTTTCTTCTGAATTGCATTTCTTTTTCATCGTATCTGACTGTCAAATAGCCCAAGGGAACAAATTTTCAGTTTCAATCAATAAATCTTCTGCAGAAAAATGCACAAGATGCTGGCATAGAAATAATTCTGTAGGTAGGAGCAACAAGCATCCAGAGCTTTGTGATAGATGTGAGTTAAATTTAGATGGGGCTGGAGAGGATAGAAAATTTGCCTAGTATCAAGAATGGCTATTTTTTAATTTTTTGTTTAATCGCAATTGATCTTATTTCTAAATTATTAGCTGAGAGGTCTTTAGATGTTGGCCAGAGCATCTCATTTGTTCCTTTTGTAGATTTCTTGCTAGTTTTTAACTCAGGCATAGCTTTTAGCATGCTTGATTTTAATAATATTTGGCTAAGTTTTGGTCTTTCTGTTTTCGGATTAGGAATAGTTCTTTATTTACACTCAATTTATAAAAATGAAGCTGTGGGGGTTAATAGACTTGCATTAATTTTAATTATTTCTGGCGCTCTAGGCAATATATTAGATAGACTCCCGGATGGCCTTGTAACTGATTTCTTGTATCTCCACATTGGAAATACACCCTTTTTTATTTTTAATCTTGCAGATGCATTTATTACAATTGGAGCTGGTTTATTTTTTATAATGGAATTTAAAAAATACTTGATGAGTAGGCCAACATGACAACAAAAATTCTGCTAGCTAACCCGCGCGGATTTTGTGCAGGTGTTGATCGGGCAATAGATATTGTTAATCAAGCTCTGAAGAAATTTGGGCCACCTATTTACGTTCGTCATGAGGTAGTTCATAACAAAACTGTTGTAGAAGAGCTTAGATCCAAAGGTGTCATTTTTGTAGATGAGCTTAGCGAAGTGCCAGAATCCTCTCATGTAATTTTTAGTGCTCATGGAGTTTCAGAAAAAGTAGAGAAAGAGGCAAAGTCATTTAATTTACTATCATTTGATGCAACATGCCCTTTAGTTACCAAAGTTCATAGTGAGGTTCAGCGACATGGAAGAGCCGGCAGGGATATTATATTGATAGGTCATGAAGGACACCCTGAGGTCGAAGGTACGCTAGGGAGACATCATCCCTCCAATCCTGCAAGTAATATTTATTTAGTGCAAGATGAGAAAGAGGCTATGTCTTTGGTAGTTTCTCAGCCCAAGCATTTGGCCTATGTAACTCAAACCACTTTAAGCCTTGACGATACCCTATCCATTGTTAAGATTTTATATAAGCAATTTCCTGAAATTCTCAAACCAAAGAGTGATGATATTTGTTATGCCACTCAGAATAGGCAGGATGCTGTTAAGCAATTAGCACTTGAATCTGACTTTATTATTGTTATCGGCTCAAGTAATAGCTCAAACTCTAATCGCTTAAAAGAATTAGCAGAGAAGTGCGGCACTGAATCAGTGTTAATTGATAATAAGGATGAATTAGATTTTAATATGCTTTCTAATTACAAAAGAATTGGTGTAACAGCGGGAGCATCTGCTCCAGAATCTATTGTTCAATTAGTAGTTGAAGCTCTATGCGTTGAATTTAATGCAGCTTCAAGCGAGCTTGGTGAAAATAAAGAAAATATATACTTTAGGCTGCCTCCTGAGCTACGTTGAGCCTTAATTGAGATATTTTTAGTTTGTAAATACATCCATTAAACTATTTGTATGTTAAAAGTAGAAATATGAAAGCTTTAAATGGAATTATCAACGAAGCAGAGTTTTGCCCATCACCTAATTTCAATGATCGACCAGCAGGAACTGAAGTTGACTTGATAGTTGTCCATGCAATCAGCTTACCAAAGGGTATTTATAATACTGAGCTGATCAAGGATCTATTTTTAAATCAATTGGATCCAAGAGAGGATAAATTTCTGCATTCAATAAGCCATTTACAAGTTTCACCCCATTTTTTAATTACTCGATTAGGCACTTTAATACAATTTGTTCCAATTCAAAACAGAGCCTGGCATGCTGGAGAATCCCTGTTTCAAGGGCGCAATAATTGCAATGACTTTTCAATAGGCATTGAGCTAGAGGGCTGTGATGACGATTCGTTTGAAGCTGAGCAATATGATTCATTGTCTGAATTAATCAACTTTTTATGTGGCGAACTAAACATTAGCCGACATAATATTGTGGGTCATTCTGATATAGCGCCTGATAGAAAAACTGATCCTGGACCTAATTTTAATTGGAGCCTATTAAGGTCCAAGATATGAGCAGAAAGCTTTTTGGAATTTTGCTATTAGGTTTTGCTTCCGGGCTTCCTTACATGCTTGTATTTTCAACTCTTTCAGCTTGGCTAAGAGATATTGGAATTTCCCTTACTGAAATTGGATTTTTTGCTTGGTTAGTACTTACATATTCTTTAAAGTTTTTATGGGCACCTTTAGTTGATCGTTACTCTGTTCTTGGTTTTCAGGTATTTGGAAAACGACGTGGTTGGATCCTATTTTCTCAATCAATGATCCTGCTAGCATTGATTGGAATGAGCTTGGTGGACCCACTTCAAAATATAAAATTCTTAGCTTTGTTTGCTTTTTTTGTAGCTTTTTTTGGGTCAGTGCAAGATATTGCAATAGACGCTCTTAGGATAGAGATTGGAGACGCAAAGGATCAAGGAAATTTAGCAGCAAGCTATCAGTTGGGATACAGGGCGGCAATACTTGTCGCAACCTCTATGGCTTTAATTTTTGCAGATTTAATTGATTGGGCTCATGTTTATCAATTGATGAGCTTGCTCATGCTCATTGGTATGACTGGCGCTTTAATATGCCATGAACCTAAAAATAATGAAATTGCTATTTTAAGGTTTGATGATGCCCTGATAGGAGCATTTAAAGATTTCTTTGCAAGGTTTGGAATATGGTCAGCTGCCTTATTGCTGCTAATTATTTCTACTTTTAGGCTTACTGATATTGTAATGGGCCCTATGGCAATGCCTTTTTATCTAGATATGGGATTCTCTAAAACTGAAATAGGGGCCTTAGTTAAAACCATTGCTCTATTTGGTTCTATTATTGGATTTGTAGCCGGTGGCTACCTAATAAAAAAAATTATGCTTTTTAATGCTCTGCTTGCAGGAGGAATCAGTGTACTAATTACAAATTTATTTTTTGCATTTGTTGCCAGTTCAGAGCCAAACCTTTCATTACTATCATTAATTGTTGGGTTGGATAGTTTTGCCGCTGGATTGGTTGGAACAATTAACATAGCATTTCTTACCAGCTTAGTTTCTAAAAAATTTACAGCTGTGCAGTATGCAATGTTGACTTCTTTCATGATGTTGCCTGGTAAATTTTTAAGTGGCTTCTCAGGAATTTTGGCTGACTATTATGTTTCTATATCATCATTGCAAACTGGCTGGGCATTCTTTTTCTATACTACTACTGCTATGTCTATTCCTGCCCTCTTGCTAATTATTTTTTATAAAAAAATATATGAAGTTCATTCAGATTAGTTTTAGAGTTATTTTTTTAGTCTCTTTGGTGATCATTTCAATTCTTGCAATTCAGGAAATAGACTTACAATCCAGTAGTGTTATTAGCGATAAATTTCTGCATTTTAGCTGTTTTTTTTACTTAGCATTAGTTGGCTGGTTAGCTAGAATATTGCACAAAGAATTATCCCTATATGTTATAGTCCTCGCCTACGGAATTTTGATTGAAATAGTTCAGATATACATACCTTATCGTTCTTTTGAATTTTTGGATATTTTCGCAGATTTAACTGGAATTATAGCTGCAAGTTTCTTAATAAATTTATTAAAAAATTTGTATCCAGACTATTGAATTAAAATTTTTAAGCCTTACATAATCCATAGCCTTAAGTTATAAGGATTATTGTTATTTTTTAAGCAGGAGACTTGCAATGAAATTGAAACCTTTACACGATAAAGTTTTAGTCAAAAGAACAGACGAAGAGCAAACCACGCCAGGTGGAATAGTTTTACCAGGATCAGCTACTGAAAAGCCATCTCAAGGCGAAGTTGTTGCTGTGGGCCCAGGGAAAAGGCTGGATAATGGTGACATCGCACCAATAGGTGTCAATGTTGGCGATCTGGTTATATTTGGCCAGTATGGTGGCAATGAAATCAAAATAGATGGCGATGAATATCTCATATTAAGTGAGAGCGATATTTACGGCATTTTCAGTTAAACAATAAACAAAAATTAGGAGATAAAAAACATGTCAGCAAAAGATGTAAAATTTGGAGATTCAGCAAGAGTTAAAATGCTTCAAGGCGTTAATATACTTGCAGATGCAGTAAAAGTAACTTTAGGACCCAAAGGTAGAAATGTAGTCCTTGATAAGTCATTCGGCGCTCCAACTGTAACTAAGGATGGTGTTTCAGTTGCTAAAGAAATTGAACTGGAAGATAAGTTTGAAAACATGGGTGCACAGATGGTCAAACAAGTTTCCTCTCAAACTTCTGATGAAGCTGGAGATGGAACAACCACAGCCACTGTTCTTGCTCAATCTATTGTGAACGAAGGTCATAAATCTGTTGCAGCAGGCATGAATCCTATGGACTTGAAGAGAGGAATTGATAAAGCCATTGCAACTGCAGTGACATTTGTTGAAAAGCTCAGCGTTCCTTGTTCAGATGACAATACTATTTCGCAGGTTGGAACTATTTCAGCTAATGGTGATCAAGATGTTGGTGGAATTATTGCTGAAGCGATGGAAAAGGTTGGCAAAGAAGGTGTAATTACTGTTGAAGAAGGAAATGGTATCGATAATGAGCTTGATGTTGTTGAGGGGATGCAATTTGATAGAGGCTACTTGTCTCCATATTTTGTTACTAATCAAGATAACATGACATCTGAGCTTGAAAATCCATTCATTCTTTTACATGACAAAAAAATATCAAATATTAGGGATATGCTTCCACTGCTTGAGTCAGTTGCGAAGGCTGGTAGACCTCTTTTAATTATTGCTGAAGATATTGAGGGCGAGGCTCTTGCTACTCTTGTAGTAAATAACTTAAGAGGAACTGTTAAAGCTGCAGCCTGTAAGGCACCTGGTTTTGGTGACAGAAGAAAAGCAATGCTTGAAGACATTGCAATCTTAACTGGCGGCACTGTTATCTCTGAAGAAGTTGGATTATCTCTTGAAGGTGCAACTGTTGAGGATCTAGGTACAGCCAAAAGAGTTTCTTTGGATAAAGACAATACGACTATTGTTGATGGCGCAGGCGATCAGAAAGCAATTGTTGCTCGAGTCAATCAAATCAGAACTCAGATAGAAGATACTTCTTCAGACTATGATAGAGAAAAGCTGCAAGAGCGTGTTGCTAAATTAGCTGGCGGAGTAGCTGTTATTAAGGTTGGAGCTGGCTCTGAAATTGAAATGAAAGAGAAGAAAGCTAGAGTTGAAGATGCGTTACATTCCACGAGAGCAGCCGTCAAAGAAGGTATTGTTCCTGGTGGTGGGGTTGCATTAGTAAGAGCTCTTGAGTCTTTAACAGAACTAAAAGGTGATAATGATGATCAAAATGTTGGTATTAATATAGTTCGCAAAGCTTTTGAAGCTCCACTAAGACAAATCGCTGCGAATGCTGGCGAAGAATCATCTGTCATTATTGCAAAAGTTATTGAAGGCAAAGGTTCCTTTGGATTTAATGCTGCTAATGGTGAGTATGGTGACATGATAGAGATGGGAATTCTTGATCCTGCTAAAGTTACTAGAACAGCATTGCAAGCAGCAGGGTCTGTTGCTGGAATGATGATCACAACTGAAGCTATGGTCACAGATAAACCTCAAGATGAAGCAGCTGCACCTGCAATGCCTGACATGGGCGGCATGGGTGGCATGGGTGGAATGCCTGGCATGATGTAAGTTCTAATATACTTTAAAAAAAACGGGGTTTATTCCCCGTTTTTTTTTGCAAGCTATATAATTATTTCAATCACTACTTTAATTTTAGGAGTTTGAATATGGAAGCATACCTAGGAACAGTTCTCATTAGATTTGCACACATTCTTTTTGGAATCCTCTGGATTGGACTGCTTTATTACTTTAATTTTGTTCAAACAGAGTATTTCAAAGAATCTGAAGCATCAGCTAAATCAGACGTAGTTCAAAAATTGGTACCAAATGCATTGTGGTACTTTAGATGGGCTGCAGCCTTCACATTTTTTACAGGTCTATATCTTTTATATTGGCTCAGTATTACTGTAAATATAGGCATAGTTCTTGGAGCTATAATGGGAATAATCATGGCTGCAAATGTTTGGTTTGTTATTTGGCCCAATCAACAGAAAGTGATCGCAGGATCAGATGATGCAGCAGATGCTGGAGCTAAGGCTGGACTTGCTTCAAGAACCAATACTCTTCTTTCACTGCCAATGCTTTATCTCATGGTGTATTCAGCTCACGGTGGTGGACTACCAATGATTGCAGAAGCTGATATGAGTTCTTTGTGGATAGGACTAGCAATCATTTTACTCATTGAAGCAAACGCATTATTTGGAAAAATGAACCCAATGATTACTTCGGTTAAAGCTGTTATTCATTCAGGATTGCTTTTAACAATAATTTTTGGTGCTTTGGTTAGTTTTTAACCCTATCATTAAAATAAAAGGGGAGCTTAGCTCCCTTTTTTTATGATTTTTACCCTGCCAATTGCATTTTCTTCAATTTTTAGGACTTCTATTCGGTAACCTTCAATTTCCAAACATAAATTTTCCTGTGGGATTTGGTCTAAATGATCGATGATTGTTCCATTAATTGTTTTAGAGCCATCTTCAGACAAATTCCACTCCATGTAACTATTTAAATCTCTTATTTTTGAATTTCCATCTGCAATTACCGAACCATCTTTTTTCTTAATAAATTCTTTATCTAAATCAGCTTTTGCCGAACCAAATTTACCTACTATTTCAGTAAATATATCCTCCATTGTAAGCAAACCTTGAATTTCTCCATACTCATCAACCACCAGACCAAGATTATTATCTTGATTTTGGAATTGATTAAGCTGTCCAGATAAAGTTGTGCTTTGTGAGATAAAAGTAGTTTCAAGTAAAAGATTTTTTACATCAAGATTTTCCTCTAGCGCCTCTATGAATTGATGTGAGTCTTTGAGGTGGAGCATCCCAACCACATGATCAATTGAGCCTTTAAATACAGGAAGTCTACTATAAAAGGATGAGCCTATAATTGCCTGAGCTTTTTCAATGCTTTCATTTATATCAATACCAATAATTTCGGCATGAGGGGTCATGATATCCTCAACAGTTAGCTCCTCCATGCCCAGAATAGATGACAGCATTTCCCTTGACTGATTAGGAATTAAATCGCCATGCTCTTCTAGCAAAGTTCTTAACTCCTCAGAGTTTAAGTTATCATTGGATGCAGATTGCATTGGGTCAACATCAAATAATTTTAAAATTCTTGAGCTAACTATATTTGTTAACCAAACCAAAGGTTTAAAAATTATAACTAGTGCTTTTAAGAGCCATGAAGATTTAATTGCAAAGCTCTCAGGGTAAACGCTAGCTATAGTTTTGGGTGTAATTTCTGAGAAAATCAGAATCACTAAAGTTAAGATTATTGAACCTAATAAAACATTTCCATCAAAGTAATCAATCATTAAGATTGTTACTATTGCGGAAGCTAGAATATTTGCAAAATTATTTCCAACTAGAATCGATGAAAGTAAAATATCAGGTCTTTGAAGTAATTTAAGAGCTCTTCTTGCTCCTTTTACTCCCTTGGACAGGTTTCTTAGTTTGATTTTATTTGATGCCATCATCCCAGTCTCAGATCCAGACGAGAAAGCTGAAAAGATTAAAAGCAGCGCCAATGCTGCAAACAAAAAAGAAATAGAATTAGTAATCAAAGAGATTTTATAGGTAGTTAATTAAAATAATTGAGTTGCCCAAATATGCCAAAAGCACCATTGCAAAAGAAAGTATAGTTCCTCTTACTGCATAACGAACTTTTAGGTTTGCGTATTTTACCCCTAAAAAAGTTAATAAATAAATAATTAAGGCAAACATTGTAAAGACAATCTTAAAAATTAATTCTAGATCAAGCTCTCCAAGAACTAGGAGGCCGGATATTAACGAAAATATTATTCCCATCAACCCAAACCCAATTAAGATAAAGATTTCGTTATATTCTCTTTCGACAGACTTAGCATTTGAACCAATCTCACCTTTTTTAATTTTTGTAATATGCCTCTCCAGCAAGGTAGTTTCAAAAAAAGTTACTAGCAAAATCACAATACTAAAACTTGTAGCTGAAAGATGTAAGGCAATAATAGCCAAGCCTTTAGCTGAGACAATGAACCCAACAATAACTATTAATGCCAAAAACAAACCAATAAAGACTTGTTTTGAAGTCGATAATGTAGCCCTAGTTATAAAATAGGTAATTAGGGCGATCAATGTAGTAATTGGAAAAGTCACAGTCTTATATTTTTTTTGTAATCTTTATATATTAACACTATCAAATTCGTCTAGGTTAACCTAAAATACACACCTTTTTATAATACAAACATTAATTTTATAATATGGTAATAGTTAGACTTGCAAAAAGCGGAGCCAAAAAAAACCCTTATTTTTTTATAACGGTTGCTGATTCCAGAAAGCCCAGAGATGGAGCATACATAGAGCGTTTAGGCTTTTTTAATCCTTCTGCAAAAGGTTCAGAGGAAAGAATGAGGTTTAATGTTGAAAGATTGGATCATTGGATTTCTCAGGGTGCTCAAGTTTCAGATAAGGTGAAAGAGCTTGAAAAAGATGCAAGACTTTCCCCTGACGAGCTTCAAGCTAAGCTTGACGCTAAAAAAGCAAAAAGGGATCAAAAGAAAGAAGCAATAAAAGCTAAGAAAGTTGATGAATTAGAAGCTCAAGCTAAAGAAGCAGCAACTGAGGAAGCTCCAGAAGCAGCTCCAGAAGAAGCAGCAACTGAGGAAGCTCCAGAAGCAGCTCCAGAAGAAGCAGCAACTGAGGAAGCTCCAGAAGCAGCTCC
>Ga0209667_1000055_pt1 | contig 107480 bp, 123 predicted proteins | sample SaaInlV_165m_DNA_2_FD_184682 | JGI IMG/M metagenome (GOLD analysis project Ga0209667, IMG submission 184682) | Marine microbial communities from expanding oxygen minimum zones in the Saanich Inlet - Saanich Inlet SI037_S3LV_125m_DNA (SPAdes)... | ecosystem: Environmental > Aquatic > Marine >... | reverse complement strand
CGCTGAGACTAACGCATCTCGTATCGCTCGCATCAAGTCATACCGAGATGAGCATACCACAATCCTTGCAAACGGGGTTCGTCCAATCCCTAAGATCGAAACTATCCTCAACATCCTCAAATGCCACGATATGTTTGAAGCTCGCCTCATTGTTGAGATGGACGACTTCCGAGTGTAACCCCTTAGAAAGGAGAAACAAGATGGCATACGACTTAACATATAACCACTTTGAGTGGGTTCGGAGCTTTGAGCGTGAGATCAAGTCTCACCTTGAGAACCCGAACCTCCCCTACCTTGCTCGTCAGTTTGCGATGATGGGTTGTGGGAGAAACTATCTTGATGGAACGATGGTTTGGCCCCATGAGAGTCTTGATCAGCAGTTCAACGAGATGGCTCATCACCTCCTCCAAGAGTACAATCTCTTGGACACGCTGAGAGGCTTCTTCGAGTTCGACTGTATTCTCGATGAGGACAACCCTAGCAAGCTACTTAGTAAGGGTGCAGACAAGGATATCGTAGCGTTCCTTGTCGGTGAACCTGATCCTCGATACTTCACCCTCCCAGACTAAAAAAAGAGCTTGCAAGGTAGCCTCTAGCTCATATAAAAGGTTTACCCCCACCACCCAAATGAGGTCCATTCGTCTAGTCGGTTAGGACGCCAGACTTTCACTCTGGTAACACGGGTTCAAATCCCGTATGGATCATACAAGTTAAGTTTATCGACTATATCATATAATAATCTCATCACATTACCTTTAAGGGGATCAGATTATGTATGATAACAAGAGTATTTATTGTGTGAGATGTAAAAAAGATCGTTGGGTAGGAGCAAGGTGTTCTTCTAGTAGAAAAAATGAAGTCTGCGTTGATAAGCTTCTTTATAAAGTCAAAAGACTTGAAAAGAAGCTCTAAAGAGGGATAGAAGATGACTCCAATCATATAAGGTATTACATGAGGGCTGTTAGCTCAATTGGTAGAGCATCGGACTTTTAATCCGCAGGTTCTGGGTTCGAGTCCCAGACGGCCCATAACTTTAGATTCTTTGATCGAGGAACATAATGGAAAAAGAACTTAAAATGCTCTGCAAGGTAAGAAATACTTTATTACCCAATAAAAATGACTCGTTCATTCAGACGATGATCTCCAATTTGGATTCTAAGATCCTGTCTATACAGAAAGAGACAGGTCTTGTGGAGGACACCTCAGATACCTATAAGATGAGACAGAAGACCACCGAATATGATCAATCTGATCGAGATTGTGTCAACTTGCAAATTGACTCCTACGACTTTGTAAGGGGGAAGATTCGTAAGAAGTTTCCTGAAACTCTGAGGCCGATGACGGAAGCCCTCGTGAAGACCTGTAGGAGTTGCGACAAATACTTAGCCACAGTAGACCCTTCAGAGAGTGACTATTGGTATGACTGTCACTGTGTTGCGGGGGAAAACCCCTACGACAATCTTGAGAATTGTAGAGCACATTGGATGAGAGAGAATCGAGAAGACGGTTTTGACGCTAGTTATTGGTGGAGGAGAGAACCAACATTAGATCGTAAAATCTCTCGTCTTAAAAAGGAGTTGGCAAAATGCTGGGAAAACACACATTGGATCGACACTGGCGGCTCGAAAGTCACCATCCAAGATGTTTTATGGCGACTAAAAGATGAGCCTATCATTAGTGTTGAAATTAGCACTATTTGCCGTAGTAACAAGGTCTTGATTGAAACCAATAGAAAAGACCAAGCAGACACTACAAAGTTTATCTTGCTCCATAAATCTCTTGTCTTGCTTGATGGATACCATAGAGTAGCGAAGGCACTAGAGATGGGGGCGACCCACATACCAGCCAAAATATTAAAAACTGACATATTTAGTGGGTAAGGTCGGTCGAGGGTTCAAGTCCCTCCGAGTCCACTTACACAAAACACACCTTAAAAAGGAGTTAAACAAATGAAGTATAAAATCTTAACAGCGGATAGCGTTGAAGAACTCGAAGAGTTAGTGAATAATCACATGGTGATGATTAATAACTGGAGACCACTTGGCGGGGTGAATGTTCGTCATATCTCTATTGCTCCTTATGAGTCTAAGACTGAGTTTGTACAAGCAATGACTTGTAATACACATTAATCAAAATGACTTTGTTCCCCCTCCCGATAGATGATGTAGAGTTTGCAGTCTACCTTTCTGTTTTGATAATCCTCACAATCTACCTTTACAAACCAAAGGGCGAAAAAAAATGAAGAGAAATATCTTTGACCGATTAGGCTACTTTAAGTGGTCAATCCATAATCTTGTCGCACATCCAATCATGGAGATCCTTCATCTCATTGGGCTGTCTTCATGGGGGGATAAGTTACACGACTTTACAATCCCCGAACCCTCTCACACCTTAGAGCATGAACATGAGATTGATTTTGACGAGGGTCATTCACCGAGATGATTGGAGACAAAGTACTCTTTTGAACACCTCATGTAGTGATTAAGGTTGTGTGTCTTGTAAAAAGCATTGACACTTAAACTGCTCTTGACTAACAGAGCAAACAGCAGTCCTACTTTCTGGAGGTATCTCTCTTGGGTCTCCTGGTTCTAAGTATCTGCATGGTGTCTTGATAGGCTCTTCAAATAGATCAAGCACATCACGACTCAAAATGGATTCTAAAAGTTCATCTTGATATTTTCCTTGTTCAAGGTGGCAAAGTGGATTAGGGTCGATTTGGATTTCTTGATGTGGTTCTTCTTTGTTTTTAGGTAGTGAGGTTGACCCACATGAGATTAAAATTAGTGAGATGGCAGTTAGTGATATTTTCATTTTTGTCTCCTTATACTTTAACTACCCTTGCATATAAAAGGTCTATAAATGAAACCCGAATATGAATACGGTGATATACTAATTAGACGAGTGAGGAATGGCTGGCTTGTTTGTACGGGTAGTGAAGTCATTGAGGGTGCGGTTGAGACATATGTCTATGAAGATAAAGAAAACCCCAACTGGCTTGCCGAATCGCTATATAACTTATTATCCGATCAGTTTGCCCCTTATATGCAATCAAAGAGGTCGGCTGGTATTAAGCTAGGGTTTTCGCATAAGACAAGGGAGGAAGAAGATGAAGATAACGAAGCAGGTTGAAGAGTTTGAAGCTGTTCAATACATAGGCGATAACGCAGATGAAGTAATCGGATTCATCGGCATTGAAGCTAAGGTCAACGACACCTGCATTACTGTACTTGATCCACAAGGTGAGTGGTCAGTGTTAGTTGACCAATGGGTCTTGAGGACTCTTGACGGTCAAGAAATCTTAGGTACTGTGGACAAAGATCTTTTTTGGGATAGCTTTGCTACAGTGGATGAAGATTTAGACTAGCTCATCGTCCATCTCACGCATCTTTCGATACTCTTCTGGATCTTCCCACTCGGTTTTGCCATAGTCTCTGCTCTCAAGGTAAGACATCTGAAGATCTTCATCTCTGAGGTCTTTCTTTAGAGCACGATCATTGAGGTGTTCAAATCCACCAGCCTCAAGGTGCTTCTTCAAGAGATCCTTCTTTGAGTCGTTTTCACGACCTACGATGAACTTTTCAACTTGAGGTCTTTTACCTGACATATCAACAAGTGCAAAAGCATTATTGGTGTAACTACCTCCTTGACTCTCGTACATATCGGGAGCTTCGACTTGGTATGTAGCACCTACACCAAAGACCACGACATATTCTTGTCTTTTGGAGACAGCGACAATTTGAGGGTCAATTAAGTCCTCAAATGGCTTTGGTGCGAAGGCTTCACCCTCCACATCCATATCCTCGAAGCGTTCTCGTCCAAGAACTTCAAGTTGCTTGAAAGAACTTCGCTTGTAAGAATGGTCGTAGAAGGTTTCTACAGCACTGGTGATTTGTTTGATGATTTTACGATTAATGTTCATAGGGATCTCCTCAGTTAGATTGCCACCTCAATTGTTGATTATAAACGACCTATTGAGATATTTTAGATTCGGTATTGCAAACGCAGTGCTTTGTAGGTTGATTGTTCTTGTCGAGAGGGTGCGATACCATCACGAGCTTTTAGACCTAAGTCTTTGATGATGTCCATGTCGTCACGATAGCCTTCGGATCGAGCTTTGCGATAAAGATCACGCAACTTAGATACATCGAGAGTGTTTGATGGAGTGGTGGATTGGGTGCGACTAGATCTCACAGAGTCTAGGATATAACGCTCTTGGTTAGCCCATAGAACGCCCCCACCCTCAAGGGTGTCTCGGCTCTTGATGATCTCTCTATCAGACCCTCCGTTAGGTAGGGAGTCGATCATACCGAGCCATTTGGTCTTGTATCCTTGTCTGTCAGCGATCTTCTCATAAAACTCGTCCTTGTCCTCATAGATGCTGATCCAGTGATCAACACCTTTCTTCCAAGTCTTTTTCCAGTTGGTTGTGCGTTGGAAGTATCTTCGATCTCTCGCCTTACGATTAAGAAGTTTACCATCAACTCGACTCACAAGGCTAAGATTCATAGAAGCATTACCTTTAGAGACTGCTCCTCCACTATCTTTTTGGGTCGATGAGAGCTTCACAGCCACACGATCCGAAAGTTCGATAAGGTATACACCAGCTTTGCCTACAACTCGACTCCATGAGCCAAAGTTTGAGTCAAGCCACTCTTCTAGTTCGTGGCGAGTGATGTTTACATAGTCTTGTCGTGCCATCTTGTTTCTCCTTTCAAGAGTTATCTACAAGGATATATTTAAAGGGTTACAGTTAATCTTTTATAAATAAACTATTAAAGATCCCATCTGAGGGTAGAGTGTTTGGTGTAGAAGTCATATAATGTATATAGTTTAACCTTTTATGGAGCTACTTATGGTTCACTACTTATTTTCTATTCTCTTGCTTTTAACGACTGTTTCAGCTCACGCATTGGAGTGTGTGGGTGATGCAGAAGTGTTGAAGACCACATCCACCTGTCAATCTTCTTATTTCAAATATGCACCGAGCTGTGAGTTCGGTGACAGCCTTTGTCTTTCACTTGTCCTTCAAGGTCTTGTGGGGAAGAATCTTTTTGACTACCGACCCGACATTAGGAGGGTTTACAATACCCCATTGAAGAGGAAAGTGTTTTCGAGGACAGATGAGTACAAGAGTCTCTACCGATCCATGCTCTCTGATTTAAGAGGTGCATCAAATGCAGAGTTCTGTTCGGTCATGGACACTTACTGGCTTTATTCTGTTGACTTTGAGGGGTTTACTTTTCTACCCCACACGCTCATCCCCAAAGGCAGGCTTTATCGATTGACTAACATACCAAAGAGGGCAAGTTATGACCTTGTTCAGATACCTGAGTCATCAGCAATCGACATAGAGGCTTGGGAGACTCACTCCTCAATGAAGATAGTTTTCTTTAAACTCGTCAAACAAACGAGTGGTTTTATAGATGTTGCTCTGACTCACTTTGTCTGGCTTACGCCTACTGTTTCTTATGATTATGAGGGTCAAGGACAGGTTTCTTATGAAGAGGGTTGTCGGACACCTTCTTTTTATACTTACAAGGTGAGTCCATGAAAAACCAAAACGCAGTCTTTGCTATAATGATGATTTCCCTTATGACGATGTTGTTTTTATTTACCTCTAAAACAACACCCTCATCTCGGTTCGTTTTTTTGAATGTTCCAGAGTCCAAAGGTTGTGGTTGGCCAGTAAAGGAAATCAAATATATCAAGACTGAGATTAAGCATATTGTACCCATCGCTCAAGTCTATAAATGTACTTATGACAAGAGACATCGCTTAGTGAAGGTCAGTACCTTTAACTTTGAGCGTGGTTATCAAATGAAGATGCCCACAGAAGAGGTATTGTATAAGTGGAACAGTATCCGACTTGCTCAATACTCTATCCGTAAGGCATCTCATGGGAATGGTGAGGTAGATGTAGAAATCTTCACTCACACCAATCGCTGATTATCCTCTGTTGCAAGGACCACTCCCACCACCAGGTTTTGGACAGGTTTTTCTTTGGATACTTGGTGAGTCCATGAAGTTCTCACGATACTTTTTATTGTACTTTTGTCTTGCTGATGATCCTGGTTTTCCAGAGTTTGCTTTTCCATATTCATGGTGGAGTCGGTAACAAGTCACCCCATCACCAGGCTTACCGAGACCTTCAAGGTTGTCTTCGGTGTAGCAATCTGCTTGGTTCTTAGGAGCAGGTGGGCTGTTGTAATCTTTTTGAGTTTCATTCGACCACCCTTGACCATCAGGATTTCTCCCTGCTTGAAACTCATTTGCCATGTGCATACCGTCATCAATGTCAGATTGTAGTTCAGCCAAAAATGGGTCTGCGTATCGACTTGAGGCTCTGCGACTTGAGGCTCTGCGACTTGAAGTAGCTTGTTTTTCAAGGCGAGCAATACGAGTTTCTAACTCACTTATGATTTCTGAGGCTAATCTTTTCAAAGCAATCTCCTTTGTGTTGTGGACACAAAGGAGCAATTATAAAGAAACTATAAATCTTCTTTAGCCATGTAGGTTAAAGACTTCATGGATCTGATCTCATCAACAAAGGTAAGAGCAGGTACTCTTGAGGTACGGTTAAAGTATTCTCTTTTAAGGTCTTTGAAACTATGGTGCTTTTCAAATACGAAGATTACTTTACGACCATCTAGTTCTGTCTTTAATAGTTCCATACCTGTGGTCTTTAAATAAGCCGCAAAGTATAGATCAGAGGTCTTGTAAAGAGGCTCTGGTTTAATCTCGGTATCCATAGTATACGCCTTTGGTTTCAAGGGTGTTAATGCAATCCTATAATACCAAAGACTACTCTAAAAGAGTCTCTAAAGCCGACAGTGCCTTGCGTACACCCTTATCACTAGATTGGATTTGAATGAGTTTATCTTTCTTATCCCATTTAGCAATAAGGGGTAAGTTGCCCCATGTTCCTCTTAACTCATTACCATCTGTTTTTAAAACACGACCTTCAAATGAGTTTCGCTTTAAAAAAGCACCTAAGACTTTCTTATCTGATAGGGCAATCTTCACCTTGTCTTACTCCTTATGTGTATAAATATGATTACTGAGCAACGCCAGTTCCATCATATACTACCACATAAGGGTCTAGAACCACACCATTAACGGTACGAGAACTTTTAAGTCCAAGAAGGTCTCCCTGTGCTAAAGAAATCCAAAAACTAGAATCTTCTTCAACAATAGGATTATGGTGAGAGGTAAAGAGGTTCGCTTGAGCCGCTTCCGTCTGATAGGTATTAAGTACAAGAGTTGCCGCAGGAACAGTAAATGGAGCACCTCCAAGAATCTGAAGGATGTTATTTACAGTTGCAGTAGATAACCCTGTACCAAAAGTACCTGTACCTGCAACAACACCAGCTAAAGCTCCATTTATGTTGAGAAGACTAAGTTCACCACCCGCCCTCATAATAACGATAAGAGCGTCAGCCATTGATTTAGCTTGTGCAGGTGTAGGGTTAATACCATTGGCTCCTGTATCAACAGTGACTAAAAGGTAAGCGGCTAAACCACTTACTTCAACAGATACGGTATTAGCGGCTACTGCTGGAAGCACATTCTGAACAACACGAAGATAGCGAGGACCTTGTGGTGCAGGGTCTACAACAGGGTTCGCCTGTGAGCGATTCGGCCACATATCTTTGACCATAAGAGATCCATTTGTAATAGATGCGTCACGAATACAAATTACTGGACTAGCCATGTTTATTCTCCTTATTTAACGACAGAACCATCATCGTCATAAGCAACGAGGACAGGGTGGTTGTTTGAGTTTAAGTTTAGTTGTGCAGTTTTGATCTGACCACTGCGAGCAGACATATAAAAACTGTCATGTGTAGAAGGGATACTTGTGTATCCTGTTACCGCAGTGAAAGCAGCCGCTTGAGTGTCTGCGTTTACAAATGGTGTGAAAGCGTTTTGGTTTCCATTATCACCAACAGAGTGTCCTACAGGAAGAGTAAAAGTCTTAGCTCCACAAAGGATCTCAAGAACTTCTAAAACAGAACCTGTTGACTCTGAACCACCTGCGTTAGTCAACTCACTGCCAGGACCGACAATACCTACAATACTAGTGTTAATGTCAGAGAGGGTAAGAGGACTACCAAATTGCATATTAGCAATCATATCTGAACCAATGTCTCTTGCTTGAGCAGGCGAGATGTGAGTCGTGCCTGCATCATCCTCAACAACAGCGAGGAAGTAAGCGGCAAGCCCACTAACTTCGGTTGTGATGTCGAGAGCAACATCGAGAACAGGCAGATCAACTAAAGCACCTGCTGACTGTGCGTCAACAGGTCTGAAGTTGTAAGGACCTTGAAAACGAGGGGTGATGACAGCGTTTGACTGACTCTTGTTAGGGAAGAGGTCAGTAATCTGTAATCTTGAGTTGCCTTTTGAATCGAGGCCAAACTCAGAGTATCTAATAGTAGTTAGAAATGGCATAGTTTATCTCCTATTATCCTGCGTAGATTGTACCGTCATCATTGTAGACAGTAAGAAGTGGGGTAGCAGAGTTAACTCCACCAAAGGTTTTCTTTGGATCTTGAGCACCTACAAGCCCACCAAGAGTTCCTTCAGCGAAAGAAATCTTCCAAGAGCTGTCGTTAGGTACGAGATTTCTCATGGTCGAACCAAGAGTTCCAGGGTCGATACCGTTTGTAAAGTCTCCACCTGCGTCTTGGATAGGAACACCTGCATTTACTGTGTACTCTTCTCCCGCAAGGATAGAAAGGATTGATGAAACAGACCCTGTAGAGTCACCTTGGTCTAAGCCCGAAGCATTACTAACACCATTACAGACTGCATTGATGTTTGCGAGTGTTAGGGTTTGACCTGCACGAACTCTAGCGAGGAGTCCATTTGCAATCTCTTCTGCTTCGGGTACAGTGAGTGCGTCATCATCACCACCGACATCTGCTTCAACATTAGCGATGAGGTAAGCAACAAGACCATTACATTGTTGTAGGAACTCAAGAGAACCATCAACATTAGTCTTGATGAAAGGTCGAGTCCTACCTGTTGCACCCATATTTGAGATACGAACATAGAAGGGGCCTTGACCTGCGGGGTCATTTACGAGGTTTCTTTGCGAAACATTAGGGAAGAGGTCTGTGATCTGAATAGACCCATTTTGGATCTCGGATCGTCTTGCGAGAATGAAAGGCATTGTCTTTCTCCTTAATAGTTAGGGGTTCACCTATATACATATAAATTATAAATAGACTATTAAGGAAGATGTCATTTAACCTCTATTAACTACAGAACATCGGATAGTGAACAAAGGATCTCCTGTTTGCCCTGCTAAAAAGAACTCCCCGACAGCACCCGATGTTAAAGTCAATGCTTCTCCTGGTCTTAGGATAGAGGGAGACATTCCTGGATTAAAAGAGATGAACATATTAGACCCTCCTTGAGGAGAATCAAGATTTTGAATGTTCAAAGTCTGACTGAAACTAGGGAGGTGGAAGTTCATTGCCCCTGTACTAAGAGTATCGGGAATACCATTGCCTGCATCTAGGTTTGGTGCATTACCAATAGTCGTGAAGATAGGAGCAGTTAGTGAGAAGAAATCGTAAGGTACAACCCCCACAACTGGTCCAAAGTCTGAGTTCTCTTGGGTGGCTCGGAGCCGACCTCTGACTCTAAGATAGAGCATTTGGTCATCATTTGGAATACGAGGGGTATTTGCCTTGAATGTAGTAGCATATTCACTAGGGTTAAATACAAATCGAGTTTGATCTCTTTGTGATTCTTCAACACCTAACTTTGCCTGAGTGATAAACTGACTTCTAAAAGTTCTATCATAAGGCACAGAAAACATCTCCACAGGGTTGTTATGTGCATCATTGAGGTTAGATGCACCATAAATAGTGATTTGATCCATACCTCTTAGGTTTGCGTTGTGTACTACCATATCTACTAGACCTTTTGATCTGTAGATAAGGCTTGGTATTAAGCGACCTCTACTCATTTCTTACTCTCTTTCTCTTTTGCTATCATTGGTTCATAAGATTCTGTACTCTTGCCTTTTGATTTGGCGAGTTTTTGAGCGTCTGACCAAGAGTCTACACGCTCCCCATCAACATTAGGGGCGAGAGTGACATTAGGAGCATCACGCTTCATTTCATTTGTTCTAGCGTCTAGCTTCTTATTTTTAGCTCTCATCTGTTGGTTTATGCGACTATTTTTACCCGCCCAACCATCACCTTTAAGAATGAAGTTTCGAGTGGGTCTGAACAACTTTTCATTCTTAACCCCACACTCAGGGCAGGGTTGGGGTATTTTGTAATCGTCCATAGGTATAGAACAGATATATTCATGCTCGCATTTTGAACATTTATATGGGTATTGCATAAGGTCAAGCTCCAAAGAAATCCCTCAAGACCGCATAGGCGTGTTTACACACTTTGTGAGTACCTTTAGGGTCTTTTTTGGTTGGTTGTTCTGCTGTACCTCTCACTTTACCAAACAAGTAATCGTTTTGGACTGCATGATACTCAGGCCCTTGATACTGCCAATAGTTACAGGAGCAAGTGAGGTGAAGGTCTGGATTCGATCTCTCTCCTGTTGCTTTAACAGTAATAATGTAATCCCCTACCTTAAACTCGATAGGCTCTTTAAGCACCTTCTCTTCAAAGCCATTAACAACAGCTTTGATTGAAGAAGCGTTCGACTTAATTTTTGAGTCCAGTTTGCTTGTTATCTCATTTAAATACGCTGATGATCTATACATGATGCCTAGCCTCTCTATTGTTGTTAATAGAGGTTAGTTCATAAACAGACTATTACATCACAGCGACAAACTTAACCTTATCCCCGAACCGTTCCATCCTAAAGTGTCCAGGAAACTTGAAGGTTTTACCCTTGAGGTCAACTACAGACACCTCTGTAATTCTCTCTTCTACAATCGCTGATCCTTCGGGCAGAACCTCTTGCTTAAGAGAGAAATCTTTAACTTCACCTTTAAAATTAAATTCTTCCCAAACAAGGTTCTCTTGTTCTACTAAAGGTTTTTGTTCCCGTACAGGATTAAGAATAGCGTCAACTAGATCCTGTACTTTAACTTCTTCGCTCATTTTAATGACCCCTTTCATTTTATAGTACCCTACCGACTAAAGGTTTAAATGACGATCTTAGCATCAGAAGATATAAAGAAACTACAAACTACAAGCCCAAGTTCTTCTGATATTGTGAGGTAGGTCGAACCAATGCTTCCCATCGGGTTGTCTCTTGATAGATGTTTCGTATATAATAGTTTTAAACCCAGTTACTTCGCCCATGATACGGATATCATACCCTTGTTCGTGGACAAAAGCAAAGGTCTCTCCAGGGTTTGGGGTTATGTAAGGACACCTATTCCAACCGCAAGCATCTGTTGGGCATTGAATAGCGACCACGATCTTACGAGAATCGAGGTGGGTGAATAAGATAGGACTGTCCCATCTAGTCTTGCCACACCCGAAAGTCATCTCCCCTAGCATATCCATGAGAACACCATCCTTGCAATCAAGGGGGGCAATTTTAAAGTCATTTTTAGCACTGTCTGTAAAGCAAGTTTTACCCCGTTTATTTTTAGTTCTATAGCTCATACTTTCCTCCATGAGTGTGTAACCCCTTATATGATATATAAGTAAAGGAGAACAGTATGTTTAATGGGACTAGATAGACTAGCGAGTAGACTTATATGCAAAGTATAAGATGGTACAGATGAGTAAGAATCCTACAATAAAGGCTCCGACCCCTCCATTTGAGCTTTGCTCTAGGTATTTCCACCCTATGTAGTATTTAAACACTCTCTCCCCCTAAAGGGTATCCTCTCCAAGCGAATCTTTGGCGAGTCTCTAAGTAGTTCTCGTAGTCATCGCATTGCCATGCTTCTTGTTCAAATCGTATAGCGAGATATGAGTCTCTTGTAAATCCTTTACGCTTGATGATGGCGGCATATAAGAAATCAAACACATAGATGGCAAGGAAACCCACGAACAACAGTTCAATATACTGCTGATAGTGGATTGTTTCGTGTCGTTTTGTTTTCTCTGAGATAACACCCCTTGAGAAAACTAGAGGTCCAAGTGTTATAGCAGAGATCTCGATAGGTGCTAACTTTGAGAGCCAAACTGGTACTTTTGAGTTCTCAAAGAAAAATGGTTTTGCGTTCTTGAACATATTTAACTCCTAAGTGCGAAGGTTAATCTTATATATGTATAGGTACATTTAACTTTTACAAATGGTATAGATGATCTACGCACTACCTTAAAGGAGATGAAAGATCATGGGGAAACCAAAGAAGAACAAGAAGGCAGAAATCAAATCGAGGCGTAAGACTCGTAAGGCAAATCAGCGTATTGAAGATTTAAAGCGTAGGGAGAAGATGATTAAGTCATACCTTAAGGTTATCGCAGAGAACGCTCAGACTTTACAAAAACTCGCAGACTCAGAAGCGACTGAAGAGGGTACTCCTACTGATCTTGACGAGTCTTCTTCTTCTCAAGACGATCAAAGTATCCAATCGACTTCCGAATAGTATAAAGACATTTAGCACACATACCAGCACCGTCATGCCAGTTCAAACCCCACCCTCTATTGCTTTCGGGGAGTTTATATCCACAACAAGTGCAATGTCCTGGTATACGCTTGTCCTTAGCCATCAGGCTTTAGTTGCTAGAGTTATACGAAGCAGGTACAACACTTAGGTTAGAGGCTTGACTGTAGACCTTAACTAAAGGTTTACCTTTGACTCTAAACCGATCAGCCGCCGCTAGACCTTCTCCATACCCCGAAGGTGAAATGTCTCCTCCTAGAGTAATAGAGGGAGAACCACCATCCACAGCATGGGTTACTACTACAAGTTGCAGTTCGCTTCCATAACTTGTAGGGCTTGATGTATCATCTTCCTCATAACTGTTAGACACAAGCATCGCCCTACCGACCAAAGCACTTCCTTTCAAAACAGGTTGTAAAAATTCATTGAATGATGTCGCTAGGAAACTTAGAGGTCCACCCTCTACATTTCCCCCTGCACTAAAGACAGATCCTCCCCCTCTTGCGATAGTATATTTAGTTTGTGTTGCAGGTGTTATTCCATTGTATATCTTCCCATCATTCATCTGTAAGGTATCTCCACTCACTCCTAATGTAGCTGTGTAAGGGATACCATCGGGGCTTACAGGTACAGGATTAGAAATAGTGGAGAACGAACCCGCAGAGGAGAATAAATAGCTCGACTTATTGCTTAGGATATCTTCGCATACAAAGTCCGAGTCTCGAACGAGAGATCCGATAGGTAATCTTGAGGTGATCCCTGTTAGAGAGATAGGGGTATTACCATCACCTGCGTTTATTCTTGGTGTGTTAACCTTAGAGAAATGAACACGACTCATGCTTCGAGAATTGAGTGTTGATTCATAGTTTACAAGAGGAGGTCCTGTTAATGTCCACATTTGAAAACTCAAAGGCGATTCTCTTAGGTTTCCAAAGACTTGAATGTCTTGTCCGTTTCTAAGATCTTTCCATTGAACCTCTAACTCAAAGGTGTCCGTAGGGTTAGGTGCTTGGATGAGTAGACCAAAATAGTTTGAGTTATCCGTACCACTTTGTTTGATTTCTCCACGAGTTTGGAAGCAGTTATAACCTAATCCCTGTAGCCATAACATCGCCAATGTAACTTGTTCTTGGATCGTGGCAGTAACAATCGCAAAGGTACTAACCGATGTGTCATTCTTATAGAGAGCTAAGGTGACTTCCCCATTAACGACATCTTTTGCCTTCTCAAATAGGAATAGGCTCGCCCAACCTCCTTTTAGTTCAGACTCACCTTTAAAGGTAGCTGTCTTTAAAGGGATGTGGGTAAGACCGTCAGCCAATAACGCAGTGGGATCTCGATTGATTGGGAATGGAGTATGACCGACATCAGTGATTGTTGTCGGGTAAACCACCCCACCAATCTTACCTGTTCCGAGTGTCGTGTAGAAATCCATACTTGCGAGAACTTCAACATTACGCTTATTGGTGTTTGAGAGGTCTACTGGCTGTACCTTAGTCCCAAGTCTGAGTTCTGATAGACTCTTTCGACCTTGAGGTACTGTTTGGTCTGCTTGTCCGAGAGTACCTAAAGGGTCGCCTTGGTATGGAGTACGCTTATAAGCGACTGTGATATGTGAACCAAGAGGAGGAGCAAAAGGAATGACTGTGGATACAACAGCCTTTTGTGTAGTGGTCGCCACAAGAGCAGATCCAGAACCGTTATGTTTTCTAGGTAGTACATAACGGTTATGTGAGATAAACCCATCAGCAAACATAAATACCACAGCTTCAACAACATAGTTAAAGTCTGTGAAAACAGATGCGTCAGACCAACCAGCACCCACACCATTTAGTCGGGTGATGTCGATTGCGTGTTCGGTGAGCATATAAGTGTGTGCGTGTAAATAGTCTGTGTTAGACAAGCCATCCACACCATTGACATGATCTTTACCACCGTTTTGTCTGATATACATAGTGAACGCTGATGAGTCGGTTCTTAGTAGATTAGGGCAGGCATCACTTGACACATTACCTGCAACGGTCACACGATCAATTGCGTGACCTCCTAGTTGGTTTAAATGATCGTGGAATAGAGATCTCTCATAGACACCATAGACACGAACAATGCCGTAATAAGGAGGAAGTTCGATACCATTGAGGGTAGATCCAAAGTCGCTTGTAGGAACAGTTAATGAGGTTTTTCTAGCTCCAATACCAATCTTGCTGTCTATTGTGGTGATTGTCTTTCGCTCACCCCACGAGGTATTTGGGTCGTCTGTGACGAATAGGACATTACTAACACCTGGATTACCTCCGTTATCAAGCCCCCCAATGATGTTAAATACACCATCAGAGTTTGCAGAGGACTTATCAATAAAGATATGGTTCAGACCGTTTCTAAACTGATCTTCTGTCCCAGTATAGTTGTGTAGAGGGATGTCTTGCCTACCGAATCGAGGCATGATTGCTTCGGGCAATACGAAAGCGGCATTCTTAGTTGCAAGGAACATTTCTGATGTTTCAAGATCTACATCAATAGTTGTGCTGTTCCAATGTTCTGGAACTAGAGGTAGAGTAACATTGTTTGCTTCGAGGTTCTTCGTAATCGCTTTATTGATGATGACAGTCTTGTTTTGGAAAGGTCTAAGAACGACAGTCTTACTGTTTTCATCTGTAAACGCTTCAGCCTCACGATCAGCTTCTTCATTGATGATACGACCACCCATCTGAGTAGACTGTGCTATACCGATTGGCAGGTTTGATGAGGGTAGCCTATTCCAAAGAGAGACATGGTTCTTCGTTGGTAGGTCTATCTCATTCCCTATAAGGGGCAAGTTAGAGAAATCTGCACCATGTAAAACAGACTTCGAGTTGTTAAGGAACTCGCCTGTGGAGACATCTGGTACTAAACCGATCTTATGAATGTCCTCAGCTACATTAGCAATGCCACCTGTTGCAGAGGGGTAGAGGACAGAGACACCAAGTTGGAACTCGCTTGTGATAGAGAGTTTACCTAGAGTAGAGTTGGCAATGGCGTGGTCTACAGATTCTGTAATGGCGATCATCACCTCATCGTCTTTGTTAGCGAGGTCTTGCGTTCTGAACTCAATCTTCAATATTTTTTCGGTAATTAGATCAGGGGTTCTGTTAATGTTGTCGATAGGCTTGAGTATAAGCCAACCTACTTTGGATGTTGGAGCCCAACCAACAGTAGTGTCGGTTGATTTATAGTAAATAGCATTAGGTGTGTCTAAGTCATCGTTTAATATGTCTATTACTTTGAATACACCATTGTTCTGTTGAGCGGCTGGGTCACCATAGATGACAGCATATAAACTAGAGTGATCTCCACTCGTGTCATACCCATTGTTTGTCACGAGGGATTCGATATTTCTCACAGCGAGAGGTAAATCAACACCACTCGCACCCAATCTGACAGCAACGACTTGTTCTGTAGCTTTACCAGCTCCAGTCTGCTGATCAACAACAACATTTGACTGATTGATCGCATTTGGTCGATACAAATAACGATAGTTTTGATCTGTCACATTGTCAGCAGTAGATGTGGTGAATGTAGCATCGTACTGAGATTTACCTAGTACGATAAATGGTCTTTCAAAGCTAGATGCAAGGGTCGGGTAGTATAACTGACCATGATTATCACCTACCTCTTCGATGGTGAATGGTGATCGTTTTATTGAAGCATCTCTGACTTCTTTAGGTGCGATAAAGCGAACACCTCTCTCTTCGGAGGTATTTGCACCAACAATCTGATTGACCCCATAAGCTAAGTTTGTCTGATCACTATTAAGTGTTATTTTGATCCATGAGCCAGACTTCATGACAAGACCATCATAAATGAAAGCACTAGGAGATAAGTTTGGTCCGATAGACCAAAAGGTTGAGTTGGCTACATTGAGGTTTGTTTGTGTTACCCCAAAAGAGTCTCTTGCACTCGGCAAACTAAGATACATAGTCAATCCCATTTGGGGTACAGAAGCATCAGACCATGTGTCTCTAAACCCATTAGGCCAATCCATATTGTATGTTTGTGGTGGGGTTTGGTTGTCGATCATAGAAACTTCTTCTATGGTCGTTCCCGATGTGGTGTTGTTTTGTTGGTTCTGCTTGTAGGCAGTCTTTAGATTTCCGAAGAGGAGATCAGAGAGAGAGCTTTCAAGTAGAGACTGATAATCCCACTCACCGATAGTGGTAGCATGACGCATATCGAATAGATCTTCGGCATGGATCTGATCAGCATATTTACCATCAGGTCGGTTGTTAAAGAGAACAACATTTGTTCCTGCTGAGTGGTACTTAGCTTGTGTTCCACCTTCACCTCTAGCCACAATCGTAAGATTTGGGTTTGCAAATCCACTTACTCTAATGATTTCTCTGTTAAGACCTTCACCAAGCACCAAGTATCTTTCAGAACCATAAAGATCAGCATCATCAAGACCCGAACCAACACCATTAGTGATCGTTACATTACCTGTGATTGAAGCATCTAAAGCATTAGTCAATGTTGCTTGTAGGAGAGTAATTGCGTCTGTACTCATGGTAGATGAAGGCTTACGATCCATCGCTCCATTCTGATTAGCATTGCCTGCGTTTACAGACGCAACATAAGCGTGGTCATTTCTTCGAGTGATTGCACAGATAGGGATACCATAAACGATGTTCTCTGCTAAGAAATCGCTCAGTGCTGTGTTTGGCACATTAGGGTCACAAGGTTGACCAAGAGGACATCCATCACTTGTCATGTGAGCGACCCAAAGACCAGCATCTCCATTTGCGTGTTGGTTATTGAAGCTCACAGTGCTAACAGCATCTAAAGGGCCTTTAGCTTTAACGAGGTTGCTGGACATACCTTCGATGTGAGAGTAAATGTCAATGTTATCAACTACTCTAAAGCGATACTGAACCTGTACACGCTTTGTGGTTTCAAATCCAACATTGGTGTCTACCATCTCATCTTCTAGCCCACTACCCGCAAGATTGCCATTGGAATAAACGGTTGTTGTAGTAGGTTTGATCTTAAGAAGGTCTGCATCAGCTATTGCATTGCTAGCAGAGATAATGGTCTTCCACACCTCTAGGAAAACAAAGTCTACTCGATTGTCTTGTGTGGGTGGTGGAGAGAGGTTAATGGTAGTCTCTTCAATGTTTAAAACCAACCCATTGACTAAAGCCTTTAGGGGCTTGGATTTTAAGATGTTTGACCATAGGGGATTAAACTCAAAGTCTCTGTCGGCAGTTCTAGGGTTCATTAGGATACCACTATGAGCAGTTGCCGAAATAGTCTTTGAGAGATTATCTGTGGCGAGTTGACCTACTAGGTTAAGCTCACTATCGAGAGGAGGTTTACCTGCTTGCCATACTACATTTGTGTATTGGCGATTGGTCGTATCTAGCGTTCTACTAACTGTGGTCTTAAAATCATCAGCCATGACTATAATCCTTTATGGTTTCAGTACATCAAAGTGTATGAGAGTAATGTGAGGTCTGCGTCTGTGTAGTTCACAAAGGCGAGTTTGATAGTGTCTACCTTTTGTGGGAATGAGAAAACTTTAAGGTTTTCAATTTCCGAGTAGGTACTCCCATCACTAGATATAAAACATCTAAGACGATTTGTGGAATCGTATTGAGTCTCAGTGTAACTCATGAATCCTTCTTGATTAGAAGTCTGTGGAGAAACAACCCCACGATCCACATCAGAAAGAGATGAGTCTTTAGTGTAAGATTTTAAGACACTGCGAAAGTACACGAAGAAATCGTTTCTGCCCAGTTGGTCATTTGTATTCCCAGAGATATCAATATCTTTTGTGATGATACATCTGTTTCCAGAAAGTGCCTTGTTTGATGTGATAGAAGCACCTTCGATATGGTTTTGTTGAGGGAATCTACCCATTACTTGAATCGTGTTAGGTTGTGTTCCGCTTTTAAAGGAGTTTTTGAAGGTATATTCTGGGTTGCTTGAAGGGTGTACAGGTAAAAACTGCTTGTCAACAAAAGAGACAGACAAATTAGGGGTAACCTCAAAAGCGTTCGTGAACTCTGTATCCACTATAAAGTTGTTTGTGCTGAAATAATCGAATGAAACGAACTTCTCTTTCATTAGCTCGTCTACTTTAGTGATCACATCTGCCCGACTAGGTTTGGCTGTAGTGAGTTTCAAGTCAAAGTGGTCTGGGAAGTCTATTACATATTTCCCAGACATAGGCATAGAGTCCGAATACTTCGGGATAACTTCAACGAGGTTATCATTTATTCTTTCAAATATAGCTGGCATCTAAATCACCCTTCCCCTTTTTTAGATAAAGAGTACTTCTCCTCATAATCGACTCCCTCATCTAATAGGTCATCATCAAAGGTATATGTTTGTTTGTTTGTTTTTATCGTACCTTCTAATGCAGTATCCCCTCTTAAATACCCTGATGCCGAATGACTAACTTGTCGATAAACCATATAATGTGATCTATCATCTTCACTAGTTCCTGATTTGGTTGCTTTTAGCGATCCAAACAAGGACAAATCTGCAAAGTCAGGTCTGTCAACTACAAGGTCATGATCAAAGTTTGATCCATCTGGTCTAAGAACTTCAATACCCATCAGCCCTCTTCTCGACCATGTTGGAGCACGATCATCGGGTGGGAATGAATGACCTCGATAAGACTTATTAGGTGAAGGCCATATATCGTATATAGCGTTAGTACCCACACCTCCGTACACATTAGCGATTAAAGTTGTTTGGTCTGCTAAGTCATCTCGATTTACAAGAGCAAATGCATTTTCAGGGTGGACTTCATACTTAGGGAAATCGGGATTACCTAAGATAACTTTGACAAGGATAGGTGCTTCTGTGCCACCTTTACCATAAGCGAGGTCATCAGATTTACTCGCACTAAAGAATTTGTCAGAGTTATTCACATAAATAACTTTTTCTTGCCCTAAGAAGTTATCCGAAGAAGCTATGGTGTCAGTAGATACTGTATCATCACCTACGCTCATAAAAGCAGGTACAAAACCAACATCAAGTTCAAGGTCAAGAGCGACTAATCCTTCTTCAACAAGGAATGTTTCTTTGTATGAAACACAACACCCTGCACCATCAAGACTTGGGTGTGTTTTGTCAGAGGTTGCACCCCCTTCACTCATCACACCGAATGTGCCTGTGGGGTCTCCTGCATACTGCACATAAGACTCACCGACTTCTCCGTTCATTACACCAACATCAAGCCATGTGGTTAGACCTGGTACTTTTACAAAGACTCTCATGACCCTCTTACGCATGAGGTGTTGTTTATTGTCAATCGTATAAACTGTGCCATCTCTTCTAGCATTTGGGAACTGAGGATCGACATAAGAGATCATATCCCAATCAACACCTACTAGCCTTAACTTAATGGGTGCAAATTCATCACCCTTAACTCTCTCCCATTCCTTTGATTCTATCAAACCTTTAGGTGTAGCACTTGTGGAGAGTCGATCTTTTTCTTCTCCACTTGCAGTTGTTTCTGTCCAATCTGTATCCCAATAAGGGAGGTGGGGAGATCGTTCTACGCTCTTTCCAAAGTTTAGATCGAAGGCTCTCAAGTAGCCCACATCGGGAGAATCATTAGATGCCACAAAACCACCTCCAGAATAGGTGGGTTGTGCGTGTCTTAGGATAGGGTCAGTAGAAACTCCCACACCTCCTGCATCGTCATCAAGCCATGTTCCATTATTGCCATAGTTCCCTGCGATGTTGTTAGCTACATCGTCATAAGCCGAAAGACCTGCATTAGAGTTAGGTAGATAGAATCCCGACTCCGAATCAACAAGAGGATTGACTGTGGCTTGACCACTATTACTGAGGTTATATCCAAAAGCACTTATCGTGTTACCATCAAAGTCTTGATAAGGGTAAATTAAGACACCTCTTGGAGGCGTTCCATATTTAGCTCCCGACAAGTGATTTCTCGTCATGTTAGGGAATCCACTCACTTGTGCTTCTAACCAGTCAGAGAAAATAAGAGGGCTTGTGATTTGTATCCTTCTCATGTGTAAACTGTTTCGTAAGTATCCTGCGAACCCATGAAAGCTATACAATCTTAAGTTAGTTGTGTTAGCTAACCAACCTTCTGGAGAAACATTTGACTCATCTCTCACAGGGAATGAAATATAGCCTCCATTATAACCCGATCCGAAGTTAGGGATGCCTGGGCCGATTAAGTTATCTCTTAACTCGGTATTCCCTGTGATTGGAGTGACACCACTAGTGTCTTGATGGTTGCCAAATTGATAGTTAAAATCAGGGTCATTGCCCTGTATGAAGAAAAGGTGAGCGAGGCTATGTTCTATGCGATAAGATTCGTCTAAGAAGCGTTCTTGGGTGTCTTTTCTAGGTGTGAAAAGAGAAACAAGAGGGAGTCTTGAGATAGTAGATACTGCTTGTAGTTGATCCGAAATGAAAACACTAGTATTCCCCATACCACTAACGGTGATATACCCTCTAATATCCATCGTATAGTTTCCATACTCTGGAAGTTGTCTACGCCCTGTAGGTATCGCTTCAACAATAACATCACCAAACTCTCTAGTACCTGCGACAAACCCACCAGTGTCCACCCTTACGCTTGTCGTAGGGTGAGGGTGTTGAGGGTTTGTTGTAATGGAGAATACTGCGAGTGAACTAAGAGATAGTTTAGCTAAGTGATATGTGTTCCCAACTGTAGGGTTTACAATAGCGTTAGCTGAGGCCGCGTCAATGGGAGACACCCCATGCCCTACATATTCACCATGATTATTTGTTGTAGTACCCATAAAGTCGTACAAAGAAGTTAATGCAGTAGCGGCTGTGGTTTTATCTGTCAGACTTGGGCTAAAGATCAGACTCAAATCAGAAGTAGCGTCCCCACCTAAATCTCCAATAGAATTTTTAGGCTCTGTGTAGTTTATGAAGTTTGTCGGGTCGTGTCCGCCTACTGCGGGGTTCGTGTTTGTATTCCAATTATAAGGGATTGAAGGGTGCATTTCCACATAGTAGTCAACACCTTTGATTACGAGGAACTTTGCATCGGCATGAGTCTCAAGTGTTGTTCTTGTGTGGTTTGGTTCTACAGGGCGATAAACAGGTACATATCGAGAATACTTAAAAGATAACCCAACACCTGCGTCAGAATCATCACTGTTCTTTACCCAATCCCAACCTGTGCATAACTCTAAAGCGTAACCATTTACAACATCACCACCTATGGGTAGTAGCTCAAGTTCTTGATAAACTTTATACCCTTCTACATCATACCTATAAATAGAGAACGCTTGTCCAGATGACCTTGGGGTATAAGTTTGAGTCCCTACATTAGTATTTTCCCAATCAGCCCAAATATAACCATAGGCAAAGTTATTATTTGAGCGATAGTCTTCACCGACACGATTTTTAGTAAGGTCAATCCCTGTATAAATATTGTTAATGCTTGAGATGGAGGACTCATCTTTTATGAGTTTTCCATTAGGGCTTAACTTCTCACCATATAGTTCTAGTAATGAGATCTTTCTTGCAGAGTGATAGAGAAGTTTCTTGATGGTGGAACTGCTGTTATCGTTGATGTTATCTTTAATGTACTCAACACCTAAGTTATTAAACTGCCTGTGAGGTTTATTAATCATCACCGAAGGTCTTAATCCAACGGTTGTGAAAGAACAAAGACCATCTTTAGGGTTGTATAAAGAAAGATCATCGAGAGCCTCACCTGCATCACCTTTAGGTATGACTGTGATGTTACCTGCAAGGTTTCCACCGAGACCACTAGTTGTAACCCAAACTTGTTGATGTTTTGGTATTGTCTCATATTCAGTTAGAGCGTTATTAGATAACCTTTCATATTTACCCGCAAAAAGGTTATCCGAAGCGGATAGCTCACTTGTTAGTATTTGAGCTGTGGGTCTAACTGTGTGGAATGGTTTAGAGATTGTTGGTTTAACTTGATCAAACTCCGAAATGTGGTCATCTCCTTGTACAGACTTCTGCGTGATTTCAATGATAGTCTGTAGTCTTGAGTGTTGTGTGTCAGTAGAATGAGTAGCAGACGCACCACCTTTATCACTAGGGTGTCCTTTATAGGCTCTCCAAGTGGTTGGATTGACATAAATAACACCCGATGTCCACATGAAGTAAGTATCGTTTGCCCTCAACTCATTTGCTTGAACGCTGGGGTATAAACCCCATGCCTGTGCTTTTGTTTTGATCACTAAGTCTTGAGGGTATCCATCAAGTCTTTTTTCAAAGTTAACATTAGGTCTAAAGATAGACATTGAAGGACTTGGTGTGAAAGAGTCCACTCCATCTTCTAACCCATCACCACCAACAGTGCTTAAGGAAGACCCTAAGTTATTATTGAGGTTGGAATAATCGAGTAGGTTTCTACTGTACACTTCATCATCACTAGGTGCGATACCATCACGAACAAGAGATTCAAATGCTTTTTCAGTTTTAAAGTGTATCAGAGCAAATGATCCAAAGTTATATTCGGGTTCATCGTCTGTGGTGGATTCCCCTTGAGAAAGAGTTTTAATATAATCTTGCACTAACCTTACCACTTGCCTGTATCGTGCAACTTGATATGAATAGTTATCTTCTTCACCGAATGTGATGTATCCACCTGCTGTGTCAAAGATAGATTTGTAATCTGCTTTAAACTCATCTTCATTAGGTGTGTTTTTAACGAAGAAGCGATCTCGTTCAGCAAATGGAGTAGTGATTCCTTCTGACGAGTAATCTTTTAAGGCGGGGAGTCTGTAAGATAAGAAGCTACGATTTTGCTTTAAGACATGAGCATAAAATGTTGTAGGGTCTGTGATTCCTGCTGGGTTATTAACCTCTATTTGACTCCCTTGGGTGTTGATTGTGCAGTCATAATAAACACCCGCGTCATCTATAGCATAAGCTTTTAGATCACTTATGGGGTCACTTTCGGAGTAGAATGAGTTAAATGAAATGGTATCCGCAGATATACTTGTGTTATGTTTCTCATAAGGAGAAAACAGAACGGGAATACCACCAGGTCTAACAGAAGACCCACTTGAAGGGTAAAACGCATCTATATTAGTAAGCAGTCTTACTTTCCCTATGCTTGGGTCAGCAGTTAAATCCCCATTAGCCCCAATTCTAGTAGAGTTCGGTACATAGTTCCCTGTGTGTAGCTCATACAGATCGTATTGTCCTGTAACTCTTGAAGGGAAGGTATTGTTATCAGAGTTATTGAAGATGACTCCACCCGAAGCACCATCGTTGACTCCTGCACCAACACCGAGATTTATGGCCGCTAAAACTCTATTTTCAATGATGTCCACAGTGGTAGCAGGATTGTTGAACCCCTGTGCCACATTGTTATCATCAGAAGGAAATCTGATGAGTGCAAGAACACCTCTATCGGCAGGGAATAAAAGACCAGAAACAATTAACCCTACATCAAAGGGTGGGCTATTTGCATCTGTGGCATCTAATGCTTCATGAGATTTTCTAGGGTCAAATAGTTCAGTGCTAAAAGGCGAAGAGAGACTTATTGAGGCTTGACCGTTTTTAACACCTAAAGATGAAGTTCCTTCACCAGCATTAAACCCTAACTTATAGTCAGAGGTATTGAAAAAATCTCTGTTGTTCTCTTCTGCGATGAACGGTTTTTGATATAAAAATGGGAATCTTAAATTGTCTTGGAGATTAGTTTGGAAGGCAGATCTTGGAACTGATTGTGCAATGTGTGGGTAGTTGCTTTGTGTGAACTGAGGAGCATCCACAAGAAAGGGGAAATCATTATAAAGAGCTAGTCCATAGTAACTATTATCACTATTATCTCTGTAGTTTAGATTGATTGTGTCATATGCTCCGCTATCATTAACATACTTAGGGAACAGGTTGTCACTAGGGGTGTTTGCTTCGTCTGTTTTCTTGCCTACACCATAATGTGGCATCTCATATTGAGCAGTCCATTTTTTTCTTGGTTGCTTCGCAGTCCAAGGTGGAGTGTCTACAATTTTTGCTTGTCCCCAATCGGGGCGACCCTCATGTGTGGTGGTTGTCTCACCATTACTAAATGTGATCGCTTCATATCCAATCTTTGGGGGTTGCCCCTCTCGTGCATCAGAGGTCAAGTCATCAAGATTTATTTGTACATTATTGCCAAGATACCCACCTAAATCATTTGATGAGATCACATCTGAAGCAGTAACGCTTACATCTAAGCCACTAATGATGGTGATGTCATTACTAGACCCATCAGTACCTTGACCTGATGAGATAACGACTCTATTTTTCTCTATGGATTTCTTTGGCATTTTATTCTCCGAGCAAAAGCTGGTTTTTTGTGCGATAAACACAAGCGACTACATAGTTATCAGCGAGGGTAGATCTCATGTCTACAGAAACCCCTTGACCCCAAGTATTCGTTTTAACAAAGACAACTAACACGACTTCACCCTTACGATAGAGCGTATGGGTATCATCAACAATCTTCATAAGACATGGGATAGCTGTTTTATAAGCACTATGGTATCCACTCATATTCTTAGCGAAAGCTGATGGGAAATAACTTGAGTCCTCCATAGTGGGGTATACCACTCGACTATAATCATCTTTAACTGGAGGTTGGCCTGGACCTGTATCTCCAAGAGTGATGTTCACAGAGGATACAAAAGGTACGAATGAGGGTAGGACAACTGACCCTGTGTTGATCTTTAAGTCATCAAGGAAAACATCAGGATTACTGAGAGTTTCATACTCAGCATAATTAGAAGCGTTAGGATGAGTACCTAACTGATCTGTGGGGTTAAAGAATGGGTAGTGGTCGTTTGTTTTGAGAAAGACACTAACTTCTTTACCTATGGCTAAAGGTTGAAGGTTCAACTCATCGGGTACAACACCAATATTTGATACTGCTACGGTATTTGGAATAGCGAAATCTGAACCCGCAGTCATAGGTGCAGATCGGTTATAGTAAACTAACAGAGTACTATCTGTGACTGTATCCGCAGGGTAAGGTTCTATTGGGAAAGCTGAGATCGTTAGTTTCCTTTGTCCTGTAGCCCAACCATTCACTGAGTTAGTCCAGCCTATCTTTGATTCAGCGTGTTGATACTTTGTGGTTGCATTATCAAGAGTACAGATAGTCGCACCTACACCACTACTGTCTGTTATCCCAGGAGCTAATCCTGATCTATAATAAAGTCTCCAAGGTAGATAAGCACTGAGCTTGGTATTAGACACGATATCTATAGATTGTTGTTCGTACACATATTCAAGAGACACTTGTTTTGTCTTTGGTATGACATTACTTATAGGGGGTGCATTACCATTCCCTTGACCTGGGTAAAGGTCATACGCAAATGCAGGATCGGATTCAATGAGGACAGCCGATCCTGTTGGGTAACCCGAAGGATCTGGTGTAGGGACATCAATAGCAACCCCGCTCAACCCTCGATCAAAAGACGCATAGTCAAAGATTAACTCGATGAAGATTTCTTTATTACTCCCTGTGGACTCACCATTGGTATCATCCCCAACAAGGTCGTAATCAGCCCCTGCCGACATACCCCCATTAGCTGTGATGTTAGGGTTTTCCTCTAGGGTGATGTTGATTGTATTAGAACCTAACCCATCAACACTTGATATCTTGACTTGTTGTTCGATAGCGTTAGTGTAATGACCATCGTTATGCCAACAGAACCCTATATCTAAGAGTTTTGGTGCAAAATCGTCAGCCTCTTGATCAAAGGTCTGATTTCCATTGGTCGCCCAAAGAAGGTGACTTGAGACTTTAAGATTTGTTAAGTCTATTGTGATTTTATCTCCTGCGTACCAATAGTCCCCCGTAGTCGTATTGTTTCCTCTTGTTACAGTGACACCTGTTGAGGGTTGAGTTAATGTGGTAAAGGGCTTGGCTACGATATATATGCGTTCAGTTGTAGGTGTGTCTGACCACCTACGAGCAATATGGTCAAAGGTTCTTCTATGTTCACCTTCTAAATTTGCAACTCCACCATAGACATCACAAACTAGAGGGGTAGAACTTGCACCTCCCGAAGTATTCCCTGTTTTTTGTAGAGAGTGTGCTTTAGCAAACCATGTCCGATTCTCATTATCGAGTAGAGTATGATATTGATACTCAAGCTCTGCCGAGAAGTCTATTCCTCTAGGGTAAACTCTGCGTCTAAGATCAAGTACATCACTTTGAGCGACTTCATCTGCAAATAACCCATCGGGTCGATCAGATTCTTTAATTGCTACATTATCCACATAGTCATTACTCGCTAAGGTGTTTCCGTCATGATCATGTAATGCACCTGTGTTGAATGAACCACTCGCATTGAATCCTGCGTTTCCACCACCTGGAGATTGTCTCCTAAAGACATAACAGAGAGGGATAGCGTAAACATACCCATCAACAGTACCTAATGCAGTGGCATCGGCTTCTGAACCATCTCCAGCATACCATAAACCTGTGTCAGTAGAATGTTTACTAAAAGATTTTGTGTTTACAGGAGCACCTTGTGACCCTTGTGCGTAGAGGATTCCATTTTCAAACCCGAAAATCTGATGTGAAAGATTAAGATTTTGTTGAGTCCTGATACGATACTGAACTTGTATCCTTCGAGTAGAAGATACATTTACATTTGGGTCTTGTATATCATCAGGTAGGTGCGTTGAAATATCAGATAGTACATTCCCTGCATAATAAACTGTAGTAGCAGAAGGCTTTCCGTCACCATCAGAACCACCAGAAGGTTGTATTTGGATTTCAATCCCTGTAACATCTGAAGAGGCTAAGGTAAAGCTAGCTCCACCAGTATAGTTCCCACTAGCTCCACCATTATGGTTTAGGAATACAAACTCTGTACCTCTAGTTTCGGCAAATGTGGTAACACCATCAACAGTGAGTCCTAACCCTGCCCCACCATGATCATTTATGTATGAAGCCATATTGCGAGCTGTGTGAGCTAGAGAAGCCCCTATTGCAAAAGTAGTGTCCACAGTGAGGACTACATCATTTGCTCCACCACCCTTTTTAAAGGTGAATGTGTCATTAGCTTGGGGGGAAAGTAACTTAATCCTAGACTTTGACTGCATGGCAGGAGTCACATCTTTTCGCCATACTTCAAGGAAAACAAAATCCCCACGATCACCTGGCCCAGACCCTGCATCTGGTGCTGGTAGGGTGATTTTATTCGTACCATCGGTAGCATTTGTGTTTCGTACATCAATCACTATTCCATTTACCATTGCTTTGAACGGATTAATGATGAAGGTGTTAGCAGTGAAGTTGCCGTTTAGAACACCCTCAACATACGGTTTTTCATATGCGAATGAACCCACAGAGTCATCTTCACCTTGATAAGAAATCATTCCACTTGGGAGGGTGTTTTTCTTATTGAGGATATCTTGGGTGAGGTTAAGTTCACTATCAAGCATGGGTCTCCCAGCTTGATATACAATGGAGTCCCACGCATAATTTGTGGGGTCTAAATCTCTACTTGTAGAGGGTAAATACTTTTGTGACATTACTTAAACCCTCTCTTAGAATGTTAAACGCCAAGTAATCGCTAATATAGACCCTGCGGGTTTATTGATTACTGGAAAAGTGAGGTAATTTACTAAGATGTCTTTTGTGGTGATGTCTGTAGTCAATGTGCGAACAGGAAAAGCATCCGCTAACTGATCGAAGTCTTGTGGGGCATTTCCTATACCGTCAGTAGTACACACCAACCCCATCTCAGTTAATGCACCAACAGCATCCGAAGCATCAAATGTAGTTGTGAAGTCTACGATGTTTGTGGGAACTGAAGCTAGAGTACCGTTAGAGTTTCGATAAACAACACTTGAAAATTCTTTACGATAAAGGGGTGTGTTGATAATTCTTTGCCTATAATCAGCGATGTCGGGACTCGCAGTTGATCCCGATGCTCCTGTTCCAACAGCTAACATATCAATGCCACGAAAATTACCCACACCTAAGTTTTTGGAAAACAAGATAGCGGCTAAAATCCCACCATCTAGTGTGTATATATTTGATTTATCTAAGACGATTTCTTCTTGACCGTCTTTATGTTGGAGAACCCCAAAAACATCCCCTTTGATTTTAACTCCGATTCCTTCTGAGAAACCTAATCCAAAGTTAATAGCAGTCGTTTTTGGTGGTGGGATTTTCGTGTGTATCATATTGTCCTCCAATCTAAAAATTGTGGGGGGTCTTGTTTACATATTACCAATGTATAAAAGAGTTATTAACTCTCAGTGAATAGTCTTTTATACCCGTAGTCATATTCTAAGGGTCTGATAGGATAGTAGTCCGTAGCGGAATAAGTAGTAGTAGTGGTGGTGTGAGTCACCCCTACATTTTCGGTGTCTTTTGTTGCCCCTGCGTCTGGGTCAGCGATATTACTGATCGTATCTATCTCACCCCCACCAGGATTATTAGTGAATGTGACTTCGTATGTTTCCGAAACATCTGTGCCACCTTGACCTAAGAACTCAACTTCATTCTGATTTGCGTCTTGATTTAAGTTAAACCAAGTATCAGAGAGGTTTACATCTGAGTTTGAACCTCTGGCTGTAAAACCAAGAAAAGAAGCCCCTCCTGCTGGTGATCGTTCAAAGAAGACTTCCATATAATAGGTCTCATTAGGTATGTGATTAAATGAGATATTAGCGTAAGCAGTAGAACTCATTTGGTTGTATTCAAGACTTCCAAACCCATTATTCCCTAAGAATCTATATGCAAGTGGAGAGCCATTAGATTCTGGTAGTGTTCCCGACACCTGTAAAGCGTCATCTCCATTTGAATCTTGTATTGGTGTTAGTGTTTGATATTGCTTATCCCCATTAGCATCTATTCGATATATGGAGAGGTAGTATACAATATCATTGTTGCTATCTTGGTCAATAAGCATAAAGTACCCAAAGAAGAGATATGTGGGGATCGTGTTTACAGGCACACCCCCTGTTAATGTGGATATTGGGCCTAACACATATAGAGTCGGATCTGGGTAAAGAACTTCATCTTGTGTGCATTGCGTATTATATTCACTAGCAAACCCATCCCTTCCGTCTTCATCTTGCTTAAACTCATACCCTGTAACCTTGTCCTCATAAAAGTCTAGTTCACCCTCTATACCCGATGTTTTAGTGTCTTCCATAGAGTATACAGAGCGTATTTGATCGGATACAACACCGTTTTTGTCGTATGCAAGACCTAGAGGGTTCGTCATGTATTCTTCAGGAGTAGACTCCGAGAAGACATCTAATTCATTAGTGGAGGTGTGTTTGTAGAACGCTTGACCTTCTGCTAACTTTTCTCCTTTGTACCAATCAAGATCAGAGGAGAATGGGTTAGAAGAGATACCAGTAATGGTCAGTGTTTTTTCACTTGTTAATCCACTGACTAAGACATGATCTTGATTGAGTGTATAGGCATAAGACACAGCACTACTATCGACCACGGAGGTGATGTACGAGGGTCTAAATCCCAGGAGATAAAAAGAAATCTTAGGGTTTGATGTAGTGATGGTTTTCGTAGACGGCTTAAAGACTTGATCTTGAGTTGCTGTTTGATTGAGTGAGAAGTTATTGAGGGTGTATGTGCTATTAAAGACTAAAGGGTCTGTGATTGTGTTTGCATATAGATTTTGATTTTTTGTATTGAGCAGGTCGGAACTACCCGCAGAGTAGGTAGCAGTCTTTTGTTCTTGTGTGAAAGGGGTGACAGGTTGTGGTTCATTAAGTACATAAGAGATTGGTGATGTTGTCCCAATGACTCTGTTTTGACCTAATAACCCTCTACCAGAGTCGGAGACTTTACGAGCTGGTCTTGTGGCATTGAGGGTCATCTCAAGACTATTAAGTTCTCTGAAGCGTCTGATTTCCGATTTGGATTTGGGATATGTGATTGAAACTTTATGTCCCGAACTTATAAGTGGGTTATTATAGTTATTAGCCCCCACAGTGGTATAAGTCCGATCACTTATACGCATGATCCCATCTTTATCTGAGTATGTATACCAGTTGATAGATTCTAAGAATAGGTTAGAATAAGAGTAATCGGGATCTACGAACCCTGCTCCTTTGTCTATTTTTATGGTGATGTCATTCATAGACACAGGCAGTGTGCCTATAGATTTGAGCATATCTTTCACGATAAAGTTGGGTAGGTTTATAGCGTAGTTGTAGTTTACACCCCATCTAGCCACATCAAAAGTGTTAGTGAAGGTAACTGTCTCGTACTTTAATTCATCTCTAACATTCCAAGGAGATGAGTTGTTTTTGAACTTGATCAACCCTTCTTGTTGTATCCTAGAATCTACAGTGATGACAGTCGCTACAAGACCTACCCTATGACCAGACATCATAGGTTCACGAACAGAATCAAAACTCAAAAGGTATTGACCCAAGTCAGATTTTAACTCACAGAAGTACACTTTATCTTTTAGGAAGATAGGCTCACCATCATTTAAGGATTGTGTATCACCTGCCCGACCCTCTCTTATACCGTTTTCCTCTATTGGGTACATACTCCCATTAATGATCTCTACATCAGCGACATTTATGGGTTTCAGTGAAGAACTCGCACCACGATTCAAATCCCGTATTGTTTTAGTTGTGTATTCTACTCCATCACTACCAGTCATTTTCTGATAGATGCCATCTACTGGTTTAATACCACTTTCGACCTCTATGACCCTAAACTTTTGATCTGCTGTGTTGGAGTCATCATCACTGAGGACGAGGTTGTCTGCTACTTGGACATTAGTCCTCCATACACGAATGGTATTACCAGACGCATACCCGTAGAAATATTCTTCGTAAACACCCTCCCTAGCCTTCCTCATCTCTTCTTGGAAGAAAGACCCTAGCGAGACTCCAACAAGCCCATACTGTGCGTTTTGGTTGTAATATGGTAGTGTTGCGTCAATCTTGTTGCCCTCGATTATCAGAGCATCTGTTTGAGCAGGGTCGATTCCGAGAATAGGGCTAAACACATCTCCTTTCCCTTTAGAGAGAATAGGTATGTCCTCATCAATGACTGAGGAAACCTCACCTGTTTTAATATGTGCGGGTTTGGTTACCCTTAAAACCTTGCGTAAGTTCGTTTGTAATCTTATGATGTTTTCTGGTATCCCAAGATAAACCTCATGGGAGTGAGAGTTTCCGTCAGCATCTATGTGTGGCTGAATAACTCCGTCAATAATGTCGTGTGTATGAAGTTCATCTCCCCATTTATATTCAATCGGCTTGTTGGTAGAACCTAGTCCAGATTCATCAGTGAAGGCAAAGTGTCTGTGTTTGGAAAACACCCCATCTGTGTTGTATTCTGTTGTAGCGAGGATAGAGGACTTGATGTTAGCGATATATCCCTCGATGTTGCTAAGTACAACGGCATTTCCTTCAGCGATGTCATTCAACACTTCATCGACAGATTTTTTAGTCGCCCCTTTTAATAGAGCTTCATAGGTTTGTAGGAGAAAAGAGATAGTCTCTTCATGTGTATCCCCGACAGGTACAGAGTCCTCATCGGGGAACACAAGGTACATGAGGCGAGTAGCAATAAACTCAGCTCTTAGTTGGGAGTATTCAACATCTTCTAGGTTATCTAAGGTGTCTACTAATAATCCTGCAAGGAGTCGGCCTACACCCTCGTAGATAACCCTATGGTTCGGGCCATAGCTACGAGTGAGGTAGTTTGAGGCAGTCCCGAAGGACATGGAGTCTACGATTTTGTTGGTAATTATGTCCTCTAGGAGTCGTCTAGGGTAGGACTTTGAGTTTAAGTTTTCTCTATTTGTGCGTGGGTCGAAATCATATACCATTATCTTCTCTCCTCTTCATAAGTGAAGCTGAGATCTCCCACTTGAAAGTAGCTAAAGTTATTTAATCTGATCTCACCTACTACTCCAGTCCCATTACCACAAGTGTAGTTGACCTCAATCTCATACCCTAAAGGAGTTTCCCCCAAAGGTAATGAGATCATAAGTTTTCGAGTGGAGTTTGGTATCTCTGTGAGAACTCCGTTAGAGTTAACAGAGGCTTTCTCTAAACCTACGATGCTCCCTTTCTCACCGATCCAGTTTGAGGCTGTTTCTCTTTGTCCGACCTTGAGCGTTTCGATTTCTTTTCGATTTAAAAACACCCTAGCATTTGACCCCCCACTTTGTTGAGGTACATGATCTAGTTGAACATCCATGAGCCATACTTTATGACTAGAGCTTGTAAACTCTGTGACTTCCACAGGCACTGTTGGGTTCACTTTTTCACGAAGGATCTGATCTCCTTCAGTCAGTGAAAGCTCTGTCAAAGGAACAGAGACATAAGAAACACCTCGTACAGAGTCAATCTCCCGAATGAAATCGGATGGGTAAAGACTCCCACCAAGAGTTGTTTCCGTTATGCGATTGAATAAAGAGGCTTTGATTATTGAGTCAACACTAGTAGCTGATGTCCCTTGTTCTAAGTAGACAAGACCTTTTACATTAACTCGAACAGGAGAAACTTCTTTTATAAGAACATCTGCACCCATGTGTTTTTGTTCATCAACTTCTAGTTGTAGGTTAGATACAACTAGGTTTGTCTGATAGGTTACTGTAATGTTTTCTAGGTATTCATAATCGACAAGGACTGTTTGACTCGATGTGATTGTACTTGAAGTAGTCCTCTTAATCGTTGTCAGATCACCATTAACTTCGATAACATAATCTGGCGTTGCAGAGGTCAATGGGCTTGCAAAAGTATTACCATTTGAGTCTTTGACTACAATGGTAGTGATGTCTACCCCACGATTTGATAGCGTTTCAGTGTAGAGTTCATTAAGGGTTTGTTGCTCGGCTGTGATTGAGATGATCTTCTCTAATCCATCGTTATCAAGGATGATATAGTCTTGAGATTTTGAGGACTGTCCTTGCACAAGAGGATCTTCGGTTTTATAGAAGGTGAAAGTCAGATCAGTACCATCTGCTTTACGGACAGAAATGACTTGTCGAACAGGTTGTCGATCAAGCACGACTTTATTAGTAACATCAGTTCTATAGTCTCCCAAGATAATGTCGGTCATGCGATATGTGGGTTGGGATATGTCTGTATTGAGTCGAAGGATCTTACCTTCAGAAATAGTTGCTCCTGTAAGGTCGAAGAACTCACCATTGGTTTGGTTTTTAAGTCCAAAGGTATTAGTTCGATCAATCATTTGAAAGAGAGGGTTCTCTGAGGTGGCATCTGAGGCTTGAAACCTATATGCACCCTCCGATTGTATAGGGATGAACCTTGAGTCTTTTCTTGACCTATAGGACGGAGCATATACATCAGTTACTCGGCTCAACAGTTCACCTCTAATCCAAATGTCTACCTTCCCCCCTTGATCGTTATCTCGAAGCATATATGGGTTGTCAGCATCTATAACCTCATAGCCTAAAACACCTGCTGACTCTCTAGCCACTCGCTCATAACCAGCTCTTGTGCCTACATCTACAGAAGATATGTAAGTCATTGCTCGTGTCATCATTTCTTGGTTTGTCTCTCTAGTAGAACCTCCAAATGTAGATGAGTTATTGATTACACTTAACCCTAAAGGAGCACCAGTTGTGATTTGACCCGATGTAACATTCCCACTAAGACCTGCTGTGTCAGCTTGGATTGGTAAGGTGATCTCATATCCGCGTGTGATTGGGTTGTAAAAGCTAGGTGCTTCAGAAACTGTGATTGTCCCCCCTTGAAGAGTTCTAAATCTCACACCACCACTAGAGAGGATCTGTCCTATAGGTACGATCAGATCAAAAGTAGGCAGACTTCTTGAGAAGAAAGTTGCTTCACCTCTAGCCACCTGACCTGATAACCTAACAATGCCTAGATTAGACGCTAGGCGATCAAAACAGATGTCGATAAGGTTTTGTACCTGTGTGTCGGTATCAAGGAAGTAAGCCTCTTTTAAGAGCTGTTTATAACTTGAGTTAGATACGAAGATGGACTCACCCAATCCTGTTGGGTCATCAATGTCGTTAAGAGACACAAAGTTGGTAGCTTTGTAGCAGAAATCTAAGAGGACTCTCATGCGAGAGATCTCTGACACTACTGGGTCTATAAACAAGTCTCTTATCGCAGACCCAGCATGGACACTCGCTGTGGAGTCTGCATCATAAATAGCTGAGATCATACTCTCTGTAATCTGTGCATCAGTCACATTGGGTAGGATTGTATTGACAATCTGTAAGTCAATCGGTGCGGATCCAACTTCAACACTAAAAGTGGACTCAACCGATTGGTTATCCACGACCTTGACTGCTGTAATGACATAGTAAAGAGGTGTGTTTGCATTGAGAGAAGAAAAATCGCCTATATCTATTGTATTCGCTTGGTCTGGTATACTACGATTATGTTTGAAAGACACCTTTGTTTCTAACTCGATTGCAGACACATTTGTTGACACTCTTAATCGACTGATGCTCTCAGCAATTTCTTGTGTACCTATATCACTTGATGTGGTGTTCTGTAAGGCTTTTATCGTAAGGACATTTGGGTCTTCTTCGATTGTTTTAAGATCACTAGAGAAATCTACTACAGAGGTAACCTTCTCAGACTTAAACCCATAAGAAATCGGGTCAATAGGTATCTTGTTGATCTGTCGATAACCATCACCCCCTCCACTTACAGTAGAAGCGTACACATTATAAGAGATAATCTCAGAGTCTGAATGTAACCAACTAAGAACTACATTATCATCCGCTCTCTCGGATTTTATATTGAGAGGGGGCTGAGGTTTAGCAGTATTTGAGTCAAGACTAGAGATGACGATGAGTGTTAAAGAGGTAGTGTTTGACCCATCTGTTGCTGTGATAAAGAAGCTGTTAGCCCCTTGATTTAAGTCTATCCCCTCTTGTGTCGTGTCTGGATTCGGGAATACCCAAGTCCCATTACTAATTGTGATGTCTGCTTCTTGTCCTACGGAGGTGAATACTTCATCTAAGAATGACACTGTGATTTGATCGTACCCCTCAACAAGACCATGAATGAATACTTCTTCTTTATCTGTAGAATAACTTGTTGAAACAGTGGAACTAACTCCATCTGGCTTTACAATTTTTAAGCTATAGCTCATGTCAAACTCCCATCTAATGAAATGCTACCAGGTACTTCAAAGACTATATTTACGCTCACTTGACGATTTGCTCCACTACGAACAACCACATTACACAATAATGCAGTCGCATTGTTATTGAGTGTAGAAACTTCCACAGACTGAACGCTCATTAATCTTTCTTCTTGGCTAAGGTATTGTACCCTCTTGAGATCTTGTTGGATTTTCTGCAACTTATCTAGTGCCTGTTGTACACTCATCCTTAAAGCGACCCCAACCGAAGCATTATTCTTTTTACCTATGAGTCGGTTAGCGTTTGATCCATACCAAGCGTGGTAAGGGTTCGACCCGATCTCAGTCAAAAGAGTCTTGGCTATGTTCTGATAGAGTAGATCAGTGTCTTGTATCTTTTGAATGTCTCCATCAGTACCGAATCTAAAGTCGTTTTCAACCCCTGTGCCACCACATCTTCTACAGTATCGCTTTTCGGTAGTGTAAGATATTTCTAGTAAACCTTCAGGTTCTAATCTGCTCTTGAACTGTATATCATGTCCGTTGAGTCGTGAAACTAACCCCCAAGCAGGAGTAGACTTTTTCGTTTTAATAACTTGCTTTTGCTTCTTGAAACCAAGTGCTTTTAATAGGCTTCCTGTGAGGGTAAACCCAATACCTAATTTTCGATCAGAAAACCTCAACGCTTTTGATGTAGTCTCTTCAACAATGATCGCTCCGATTTGGCTTTGTATTTCGGAGATCAAGGTCTTTGATTTGTATATCTTCGAGGGTAAGGTGATTGTGTTTGAGTACCCCTCTGTAGTGGTTATTGTAAGCACATTGGAGGTACTTCTCACCCTAAAAGGAGACACATTAGGAGTGGTGATAGTCGCTTCTCGGTAATTACCTTGAGGTTCAAGGACGACACCATCTCGTCTAATCACTACAAGACCCTCACCATTGATTGGTGATGCGGGTATAATGTAGATACTGTTTTGTAGTCCTACCCTCTCATATCGAAGATAATGAGGACAGGCATAAGAAATCTGTAGGTCTTCGCTCATGTTATCACCAGTAGTCTAGTGGGGTTTGATACTAAACTACCGATGATAAATAAACTACAGATTAACCGAGATTAACAAATGCCTCATATAGCTCTGTACCCTCTTCGATACCGAACTCTTTGAATACCTTTTTTACTTGTTGGTTAAGTTTAGCTTTTTCAGTAATCCTCAAATCAACTCGCCTTTGAGTGGCCTGTGTTACTTCAGCTTGCCAAGACCTTAACATAAGATCATAACCCTCGCTCTTAACTTCATTAACAGCGTTGGTGGGGATCGGTCTCATTAGACCTAGAACACGATTATCACAATCTGGATTACCTAGACCCTCTGGTAAGTTATCCCCCTCAGTAAGACCAATGTCGAGATAGAAGCGATACCGAACAAGATCACTAGCGACAACGCTATAGAAACCTTTCATTGTCCCAATCCCACTTGTCCGAGCTTCTTTCCATGCTTGATTTCCAGATTTCTTTCTTTCTTTACAGGTCACCACTATCTTTTCTAACCAATCTGATACTGAATAAGTCAACCCTTTTGGCCTATATGGTTCAACGAGTTCATCAAGCTTACCCACAAGAGCGTCTATCTCTCCATCAGTCGCCACTCTAACAAATTCAGCAAGTTGAGCATAAAAGTCTTGGGTGAGGTCAAAGAATCTTACCTTCTCAATATTTAGTGTAAAAGGAGATCCATTTTTTCTCCCTGTGATAGACTTTCCGTTTAAAACGATAGCTAACTCAATGAACCAACCAAGAGGCCCCCTAGACTGACCGAACATTTTTTTAATAGCACCACTATTCATACACTGATCAACAAACTCTTTGATTGCTATCACTTTTTGCTTGTCCTCAAAGACAGATGAATTGAGAACATTCTTCAACCCTAGAGGTAGAAGAGGCTCTTGGTGTTCTTCGATGGCTTCTTGGATTGCTTTCAAAGCTTTAGGGTTCGACTCCCTCAGAGCTTTAGCCCATTCTGCGTCATCAAGATACAGATTAGCGTCAAGCATCCAATGGAAACCATCTTCGGTGAACAGCTTTAAGAGCTTCTTTAACTCTTTCACTTCTAGTTCTTTTTTAGCTAGGTCACCGATGGCTTCTCCAAGCTCACCTTCTGGTAAGTTAATAGCTTGAACAGCTATTTCTGCCATTTGTTCAGCTTTCTCATTGATCATCTTAACAGCTTCTTCGGATTCTATCTCTATTTCTATGTTATCAACCAACCAACCGTCAGCTATCAAGTTACCCTCAAGATCCTCAAAAGCATCTTCATCGAGTTCACCCGAAGCATAACTTTGGAGAAGATCCACAAGTTCCTTAGTGATGGGGTTTCCTGTCAACTCAAGTACCTCTACCGCTTTTTCCATTGCTTCTGTACCCTCAAACTTACCATCCATGAAGTCGAGTTTTAAGGTTCTTATAAAGGCATCGTCCTTGAGAATATGACCTGACCTTACAAGTATCTCAAGTACGAGTGCCCTCTGATAAGGTTTATCTTCGTAAGTCCCATCAGTCAATAGACCTGTTAGAGTCTCTAATTCTTCCTCCGTTAGTTTATGCTTTTTTATGTACTTCTCAGTATCACCCACTCCATCCATATTCTCAATGAACCCTTGAGCTGAAAACTGATCGAGTTTGCTGTATTCTTCACCAGACGAAGATTGCCCCTCGATAGATTCTTGTCTGATTTTTTCCCCATCTACCTTAGCCAGTCCTAGTCGTCTTCTTTCATCAAGGCTTAGGTAGCGTCCTTTAGAAGTCATAGCACTGAATACACCCTTACGGATAGCTTTCATAACTCTCTCAGCGAGAGATCCTCCCCCCTCGACATTTCCCTCGATCCTTTTCCAAGGGGATACCTCTGTATCTCTTATTGCACTATCTCTTGTACCAGTCACAGCCCACAGCGTAGCTCTCTGCCAAAGATCTTCAAGAATGTCGCTGTTTAGTCTCTCAAATTCTTTATTATTATAAGCAAATTTAGTATAGGCTTTGTTGATACCGCTGATAAGGAGTGGTTTAAGTTCCTCATATAGATTGTTCAAAAAGTTTGCGTACATTGCAACACTCGCTTGTCGCCTTCTTTTCATTCGACCACCAAGTTGGTTGAGGATCTTTGCACCATAGATGTCTCCAGTATCAGACCCAACAGGGGGGATAGTCATACCTTGCAGTTCTGTCTCACTAGTCATTTCAGAGAGAGCGGCACTTGCCCAATAGAAGAAGATCTTCTTAAGATCATCATCTCTTTTAGACAGCAACCTCAGATCGGCTTGCTTTTTCATGCCCGCTGATTTGAGGAACATTTCAAGCTCTCTTACAAGTTCTTGAGCAACTTTGGTCTTGGTATGAAGGCCAGATTTCTTGATCTGATTTAGCATCTCGTTTGCTTGTTTTATGTTCATATCTCTCACACTTTCAGATGTGGGCTAAGGTTTACAAGATATACCATATATAAACGATCTACAAATTCATATTTGGGGGCAAAATCGTTGCTAGGTCGGTTGGTGTGTGGTAAGGTATCTGCTGACTTGGATAGATGTCCAATAAGTCAAACTTTAACCCGACCTGTCGGAGACACAAATGAATAGAATAACTAAGGGTTTAGCTTACCCTATAAGGAGTGGTGCAGATGCCCACTTCGATATGATCTACGATACATCAGCAGATGATCACTTCGATATGATCTACGATACATCAGCAGATGATCACTTCGATATGATCTACGACACTTCAGCAGATGATCACTTTGACATGATCTTATCAGACTCACAGCCAAAAAAACCTGTTAGGGTGCGAAATGAGACTGAAAATTGGCTTTATAATGCTAAGTGTGAGAACTACGAACGAGTGTTGGGGATGGTTCAGAGAAGAACCCCTTACAACAAGCGTTTCACTCTACCCGAAGATCAGATCGTAAGCTACTTCCATAGCTTCCTATCTGAACACTTTATCAAGAAAAATCAGCTCAAAACTGAGATTGATAAAGGCAAGAGAATCAAGCCCTCTGTGGTCTATGAGTGGTTCTTGCAGTATGTAGTGCGTGAAAAGTACAAAGAGGGTGCAGATGCTCTACAACGGAGTCGTGGTGCGAGGACTCAATCAGAGGTTACGAAAGTCAAAGCATACGCTTCTAAAGAGTCGAACACAGATTATGTTCCTGTCCATCATATACAGAATCTTGAGTCGCAAGGTTGGCAGATCGCTCAAGTGGTTTCCAAGACTGACGCAGATACTGGTGTGTCAGTCGGAGAGCCAGACTACTTTGTGCATGAGGACGAAAATCATTCTCTTGAAGAAAAGTCCACTAATGCGTACATGAGATCTCTTTTACTTGATCGTTTCGGTGAAGCGAAGGTAGATATGTACTACTCGCTTTGGCTTGAGCTTAGATATGCAGAGTATGAGAGTAAGAAGAAGTGGGCTTCGGCTCGTTCGGTGTCTTACAAAGTCTTGACCTCTCAAATCACTCAAATTAGAGAAGTATTTATCGAGAACCAAGCAGACTTTGGTCATTGACTGTAGCTTCGATCAATGACGCTTTGGATGACCTCTCTGCTGGAACTGTCCTTTGGATTAAAAGGTCTACCTCATTAATCATTTCAAATCGCTTGGACTGCGGGGAGCATAGGGTCACTTGGCTCTATTTGGTCTTCATTTTCATAGATTACTGACTTGATCTTATCATAAGCCCATGTGGTGAGTTTAATAGCACCATTTCCAACCATCTTAAGGATCTTCCATATGACCTGTACAGGGAACTCTATTAGTACCCTAGCAGGTAGTCTTGTGATCTGATAACTCATCCAAGACAAACCTATTATGGCGTAATATACAATAAGTGCAATCCCTATGACTTTCAGCACTGCGATGATTCCGAATGTCGCTGTGCTTTTAACTATTGACGCTTTAATCGCCCCTATAGCTAGGCCACCTGCCTTCATAATCCCTAGCCATGCATTCTTCAGAATGAAGTATATTGCAGTCCACACTTTACCTGTGGGTAAAGTTGGAGCATACCCTGAAGGGATTATAGACCAAAGCCATGAAATCCCTTCACCTGTATAGTGAGATACTTGGCTAACCACACCACCACCTATATTTAGTACATTTTCCACTACAACAGATTGTGCGTGGAAAGGGGGGAGTGGGGGGACAGGAGCAACGGCAAATGGATTCCAAAAAGCATTTTTGTTCATGGAAGCATTTTTGAGTTTCACATTTTTATTGTCTCTCACATACCAGAGCAGGACGAGAGCCATAGTCTCTTTTTCAACTCCTACCTCTTTAGCCATCCCCTCAATGTCTTGCTTCTGATAAGCATTAGCGAACCTACCTAACATATCACCTGCTTCACCTGGCGAGTTAGTTTTAGCCCCAGCTTCTGCAATCATTTTTTGTATTGGGTCATTGGGATCATATTTAGATTGCCCAATCGCTTTGATGAAGGAATCCATTGAGTTTAGTCCAAACTGCTTCTGCAAGAACTTTAATCCAGACTTACCTTCGCTAGAAATCTTCTTTCGTTCTTTTGACGCTTCATTTTGCATGAAGGCTGAAGCTACATCTTCTTTGACATTATCAAAGAACATCGCTCTCTTTTGCATACGAGCTGTATGGATACGGGCGACTCTATTTACACTTGCATATCTGTTCATCGTTATCTCAACTTTCGATCTACCATCAAAACAACATCACCAGAGCTGGTCGGAGCATTTGATTTTGTTAAGGATTTCCAAACCCTTAGTGCTGAAGGGGTTGTAGACCTCGTATTGCAGTAGTTAGGGATAAAGAACATTGGTGTCCTAGACTCTTCCCTAGCTAAGTTGGCGAGTTCTTTATACATTTGAAGACCTAACTTTTTTGAGCGATACTCCTCATCGACACTGCTCTCTAAGACTTCAAATACAGGGATCTCATCGTGCCATTCAGCATCTATCGCCCATAGTTCATAAAGGGCTAAAATATCTTCAGAACAGGCATATTCATATAGTTCTTCTAAAGTATGGGTTCCAAACTTACCCTCTATAAAACCTACAACATCCCTATATAATTTCACTTTATTATTTACAATCTCTATCGAATGAGTTGAATTTGTATTAGTGAAGTCATCCGTTTCTACGAACTTAATATCAAGACGAGCGATATGTCTACTCGCAACTCTTTGAGCCATTTTACTTGAGGATGGTTTCCTTAACACTGCAATGCAAGTTGAGTAGCTTTTTCCCGAACTCGGAAACTTACGACTTAGAGATTCCCAAACTCTTATAGAGTCCTCTGAGTTGTTCCCCTCCATATCTAAGTTGCAACCGTTAGGGATTAGGATAAATGGTTTGCCCTTACTATTTTCAGCCCAACACCGAAGCATGAACTCTATATACATATCAACACCGAAGCCTTGTCCTCTAAAAGACTTAACTATATCGGATTGGTAAATTTCAGATATTCTAGGTTTACCGTTTTCATCTAGGACTTGAGGGTATCTTTCAATAAGGTCGTATATTTCTTCATAGCATTCAGAGCCATCGACCTCTGAGTATTCCATGTTCACACTATACCCATTAACTTCACCTAAGACTACACTATCCTTACATAGAAGAACTTGTATATTAGATGGAGGATAGCTTTTACTACCTTTCTCTATAGTGATACTCATCTCTTACCACCGTCATAGGCTTTAGCATGACCCATGCGGATCATTTCATCGTTAAGTGATTCACCTAGATCATCTGCATCTTCGGTGTAATCCCACATAACGCCAAGCCACCTACCGAACTTACCCTTTTTAAGGGTTTGTACGATAATGGTTTTACCTTCGATTCGGGACTTTAGGTAGTCCTTAGCTTCATAACCTCGCTTCTTTTCTTCGAGGTCTTTAGTGCGTATTTCGGGCGTGTCAATCCCAATCATTCTTACCTTGACCCTAGCAAAGTGTTTCATGCCTTGATCAATCATAAGGGTAACGGTGTCTCCATCATAGACGGAGAGGACTTCAGCTTTGTAGTGGTATAGGTATCTCATATTTATTCCTCACATTTAGTTTCATGTAATGTGAGATATAAATAAGTTATTAAGACTTGTGCTTTAAACCTGCTTTGTTGAGTTTCATTTCGATAGTCTTCAAGTCCTTTAGCCTTTGGATAAAATATCTTTTATCCCCTCCTCGCTCGTTGATCTAGTGTCTTCCCTAAATACTTCATATCATCAAAATTCCAGCCATTTTGGCCCAGTCTAGCATCTGGATAAACCTCTTGATAGACTTGAAATGCACCCTCAGCCCCGCCCCCCTTAATCTCTTTGATTAGAAATATTTCTCCATCATCACCATGCTCATCACGATCATCAACGATTATACCTCCTCTGCGATAGTCATAATACACCTCTTGATCTCCAAGAGGATTCTCAAAAGGTTTTGGGGCGTGTGTCTTTGCAATCCCTGCCCATTGCTTCTTAGTGAGAATTGTTTTTGATGTTTCATTTTCTATTTTCTCATTTGGTCTTGCTTGTCTTTCAAGACGATTTGATCCTCGACCCGATTGTCGTTCAAGACGAGCAATCCTAGACTCAAGGTTACGGATGATTTCTGATGCGGATCTTCTCATTTTATTTCTCCATTTCATTTTCAAAAGAGTGAATGATAAATAAACTATTACTTTTCTTTACCCCCCTCTTCGGAGGGAGTGGGTGTGAGTTCGACACCCACTGTGGATTTAATTTTTGACTTGATGATTTTGATGACATAAGCATTTAATGCCCCTGCCGAAGCTCCAAGCCATAGGTCAAGAATATCATTACTTAAAGAGTACCCTACAATCGCTCCTGTAATAACAGCAAAGAGGCGAATAACAGCCTCAGATTTTTCTGCACAGGTTTTGAAGATGAAAGGTTTTACAATTTCAGTGACTGCATAACTAACAATAGCCGCCACGACTATAAGATACACATGACCAATATGATCATATTTTTCTATTTTAGGAGCAGGCGGTCCCATCAGAGTCTCGGTCGTTTCAGTTTTTTTAGTCTCGTTACTCATAAGCCTCCTATGGTTTTCAAAGCATCCTTACAAGTGATTCTTTAATAATCTATATACAGTATCTGTCGCTTCGTCTAAACTATCAACTTTAATGTCTCTGCCATGAGGGTTAGACACAGTTAAGACCCGATAAGATAGATTCCCTTTTTTGTCCATTTCAAGACCAGTAATCTCAGACAAGAAACCATCTGGTGTAGTAGTCCTAATCACTTTCTTCCTGTCTTGCCCCATAATGGACATGACTTTGTATTCACCTTTTGGGAAAGCCCATTGTAATCTTTTAACTGCTCTTCTTATTTCCTGATTGCTAACAGGAGTACTAAGTATTCCAAATAATCTTGCTTCCATATATTTTGAAGCAACTCGTTGTACTGATTTATTCATCTTCTTTTTCCTTATCTTGTGGGTCTGGTGTTGATTCAACACCTAGTGATTTCTTGACTTTAGCTTTAAACATTTTTATCACGAAAGCATTGATAGCTCCCGCACTTGCTCCCATATAGACATCAATCATCTTAAGTGGGTTTGATAAATGGTAGGCAATACCCGCACCCGTGAGTATCGCAAATAGTCTAATCACAGCATCCGACTTTTCGGTGCAGGTTTTCCAAATGAAAGGTTTAATGATTTGAGTTAAGGCTAAACTCAAAATAGCGACAACCACTACAAGATAAGCATGACCTATAAAGACATCTTTCATCTCCGCACCTGTTGGGTTTACATCCACAAGTTGTGCTGTCACCTTGCATCCTAATTCACCCTCGAAAAATTCACATTCTCGATCAACGCCATCGTTGTCCGAGCAGATTATCTTATCACTGCCAACAAAGTGACAGTGTTCAGGTAATGGTGTAGTGCCTGATATGTTTCCATCACTCATGGGTTGCCCCTAATCTCAAAGCTACTTGTTGGTTCGGCTTCATTTTATACTCCTTTAATAAGTACAGTAGAGGTACTAATAAACAAATTACAAAAGGAGAACCACTATGGGTGCTGGAATAATGCTATTATGCGGTAATAAGACCCTCATAATGAAAAGAACACATTATAAATATGATAAATGGTCGAGTTATTGGGACTTCCCAGGAGGACAGGGCGAACCAAATGAAACGACTTATCAGACAGCTCTTAGGGAGACTGAAGAAGAGACTGGTATAACTCCCGACCAATACAAGGTAGTCGATCATGTTGAGGACAGGATTTACACCATGTATGTCGGAGTATGTAAAACAGAGATAGAACCTGTTTTAGACCATGAGCATACTGAATGGGAATGGATCTTGATTTCTAAGATCCCAAGTATGTTTAGTGAGATGCACCCCAAAGATTGGAGAGGGTTTAAAAAGTTTTACCGACTTTAACTCACCAAACTTGAAAGTGGACTCCCAACGACCATGTGTTAGAACCATCTGCACCTAATACCCAACCAAGACCAGGAGCGATGTTGAGGTTCTTACCCGCTATATATGGATGCCATGTTCCCATCAGTCCTAGATACTGATTAGATTCTGTAAGGGCAAAGTTCCCACCTAACCGATACTCCCCTTTACGGAGATTCAAAAAGCTACCTCCAATAGACAGACCAAAATCTCCAGCTTGATATGTTGAGCCTACAAGTAAACTTGGTTCAAACAAACTTAACCCTAAACGCCCAATAGGTGCATCAACCTTTGGGACATAAATCAGTCTAGGATCTAAGTTTTTATCTCCTTTCATGAGTTTACTCTCAAGACCCTCTATCTCCACAAACTCTCCTTGTTCATCAAAGTACCCACCATAAATGTGCATACCTTGATTTTGAACTGCACCCGAACCGAGTTTGGATTGGTCCTCACCATAAGTGATCGCCACCACCTTAAATGCTAAGTTGAGATCGAGACTCCCTTTTCCTTCCCATATATTTCTACTTGAGAAAGTATATATGGGTCTACCTTTTAGAGAGAAAGGTGAGTGCCAGCTAAACTCAAATGTTTCACATCTCTCTGGGTGGTCTGCACATCGGGTTTGATCTTGTCCACTCACACCTTTCCAGCTTTTAGGTGGTGGAGGGGTTTTTCTTTGGCGATCTACTTTTTTACCTATGCGAGAGATCCCTTGATCGAGTCTTGCTTCCATTCTAACAAAGCGTTTGCTGATTGAGTCTACTTTTGCTCCCGTTTCAGAAGTATACTTCCCTATAGCGTCTTGGGTCTTTTGGTCAAGTCCACTAATGATTTCTTTTGCTCTTTGTTCAAGCGTGGCACGATCAACCATCTGAGATTTCACAGTACCTAAAGTCTCATTCATATTGGTTATCTTTGTAGCGTTCTCACTAAGAACACCTGCAATCTGATCTTGTATTGTAGCGTCCATTCGTTGCATTTTATAGACAGTCCAAGCATTACCCCCCACCGATACAAGAAAGAGGCTTGCAAGTCCATACAGGGCGTATTTAAAGTATAGTTCAGACATAGTTAATCTCCTTTGTTTAGATGGAGATACTATACCATACTACATGAAGCAAACGAATGAGACTTCTAACTCTTATTTGTTCTGCCTTGCCCATGCACAAAGATTAAAATATACTTTAGGTTTGTGTGTTTAAACACACGAAGCAAAGACAAGCCACTATTATGGTTCTCATTATCACTCAACCTTAGTGCCTTTAAGTCTTTGATTGTGTCCATTTTGTTCTCCTTTCAAGAGATGTGGAGTGTTAGTGAGCAAACACTCGTAGTGTGTAAGTCTTTCCTATAAAGTAGCACCCACCTAGTTTTATCTTTTGAGCTGTTAGGTGTAGTTTTCGAGCAATCTCATCTTGGATACGCTCAAACTTAACTTGATCGAAATGATCTGCGACAGTAAACTCAACATAACCACCGTCATGTACTTGGTATGGTGGTATGAGAGTTGATACATCTACTCTGTTGAAGTTATATTCTTCGAGTAGATCTCGGCAGTGTAGAGTAAACTCACCCAGTAGCTCGTTAAAACTACGATCTTGCATCGTATTAACTTTAAGGGTTCTTGAATTTAACATAGAGGTATCCTTTCAGAGTGGTTGCTGACAGGCTATTCTTTATCTTCTACGATTACGATCTCTCGTGTTGTCTTACCTGTGTTGTAGTCGATGTTCTCACGAACCCGAAAGACAGGCATAGGGGCGGGTGCTGGGGGTCGGCTGTGATAGGTGACTTCGTTGTTATAACGACCACCGACTTCGACCCATACTCGTTCTCCATTTTCCATTCGTTTATAAGGCATATCCATTCTCCTTTTTTAAAGTGTTTTGATAAGTTCCCACCAACCTGGACTACATTGTTCAGTACGCTGGAGGACTAAGGTTTGTGAACCTAGTGGCTCAAGAAAGTCTCGGTGTTCTTTGTCGTATCCATCGCCACCTTTGGAGCGTAAGAGAGCATCAGCAGAGCAGACAAGCATCTCGTTAAGACCAAAGTATTTAGCTCCGAATAAGCCACACTGATCCACATCTGTGTAGATCAACATACACCCTCCCTTTAACTCTGGAGCATTGAGAGGGGTAGACATTGAAGGACTTGGAAGATACACTCGTTAAAGTGTTCGACCTCGAACTCGGTGTCGTTTCGACTCGATGCTGAGGGCTGAATGATGACCACCACATCACCATCGTTGAGACTCACATTGCCACCGACACACTCGGACTTGGTAAGTCCTTGAGCGAGAGCCACAGTGGACTCGTGGCGTGGATTGATAGCGTTCTCGAAGGTGATGTTGCTTGCCATCTCTGCGAGAGAGATGATAGCCTTAGCTTGATCGACATCAAGGTCGATCTTGTGGACAAGAGCGTTCTCGGCTAGCATACGATTGCTGAAAGCCGAACTGAGGACTACACGAGTAGTTGGTGTTTTGAGGATTGATGCGATAGTCATATTAGGTTCTCCTTCCAAGAGAGTTTTGGTTGATGACATAAGGGTATACTTAAGGGGTTACGCCCCATCTTTTCATGGGCTGTCGATTTGACGGAACTCGTCAGAATCCATTCCGTACTCTCCAAGGACGGCATCACGCTCATCCCAATAAGAGAGATTTCGGACTTTGAGAAGCCACTCACAAGCGAGCTTGCGTGTCTTGAACTGCTTCCTCTGAGTCATCCTACGAGGATCTTCCTCAAGGCAGAGTGGGGTCGCTGAGTAGTGTGCGTCAAACTTTCGCACATTACCGACAGGCTCGTACCACCCTTCATCACACCCATCCTCAAAGGGAGTGTAAGCGAGGACGGTGTGCTCATCGGGCTGATGGCGGAGGGTGTTGACCTTCTTGGTTTTGATCTTCTTGGCTGTCATTTGGTTCTCCTTGAGGAGTGTGGGGTTCGTGATGATTCTGAACCTCTTACACTATTCTATAGATAAGGGGTTACGCTTTGTGTGTCTCTCATATAATAGGAGGGAGAGAGCGATACTTATAAGGAGGTGCAACCAATGTTTGCAGATATGCTTGAATCATTAAGACGACCAAATATCAAACCCAAGTTGTGGATGAAAGACACCGAACTGATCTTAGGTACGAAAGAGAACCTTGATGAGTGCATTGACGAGTGTATTAACAGCGTTGCCTATGGGCTTGACCTTGAGACAACAGGTCTTGATAATCGTGTGTTTAATGGTCGCACGAGAGATACGATTGTGGGTGTATGCCTCTCAGCACACAAAGATAAAGGCTATTATTTCCCTGTTGGTCATCAAGAAGGTGTTGAGCATAACATTCCTTGGCGTTTAATGTATCCTGCACTAGAGCGATTACTTGACCCAAGAGTAGAAGCACAACCTATCTTCCATAACGCAGGTTTTGATCAAGAGTTCTTGGAGTTTAACGAGTATAAAAAAGGACTCGGTGAAGCTCGATGGGACTCCTTCAAGTGGCATGACACTTACATCATTCAGTATCTCTTGAACCCTCGTGAAAAAGGTGGTCGAGGACTAAAGCATTTAACCAATGTTCACCTTGATCGTGAGATGATTGAGTTATCAGACCTCATGCCCGATGCTCCCGACAAAAACTACTCTAAACTTGATGTGAGCTGGGAACCCTGTGTTTGGTATGCCGCTAGTGATGCAATGTGTACGCTTGGGCTGTGGGAAGTTTTGTATAAGAAGTACAGTGAAGCTAAAGAACACACTAACTCGATGTATGTTTTAGAGCGTATGTGTTTACTTGCGACTCGGTGGATGCACAGAAATCGTGTTTACATAGATCGAGATACTGCATTGAAATATAGTCAGCAAGGTCAGAAGCTATGGTTTGACTCTTTGATTGAAGTTTACAACGGTGCGAAAGATATTTTAGGGAGAGACATCACCCCTAACTATGTGCGTGTCCTTAAGGGTGCTCTTAAAGGAGAGAATAAGTTTAATCACATGGAAGTAGAAGGCATGAGTTATAAAACTCGTGTTGATGAAGCTCGTAAAGAAGCACTCCGACTTTATCCCGATGAAAAGGGTTTTGTTACTAAGGCTGTAACGGTTCTCGGTAAGAGTGTAGGTACAGAAGAGATTGAGTTTCCATTAACCTATGACATTTTATCTCCTCAAAAGCTCGGTCTGTTATTTAGAGAGTTGAGTGTACCAGGGCTTAAGGCGAGTGAAAAGTCGGGTCAGGTCGTGACTTCTAAGGACATTCTTGAAGATGTGATTAAAAATGCGGCTGAAGACTTTCCTTTTATGGCTAAGGTTAAGACCTTTCGAGAGCTTGGGAAGGCAATGGGTCAGTATCTCATTCCATTTGTAGAAGATGTTGGACCAGATGGTACGCTTAAACCTAAGTTTGATCAGTTCGCCGCTGACACAGGTCGTTTTTCCTGTAAGACGAATAGCAAGCCTTGGAAGGTCAAAGATGGAGGGTGTCGTGTACCCTTTCAAGGCATACCTGCTACCTATGATCCAAACAAACCCGAAGCGATTTCTAAGATGCGTTCATGTGTGTCTGTACGAGATGATGATTGGTGGTTAGCGGCCATTGACTATGCAGGTGTAGAGCTTCGGTTAGTAACCAATCTTAGTCTTGAGCCTAAATGGATCAAGGCTTTCTTTGAATGTTCTGAATGTGGCACAGCTTACCCACAAGAATTCCAAGAGGATGGATTCGCTAAAGCACCACCTTCAAACTGTACTGGTTGTGGGTCGGACAAGATTGGAGACTTACATACAATCACAGCAGTTGCATTTTATGGTGAGGGAGCTAAGAAGCGTGATGATTGGAAAGCGTTGAGGGGCAATGGTAAGGGGTGCAACTTTGCTCTATCCTATGGGGGTACAGGTAAAGCTGTTCAGCGTACTATTGGTTGCACTTCGGAAGAAGCAGACGAGAAGTTTAAGAAGTTTACAGCAACTTATAGTGAGTTGACTAAATGGTGGTCTAAGCAACACAATTTTGGTCGTAAACATGGTTATGTAAAGACAGGAATGGGTCGTGTTCAGCCTTTACCCGACATCAAATCTGATGACTTTAGGTTCAAGTCCAAAGATGAGCGTAAGGCAGTGAATGGACCAGTTCAAGGTACAAGTGCTGATGTGACTAAGTTGGCGATGAGCTTCATCTATCAAGAGACTAAGAAGCGTGGCTGGCAAGACAAACTGATGATGGTCTTAACAGTACATGACGAAATCGTTTTTGAGATTCACAAATCAATCTTGAAAGAAGCGATTGACATCATTTCTGAATTAATGACTCGCAACAAAGTCATTAAGCGTTTAGGGTGGCGTGTGCCTTTACTTGTCGATGTTGAGCTGGGTAAAGATTGGACAGTGCCTTTTGATGTGAAAGATGTGATTGCAGGAGAGGCTGGAGATAAGATCATCAATGCACCTTACAAGTGCAAAGAGGTAGGTTGTGATGGGAAAACACCTCGTGATCCTAGCCCAACCGTTTGTATGCACTGTGGATCTAGCAATATTAAATGTGATTACACAGAGGAATTCATCGCCAAGATCAAAAGGCAGACAGAACAACTTTATGTAGACTATGGAGTAAACCCCGATAACATAGTTAAAAAGAAGGTCGTAGAAGAACCCGTTCAGAAAACCCCCGTTCTTCCTACTTTTTGTGTAGAGGAACTAACTGAAGAGATTGCAAAAGATCTTGCCGAGTGGATTAAGGTGCAAGAAGGAGGGTATGATGTAGTCTATGAAGGACGAAGTATTAGTACCTTGTTAGAATGAGAGCAGTTATATGAAGCCTAATAAAGATTTCTTTGTAGATTGTAATGAGGGTGGGATGATGAGTCCACCAGAGTTCGAGCGTACCTTTTGTAACCAATGTAAAAATAGAGAGTGTGTTCGTGCAGGGATGGCTTTTAGCTCTTGGGATAGGCGTATACTCAGTCAAGTAGACCGACTCCTTGAAAACCCTAACATTGTGCTTCAAGCAGATGGTAGCAGATGGGAGGGTGTTTCAGACTTTGAAGGTTTTCAAGAACCACAAGTGATAGAGGTTTGGGGAGTCCCAGAAGAACTGCCACAATCCCCTTTGATTATAGGTGGTGTCATAGATAGGGGGGAAGAAGATACGCTCCCTGCACCTCCAGTGGATACACCAGAGTTTGAAGGAGAAGAAGAGAGTTCAGTGAAGACCTCAGCACCTAAAGTCGGATTACCTAATCCACAGGTGTATCAGAACCCACTGAATACGCCACCTCAAGAAATCACGATAGGTGAAGCACCCAAGCCTACTCAACCACAATCTCGACCTAAGAGGTATCAATCAGATTCTTGGGCTGTAACCGAAACTCTGCCTGTGGGTGGAAAGTTTAAGATGGGAAAATAAAATGATAGAACTAGTCATTTGTAATCATATTCGTAATGGGTACATTGTCGTGTTACCTAAAAGCATGAATGTACAAATATTACCTAAGTATTCTAAAGGTGTTGTATCTAGCCCTTCCGAGTTAAACCCTAATGATAAGATCAAGTTTGTCGGCTGGGTCTCTGCTTCAAGCGAAGATCGTTCATTATGGCGAGATTATCTTTGAAATATGAGCGTCTTGTTAAGCCTTCTAAAATCCTACCTCCCGACCTTATAAGAGGCTATTATGAACAAGATGCTCAGATCCTTAAAGAGATTGAGGCTTGGCTCTCTAAGAATGGGTTAACCATATTATTTACGCTTGGAGAAGCCTACGGTAATGAGAGTGTTTATCTAGGTAAAGACAATCGTGTGTATATAGGTACTGATAAAATACATCGTAAAAATTGGTTAAAAAAACAGGTTTTGAGAGTTAGCACTGAGCTTCTACAAAGGGTGACTAGAGAGGGTTGGACACGCAAAGAAATGTTTGAAGAGCTTAAAAAAAGGTCTGAAATAGAGAATCCCATAGTATAATAAGTATTGTTTAGGATACCCCTATACAATTAACCAACCTTTTCCTTCTTCGGAGAAATCAATATGAGTACTATCTCAGATCGCATCGCTACCCTTAAACAAGTAATCGCAGACCTCGAATCAGACGCTTCTAAAGTTGACGATGGAAACAAAGCCGCAGGGACACGAGTCCGTAAATCACTACAAGATGTAGTCGCTCAGTCTAAAGAGATTCGTAAGGCGGTTCTTGAAGCTAGAAATAGCGATTAATTTCTATTGACTCTCATTATTAGAGAGTCGAAAGTATAAACGCCCATTTGGGTAACACACACACAGAGAAAGGATGACTTATGTCGTCAAGTCTAAAAGGTGACCTTGCACCTAAACCAAACAAGACCCCCTATGAGCTTCGTGTAGAGATTTTACATCTCGCTCAACATATCGTTGAAGACAGTGTAGAAAAGCAAATTCAGTATATGCACACACAAGGTGACATTGCAGGTAGCTTTTATGATCGACATGAAGATACGATTGGTGTTGCAGCCGCTGAGTTGATTACATCTGCGAAAGAAAACATCGAGGGGTTGAAGATGCCCCCTATGGGTGTTGACGAAGTTTTAACTATTGCAAAGAAGTTGAATGACTTTGTGTCGAACGGATAGATCTTAATACCTTATTTATTATCAGTCACCTTATAGGAACTAAACTTATAAGGTGGCTGATATGCGATATAACATACAAAAAGACAAGTTAATATGATGGATTGTATCTACTCAGAAGAGCTTATGATGTGTATTTGCTTTTATTTGGAAGTGCTTGTTTAGGCTACATATTCTGCGATCACATATAGGAGAATTAGGGAGGTTATAAAGACAGCAATGGCCCACATACTGTGTCCTCCTCTTGCTCTGTATCTTGATAGTTTGATTTATCAAGTGCGTTCTCTAAGGGTGTCATGTTAAAGCCATAATCTTGATACTTTTTATGTACTCTCATAAGATAATCTTGAGTTGGGGCTACCAGATCTTTTCGGTTCGTATAATAAACATGAGCTGAGACATAGTTTCCGTCATGACCCATAATGTCGAGTATCGACAGTGAAGAACCCTCTCTGGGTTCGGATAACTCTTGATGATCTACGGTGTATAAAACGCCCTCAACAATGTCATTAAATGACCCTTTATCTATGGAACATACTCCATCACCAGAGAAGATGAGTTTAAAACCCCTCAAGGTTGCGAACAGGTGAAACCTAGCACTAGGGTGGTAGTCAACCATTGTGTGTTCTTCAAGACAAAGACCATAAGCGAAATAAAGAGCTTTCATATTGCGTTCCTTTTAAGTGTGTACGATGACTGTGGCTAATGCACATAGGCATAATGCGACAACACCTTTCCAGTTGAACCCGAAAAAGTAGCAGTTAAGAATAAGTTCTATAGTGAAACTACACAACCCCCAAGTTACGCCGGCCTTCCAAACATCTCCGATTTCTATTAGCTTCCACCAAGCATATAGGCATAGGTAGTTTGTGAATAAACTTGTATAGAGCCACCATTTTAAAGGTCCCCAATCTATCCCATAGAGAGCCTTTGAGTTACCCTTAAACCAAAAAATGAGTTCAGCGAGGCACAAGAGAATAACTGGGATTAAATAACTCATTTAATGAACCAGATATTCATTTTCAAAGTCGTAGTCTAAGAAAGAGGGAACAATTTGATGAGGGTCTGTTAGAAGTTCGGGTTCATATTGAAACTCGATGTCCGAGATAAATCCTTTGAATCCTTCTTCTTTAAAGTAGGACATACCAAAGACAGATTGTCCACCACACTTAGAATCTTCAACCAAGCACCAAAAAACGAACCCTATACTGTTTGTTTCCTCTTGCATTTTTTGATGTGCAATGAAAGACCATAAACTAGGGCTTACATCTTGAAGGATCTCTGGTAAAGAGAATCCAAGTATAACTTTTTTTCCATGAAGTACCTCCTCACTTGTCATTATGGATAAATGAGGAGGTAATGTAGATATATCAAGACCGTTCTCTTTAGCACCAGACACGGTTGTGTTTATCATATTGTAGGCTTCATTATGAAAGTCAAAAGGGGATATATTCATGTCAACTCCATTAAGGTCTGCTAGGGCTATCCAACAAAAACTCCTCACAAGCAAGGAGGCTGTCAGATCGGTTATTTCTTATTGTACTTATAGAAAAGACGATAAGGTATGTTCCGATAAAGATTTGGCTAAAAACCTCAAGCAAGTAGATCGAGAGCTTGGTAGATTACTAGAGTATGTGCAATCTTTAGAGAGTCAAGCTCGAAGAAGACAGCGTGAAGAAAGACTCAAACAAGAAAGTGATAAAAAATAATGCCGACTTACAACTACAGATGTAAACAAGAAGAATGTAAACATGACTTTGAAGCCACACATAAAATGAATGACCCATCACCTCCTTGTCCTAAATGTAAGACAGAAGACCCCCAGAAACTTATCTCAAAGAGTAGCTTCGTATTAAAGGGAGAGGGTTGGTTTAACTCTGGTGGATATTGATCGTCTTAGGCTTTTAGTTAAACACCCTAAGTGGGTCTGCGTGACTGGCATCCTAGTTTTCCCTCACTTCAAACCTAAACAAAAAGTTAGATACACTCTTACTAGTGAAACATGGTTGCCCGACTTTGAGGACACGGTTACCCTTGCGTACCTCCACCACCTATACGCACTCAATAATGGGTCTGTAAGGAGAGATGGGGAGGTATGGGTAAGTTCACATGGGGTTGAGGGGGAAGATCTCGCAGAGGTGCTTGTAGAGTCTTTCCTTAAACTTTAATAGTTTATTTATAAATGATCTTAAGTGATCTCATTAACCTTAACAAAATGGAGAACTCCTATGAGAAGATCAGCATCAGAAATCATCCGTAACCTTGAGACTAGGGTCGCTCGTCTTGAAAGACAATCTACACCTGATCCCCTCTATCGCATCCGACACAGCCTCGCCTCGTCCCCCATGCAATCTGTGAGAAGGTTAGCGGGAACTAAATTGTTAGGTTATACTCTTGAGTCTTCGCCTACAGGAGCGTTAAGGTGGACAAATGGCTATATGAATCATGTTAATGTCGTGTATGAAGAAGACTTGAAGAATGGATATCTCATTTTAGTTGATGTGTCTGAAGGAAACCAGGGTAGACTGACCATTGGTCGTGTCGAGGTTGGACCAGACTCTGACTCTGTTAAGGCAGACTTCCTCAAGGAGTCTAAGAGGGTTCTTCGCAGGCTCTAAAATCTAGGTTCTCTACCTCGACACCATAACTTTAATAGTTTATTTATAGGTTCTCTTAAGTGATCATCTTAACCTTAATCAAATGGAGAAACCCTTATGAGAAGATCTGCATCAGAAATCCTTAGAAACCTTGAGACTAGGATTGCGAAACTTGAAAGGTTTGCTAGTGAGGCCGTAGATCTGCGTTATGTTCACGATCTTGCCGAGCAAAAACTATCAAACAGAAATGTTGTTGATGTGCAAAGAGGGAAGGACCCTACAGGTCGAGAGATGGTTTCTATCTCTCTTTCTAATGGTGTAGAAATAAACTACTCAAAGTATCATCATATTCTTATGACAACATCTACGGGTGACGCTTTAGATATTGGAAACCCGCCTCATGGGATGATGAATGAACAGATGGATTCAGACATAGCTAAATACAGTCGTTTTTAAGTCCTATTTCTTTACGACCTCGACACCATTTAGACTCTTGCTCTGTCCAATAGAGCCTAGCCTTACCACGCTTTTTCTTTAGAGCCATCTCAGCTTTCATGGCTTCTGATCTATTAGCGTATGTGCCATAAGTACACATGAGCTTCCAAGGTCGGTGCTTTGCAGTGTATTTCCCGCCTCCTTTGATGAAACCCTGATGCTGTCTCAGCCTACGGTTAACATCTGTGGTGCAACCTACATAGAAGAAACCAGGTAGTTCTTTACCTGTCTTAGCAGAGCGTCTGATCTGCTGACTCTGGATGACATATACGACCCATTCACTCATATTTGTAGTTCCTTTATCTAATCTCTTACATATATTATATAGGAGAGTATCATGGATGTAATCAGAAAAATCGCAACTCTACACATTCAAGCGAAAAGCTATGATCGTATGGTGTATTCTCCAAGACCAATGGGGTCATTTCGGAATGTTCGACAGGACAAGACTATAAGTGCCCTCCAAAAACCAAAGGGTCTTTGGTATGCTTGCGATAAGGATTGGAAAGAGTGGGTGCAAAGTCGGAACCCTAGTTGGGCTTCGGGATACCAACATAAATATTTACTTGAAGTAAATCTTAATCGTATGTGTGTAATACGAATAAAACAAGAATTATGGATGTTTACAGGGAAGTATGGCATAGAAATAGGTGGGGAAGATGCGATAGATTGGGTTGCTGTCTCAAAAGATTATGATGGTATAGAAATCTGCCCCTTTCAATCGAGTGAGAGACTGAGAGTCCATTGGTACTACCCTTGGGATGTAGGTAGTGGTTGTATTTGGGGTTCGAGTGCCTTTAAAGGTGTTACTGAGGTAGAGAACGATATTAAGGACAATGAGTCTTACCCTTCTTTGGAAGAAGAGGATGATTGGGAGGATTGGGACTAAGTGTAATAGTTCTTTTATAGGCAGTCATATAGAGACTCTCAGACAAAGGAAATAAACCATGAGAACTCGTAATAAGATGGCTAGTAGAGTTGCGTACAGATATATGCAAAAAGAAGGTTTTTTAGGTGCTATCTTGGACTTATTTAAAGAACCTGAAAGAGAACAAAAAAAGAGGCCCAAGTTTGATACCGCATCACTTTGGTTTCATGGTAACCCTATGTATGGGATAGGGTACGCAGAAATACAAAAAAGGCTAGGCATGGGTTCAAAGAACACAGCCATTATTGAACATAATGGTGATAAAATTAAAGTATCAGTGGCAATGAATTTGTATCAGCAAGGAGAGCATAAAAATTCGATGGCAGATCTGTTTGCGGTTGTCACAGCTACTGGTGTAGACAAAAATATCCCTAAGAGAGACATTCAAAAATTCTTAGTTCTTCAAGCTAGTGAAGCGGGTTTAAAAGATAGGCGTAGAGACATCACAAAAGAACCCAAAGGTAAGGAATACTAAGCGTCCACTCGACAGGTTTTTGCTATTAAAGAGGTAGACCCCGACTACTCTGTATACGAAACCGAGACACATAAGATAGTCTTAGGCTTTAAGGCTAACCCCAAACAAACGACCCTCAGACACCTTGTCGATATTAATCGACCTCATCCCTTTCAAATTGAGCGACTTCGTAGCCAGTTCACCGATGATGAGACTAGACCCTGTGGTGAGATTGAAACTCACACCACAAAGGCTGATTTGTGAGATGTTTGGCTGATCTTCTAAGACCTCCTCAATCGGGTCTTCTTCGATGGTGTCTTGAGGAGCATTTGAGAAAAGATGTCGCATATGGTCTCTAAACACTTTCGGCAGTTCACAACCGTAAAGACCCTTGAGGTGATAGTTCAGTTGATTAACTGAACCGAACCTAGACCACACAAGGTCAGAGTATTCGATAATGGATCTATGGATAAGGGCTTTTTCTTCACCTTTGCCTCCCCTTTGTGAAGCAAACTTACGGATAGACTTTAGTGCGTCAACAAAGAGTCCTTCGCTGACAGCACTGTCCTGTTCGTGTTTAACAGTCCAAATGTGCTTTGCATCTACTGGGTTCTTTTGTCCATGATCGAGATCAAGGAACTTCATGGGGTCCAGTAAAATTAGTTTCGCCATTGACGACAATTTCATTCATTTAGCCTTTCTTGATTTTAACACCATATAGGGTGTTATTTTCAATGCGATCAACTTCAAGAGAGATGTCACCATAAATGTGAACATCCCCCTCAAGATGTACCTCACCAATACAGATCACATTATCGTTAGGTGTGAGTTTAAGAGTACCAAGAAGTACATGAGAGTCTACCGATACAGGTTGTTCAACAGGTTGCTCAATCTCCTCTTCGATGATTGGGTTTTGTGCCACATAGTCATCCCAATCCTCTTGAGTAAGGATAGGGGTTAGAGTCTCGTTTTGATCCTGCTCTGTAGTTTCAACCACTGGAGTGGATGTCTTCAAACTCTTCTTAGCCTTTGGTCTACCACGCTTAGGGAAGTGTTCTTCTACGACCTCTAAGGTTTCGGGCGATAACCCATCAAGACCTGCACCAAAGATTAAGTTTAAGGCATATTTGAGATTGGACTTGCTTTGAAAGTCTCTTAGGTTTGTGCCAAGATACGCATCACGAACCCATTGATCAGCGACCATATTTACTTGACCTCGACCTAAGCTACCATCTTTAAAGGACTTAAAGATCTCAATGAGTTTGAAGTAAGGAGACTTACCCTTATTCATTAAATGGAGAGGTTCAAGAGTTGCTTTTCTACCCTCAGTTTTCGCAACACGATTGAGAATCGCACGAAGACCCTCCGAGCTATCCTTCGAGTAAGACACCCAAAGACGATCCCACTTGGCTACCATCTTTTTCTTACCTGTCTTCACCCAAGGCATACGCTCATAAGCATCTCTTCCATTAAAGATTCCTTCGTCTTCCATGCCGAGAAGGGGAAGGATAAAGATACGCTCACCCAAGAAACTACCCCAAGTCTCATACAGATCAAGTTCTTCTTGAGTCGTATCAAGGTTTGTATTCATGGGTAGTTGATAACAGTGTCTTATGTCCATCTCAGCTATGGCAGTCTTGTGTGAACATTCGATGAACTTGATGTCCTCTTTTAGGGTCTCTTGTTTTGCCCAGTTTCGTAAAGAGTGGTTGCAGTTGGACTTGAGGACAAGAACCAAGTCGGTGCCAGAGGGGATGTCCTCTCTGCGATCTCCTGATTGATCCCATGTCTTGTGATTAGATATGATGAGTTTCAACTCATCACCAAAGCGTTTGTTAAGGCGTTCAACAAACTTAGAGGCGAACTTAGATTCACCTCCTATAACAAATGTGTTCTGATTCATGCTACCCCTTTCATGGAGTCTTGGTTGATGGATAGTGTAGTTATATTATTCTGTTCTAAGATTTTCATGTATAATATCCTTTCAAGTGAGATCGCTCACAATCTCTTATAGGTTAGGGGTTACAGTTATGTATTATGTTCAGAATAAAGCTACAGGACAGCCACTCTACTACACGCACAAAGGCAAGGTAGAGAAGGTATATTCGCTACGCATCGTGGCAGAAATCGAAGCCGAGAAGGTGGATCAAGCAAACCACTTAAAGACAGCAAGGATTGATGTCGTTGAGATCTCTAAGTCTGCTCGTCTATATATGGAGAACCAATCCCGAATGTGTGATTGTAACCCCTTATCTATTGCCTAGTATGGAGGCAGAATCACTACCTCATCACTCCCCCAAACGGAGAATAAAAATGACTGCGACACCAACACCAACACACTTTATCGGAGATCCTTGTTATTTCCTCCACACCATCGAGGCAGGAGGGGCGACTAACGATGCTCTTTGGGTTAATAACTTCTGCGAGGATCTTGAAAAGGCAGAGTCCAAAGAGGACTTTGACGGACACCTCACTTACATGGGTCATCCCATCTTTGTGCATTCCACAGCTCATGGCGATGGATTTTATGTGGGGTCTGACGGACGCTCTTATCCTGTTGACGCAGGACTCATTGGGGCAATCCCTGTCGAGCTTATCGAGGACGAGGTAGTCCAAGAGAAACTCAAAGACAGTGGGGTCAAAGCAGTGTCCATGACAAAAGATCAAGTTAGTAGAGCTGACTACTATGATGGTACTTTCACCTTCTACACCTCAGAGGGTGCTCTTGAGATCGAGACTGATCCCGAAGAGGAGTACGAGTGTGAGGACTGTGGGAATGAGATCAGCGAGTACGAATACCATGATGAAGCTCTTTGTAAATGGTGTACCGCTGATCGTGAGGAGCAGGAGCGAGAGGAGGAAGATGAGGACTAAGGGGTGAAACTGTAACCCCTTATCTATAAGACTACATGAGGAATGAACCTCATCAACCAAGACTCCACTAAGGAGAACAACATGAGTTTAGCAATGGACAGATACAACGACTACATGGCTGAAGAAGGTTATGACGGCTTGAATCGTGGTCATCTCACTTGTAGTGGGTACGAGTACGAGGATGGTTATTGGTACGCCACCTTTGTTAACAAAGTGGTGGTCGCTCGTAAAGACCACCCTAAGTTCAACATCAAGAAGGGTCAAAAGCATCGCTATGTGAGCTTCAAGTACATCTGTGATGAGACAGGAGCATCGTCTTGGGAGGTGGAGCGTAAAGCTCTCGGTAAAACCGTAGCTCCTGCACCTGTTTTGGGAACACCCCAATGGGGCTTTAACTCAACAGAGTCTAGTTGGACAGGCTCTTGGACTCGAAAGGACAAATAAATGGCATACGCTTTAATCTGTGGACTCATTGAGGTGGCTATTATTGTCGCCTTAGTGAAAACTTGGAGGTCATCATGAGAGAGATCGAAACTATCAGCTATCTGATAGGCAAAGACCCAAAACCCAATGGTCAACACAACTATAGCTGGCTAGCAAAGACCTATGACGGATACGGAATAAGCCTTTACTACGACATGAGCAGACCTGAAAAAGAGTACCATTTGGTTGAGGCTTATGACCCCTCAAAACGCTTGGGTTTAACTACGGATCAAGAGGGTATCTTAGTTATCGAGATCATAGACTTACCCAAATACTTTGATAGAAATGAACCATAACACAGAGGAGCAATAAATGGGATTAGATCAATATGCGTTCACAAGACGACAAGACGAAGAAGACACCTACATCATACAGTGGCGTAAACACGCCAACCTTGAAGGCTGGATGTCTGAGTTATACTATGCCAAAGGAGGTAACGCTGAGAGTTTCAACTGCGTTGAGCTTTCCCTAGACAAAGATGACTTGTTAAGACTCAAAGATGAATATCAAAATTTACAAACAGCGAAAGGGTCTTTTTGGGGAGTGAGTGGCAAATATGAGGAGACTCAAACAGGGAGGTTCATAGAATCGGCTATACAGGCAATAGACGATGGGTATGAGATCGTTTACCTCTCATGGTGGTGACTTTAATAGTTTATTTATAGGTTCTCATAAGTGATCAGTCTAACCTTAATCAAATGGAGAACCATTATGAGAAGATCTGCCAGTGAAATTATTAATAACCTTCAGATGAGGATTGCTCGTCTTGAAAAACAAGCAATCTTTGGACTTTTTGAAAAAAACCCCCTAGATACGGTACATGGGTGGTTTTTAAAAGGACTAAAAGACAACAGAGCAGTCAATTCTGATGTGAAAATGGATAAGGACAATCGGTTATCAGGGAAGTTCAAATTTGAAGGTGAGGTGTACCAAGTCTCTCTAAAAAGAGAAGGGAAAGATACTGCTGAGTACAAGATCACAGGTGGAAACAGAGACTTTAGACAAGTAGACTTTGAACTGAGTGGTGCAAATGACTCAAAGATGAGCGAAAGAAACTTCATTAAACGAGTCGTTGATCAAGTTATTTATCGTGTAGGTCAAGAGAGTGCTCGTAAAGAAGTAGAGGAGCATCAAAAAATGGTCAACCAAGAGCGAGATAGGCTTCGTAAACAGGGTCGTATCGCTAGACTTGAAAAACAAGCATTTAACTTTAAAGATGTTAAAGACTTCTTCTCTCAAAGATGGGTAAAAGACTCTTTTGGTTTAACGGAGACAGAAGTCATTAAAGCCGCTGAAAGAGCCAAATTTATCAAAGGTTTCAAAAGCAGACCAAAGATTCTCAAAGCTGTGCAAATCAAATCCGAGCAGGGTCTTTATGAGCTTTTGATTGATAAGGGTCAAAAGAAAGAAATATGCTATGATGACTTTTGTGAAGAGAAGGGTATGGTTGATGAACACTTTTTGGCTTACATTTACTTTAGCTCTCCCGATGCAAAACCTGTCGGGGTTGAAGTAGGGAGTGTAGATGGAAAGCATGATCGTAAAGAAGTGGTAAAACATCTGAAAAGTACCTCTAACCGAAGATCAGCATCAGAAATCATTAATCCTCTTGAGATGAGGATCGCAAGACTCGAAAAACAATCCTACGGTAACGCTCGTAAGGCGATTAATCTTAACTTAATAGATAGAAGTGGGAAAGCATTAAAACATTTGATTAAGGTTGTGGATAGGTGGATAAGCACTGAACTAGGTAGAGAGGTATATGAGCTTTCCGATTATTATCTCGAAAGGGATAAGATTTTCTTCGATGAAGAAGATTTTCGTTTGGACATTCAATGTGTTATTGAATATTTTGAGAATGAAGAAGATGAGGACATCACAACAGGAACTAAACACTTTACTATAAATCTAAATGAAAGTAAGAGAGGTGTTGATGGGCTTTCTTACGCAATCATGGATTTAGAAGTAAGAGATATTGAAGAAGATTACAGGAACATTCTCCTTAGAGCTTGATCTCCTCCTTGTGTCCACACATCGTTAGGGTCTTTCCCTCGATACTTCCAGATAACAGCCCTCATACCTCGCTTCTTCATCTCACGCTGAAGCCAATATGATTTCTTCTGACCTGTCTCATCATTATCATAACAGATGTATATGGTTGAGGCAGGTGTGTAGAAACGCTCTATCATGTCCATTGTGATAGCATCCATACCAGCCCTCAAGGTTGAGATACAGGCATCACAACTAGGTATGACCTTATCGAGAGAGATCTTATCAAAGATCCCCTCAACAACCCATAAATCTCCTAGTTCCCACAATGCCTTAAAACCTTCCTCTGCACCTAAAGCATAAGGATTCCATTGAGCATTGAGGGTTCGGTACTGATGTACTCTTTTAGACCCGTCCTCGTTGATCCTGCGTGTTTCCATCCCTAAGATCTCCCCTCGTGGGGAAGTAATAGGGATTATGAGTGAGTCTTTAATACGCTCACCTGAATGTCCAAAGTTAGCTTTAAACTTTGGACATTGAACATTGGTGTGGGGTTGCCATGAGTAGAAATCTACTAGACAACTTTCATTCACCCCTCTTGATACTAGATAAGGTAGGTGTATAGGGTGTGTCCCTATTAATCCTTGCCTTATCCAATCATCCCTCACGCTCAGTTCCCTCGCTTGTTGTCGAGGTGCTGTTTGAGTCTTCAGTCGCCCAAGAGGGTGCTTGAGCCTTCCCCTCTTGTACGAGTTTGGCTAGATCATACCCCGACTTATAAGTCGTATCTTCGCTATGGGGTTCTTTACCTCCCATAGCGTCTAGGTATCCTTGTATCATTGTAGCGGGTGCTGTGGGTATGGGATTTCCTGTTCTCATCATAGCCATAATCTTCACTATCCTTTCATTGCATATAAAGTTGGCGAATTTAAAGTACGCAGTCCAGTAATCTACTCGTTGTTTATACCATGTATTACACCGACCATAGAAGCCACTGTTATGATGACAAGGGTGTAAGTCTCTCTTATCCATCATACCTAAAAGTTTCTCTACGGTCTTTACAGAGTACCTTATAGATTCGAGTTTGCGACATTCCTTACCAATCACCTCTTTTTGTTCTTCCTCGACCCAACCGTTGAATCCCCTTCGTCTTCTGAACATGGGATAAGAGTAGCGAGCATGGATTTGAAACATCCCACAGGCTTTACCACGATCTCCTCTTCGTACTCTTGGTCGTATACGAGACTCAACCCAAGATAAGGCTAGGATGCGAGGGTCAATATATTCTTCTTCGTTCTTTGTCAGTTCTCTTAGAAACCTCTTAAGTTGCCTCTCTGAAGCTGGTCTTGATTGAACCACATCCCATCCAGGTCTTATGTGGATAGAGGACGCATAAGACATATGGTTCAACATACACTGAAAAGAGAGTCCTAAAAATATCAGTAGATTCATCTTGTTCCTTATAATAGTGATCGGTATTCACTCAAAATATCATTGAGGTAAGCAATCACTATTATAGAAATCCAACCCCCAACGACATCAAAACTTTTAATGGGGTTGCCTTTTATCATAGTTTTAGATAGTTTGCCACAAACCTCATCATAAACAGTATCTAAAAAGACCTCATCTACCTCCGACTCTTTACCGTAAGTCTCAAGGTCAGAAGTCCTTAAAGCTGTATTTACCCAGTCTTTTAACTTAGTCGGCTTAAAAACATCTCGAAGTGTCAGTTCACACAGGGCAAGAACAGGGGGGGCGTTTTCGTAAGCACCTCTCACTTGAGGGTGCTTATGTAGATAAGGAGTTTCAGACATGACAAAAAGATCGATTAAACGCTTTGTAAAGTACGCTTCCCACCTCTCACCTATACTATTCAAAGTATAGGTTTCGCCATTCAGTTCGATTTTAGGGGACTCCAAATAAATCCAACGGTGTACTTCTGCATACCACTTAATAGATTTGGTATTGCGTGTCAGAGTCTTTGGTAAACTTAAAGGGTAGTTGGTTTTAAGAGAAACTACGCAGTTTTCTGTGTGATTAGAATAGGTAGGAGATGAAGTTTTTAAACCATACCCTAGTTCTTTAAGATGTTTTTTAAGTATTCTGTAGTTTATCCTACTCGGTTTACACCACGAATGTAAGAGTATATGGTACAGATCAACTTCAATCGAGCCATCTTCTTGGAGAGGGTGGGTGTTGAAGAAGAAGTTTAGATCTACATCGACCCCGTTAAAAGATTGAGGTATATACTGTATGCCATGTTCTTTGAGGTACTCGCTCACCATCTCTTTGGTGTCTACCACCGAGCCAATACCCCTATTTTTGTGCAAAAGTAAGCAAAGACTATTAAAATCCTTGTCAGATAAAGATTTATGTATATATTTAGTGTCTACATTGTGCTTTGTCTTAGCCCAATGTAGTATTTCGATTTGAAATGTCTTTTTCATTGACAACAACCTTTCTACATGAAGAGTACATCTACCGACCAAACGCAAAGGGGGCTTAATGTATGATTATACTGACCTCTCGCCCAAATATAAGTGGCAAGAGGGATTACCTACTATTTTTTCATATACTTTCAAAGTAAAAGCACTGGGTATTGATATAGGGAAACACAAAGAAGACATCAAAAAGCTGTTCTACAAAAGACAAGGGGTGAATTTGATGAAAACGGGAGTCGATACCGAAGAGGTACTACAAGAGGTATACAAAGGGCTACTCATCCGAAATAGAGGGTCATGTCCTTATGACCCAGATAAATCTGCGTTGTCTACTTATATTGTTATGGTGGTTGATTGCATCACCATGAACTTCATGAACAAATTTAATCGTGTGGGTGATAGATTTGTACCTGGTGTGGAAGAGGATGTGGCTTGTTCATATAATGCGTCTTATGAGGAAGACCCCTCAGACGCAATCTTCGCAGAAGAAATCAGAGCCAGTTTTTCAGGAGTTTTACTCAAAGTGTATGATGCCCTTATAAACGGACTAAAGAAAGCCCATATCAGTCGTGAATATGGTTGGGAAATTAGACTCGTTAATAAGTATGTAAAGCAGGTGCGTGAAAAGGTCGCTTACTTACTTGAACGAGAGGATTTATTACCTTGTTAAACTTTATCTACTCCACTGTCAACGCAGGTAAATCTGCTAACCTCATCATGAGAGCACATTCCTGTAAAGAGCGAGAAATAGAGTTTCGTATCCTTGTACCAGAAGTGGCACAAGGTCGGGATGGGAAATCAAAAGTCGCCTCAAGGATCGGCTTTGAGCAGAAAGCTACCACAGTCGGAACAAGTGAAGATCCCTACAACCTCATTATGCAAGAGGTGATCTTCAGAAAAGATGTCGGATCAGAGGGTATCCAAGTCGTCTTTGTTGACGAAGCTCAGTTCTTTAGTCGTGAGCAAGTTCTCGGTCTAACAAAGGTCGTTGACTTGCTCGAAATACCTGTGTTTGCTTATGGACTACGAACCGACTTTAAGGGTGAACCATTTGAAGGTAGTCGGTATCTCCTCGCATGGGCTGACCATATTGAAGAAGTCGCTACCTTTTCTCCAGGAACTGTAGAGAAGGCGACCTTTAATATGAAAGTCGATGATAAGGGAAATCAAATCTCAACAGGAGACTCCATATCACCTGGGTTCGGATTTCTCCCAGTATCTCGTAAAAAGTTTGGACTAGAATAAACTCCAAGAGTCTCGGATCTGCTCAATAAACCAGTTCCCGATGTCAGTCCTAGACTCTTGAAATGACCCATGTGAGGGAGTAGCAGTCATAAAGAAATCGGTTTTCACACCGTCTTGTTTGAGTGTTATCCCACCACCAAAAAACTGTTTGCTCCTCATGAGCATAAACATAAAAGTTTTACCCTCAATATGGCGAAAAGTCATCGTGAGGTAGAAGCTATCGCTTATGGTTTGTACTCCACTGATCTCTATAGAGATAAAACCAAGCTCATATCCTAGATCAGTTAAGAACCTTTCATATTTCTCAAACCAGATAAAAGGGGTGGTTTTATTGACGCATCTCCACACAGGGAGAACTCTCATTACTCTCTTGCCCTTAATCTTCTTGGTTAACATTTTTGCTCTTAGACCATCCCTCTCGGATATGACCTAAGATCTGGCCCCCGACTTTTTGCCTCGACATAACCTCATCACTTAATGTTTCAATAGTAGCTTCGTAGGTATCATACACAAGGCAGAGACTACCACCTTCCTGTCTACGATTACGACTAAGGTAAAGGATAATATCGTCTAGGCTAGAGTGGGTGAACTTCATCGTCTTAGACCAATGCTTCCCCTTCGGCTTTTTTACAGACTCATTCCCCACGCACTGATAGCCCAACTCGGACATTAACGATACTAAGAACTGCTCCCAACGATGAAACCACTGATCTGGGGTGCTCTTATTGACCCCATACCAATCCTCAATCTTTTTCATCCCTCTCTGTGATCCTACTTTTTTCGTATACATCTTCATGCCTTTTAGATTAAGGTTCTTAACAGTCTACAAACCAAAGCAAAAGAACAGTTAATATACCTGCGTCATATATCTAGTCTTCACGGGACTTTTTGCGAACACCTGCGAAAAGGCTCTCTAATGTGATCTTACGAGCTTTTCTAGCTCTGCGAGTAGTAGTGCGTGGTTTCAAAGACCTACTAGCCTTAGAGCGTAGTTTATGAGCCTTTAAGCGTATCTTACGATGTCGTGATGCGTATTGCATAGCGTCATCTTTAAGGTTCAACTTCCCATCTTTATTGTCATCGCAGTCATTACCACTGAAATAATGACACATACGCTCGTCCATACGACTACTACCTCGGATTGACCAACGATCAATCATGTAGGAGAGGTAAGCCACAGCCGCCTGTGTCGCATGATCAACATCAGTCCCTAGTTTCTTACAGGTAGTTTTAATCTTGCTGTATTTCACTACTTGTTGGTATATACCGCAAGCACCCCAACTTGACTTAGGGTACTTACCCTTTTGAACATGGCGATAGCCGAAGCGACTCTCGTTATATGCTAACGAGATAAGTCTCACAGCAGGTACTGTGCGTGAAGCGTGAGCTTCAATCGATTGGCTCACCTCGACCAAGTGATTGTGAACCACTGGGGTGTCCAAGTTCGTTGCGTTGTCTGCACGAAGCAGACTAAGGATTATATAAAGGATTGTTGTTGCGTCCATGTTGGTTCTCCATTGGGAGTGTTGGGCTTGGTTGCCCTTATGTTAGGTACATAGATAAGGGGTTACGCTTATCTGTTGAACCCAAACTGTAAGAACCATCTTCAGACATAAGTGTTTGATTTACTTAATAAAAACCAAACCGTAACCCCTTATTTATTAGTGTTGTGTAGAGGGGCTGACATTCACTCCTCAATAACTTACTCCCAATGGAGAACCCTATGACATACACAATCACACAGATAAACGCACTAGTAAGACTTTTCCTTTTCCATACTCGTGAATCTTTCACTATAGCAGAGATGCGAGAGAAGGCTCGTAATGAGATTATCGGCTTCACACAATGTGAGATTCAGCATGAGATTGAAGAGAACGAGCTAGGCTAAAACTAAGTTGTTGTCCTAAGTCGTAACCCTTTATTTATTACAAAACATCATCATCAACCAAACTCCACGAAAGGGAGAACAAGATGAACATCACAATCAACTCAGCTACAGTAAATCCTTTCTGCCAACGCCAAACAGCTGAGAGTCCTTACTCTCACTCAAGCCTCAGTTTTGAGGAGGTCGCTCTCCTTCTCCACAAGGTCGAGGAGGAGAACTTGTCCGAAGGCTACAAGCCTGCCTCTTATAATCAAGGTGGACGAGTGATCCTCGCTCGTCTTACAGAGGAGCAAGTAATGGATCAGTTCTTCAGTGCCATCACTCTCATCAGAGAGGGAGAGCAAGTGATCGAGGGGTTTCGCAGTCGAGTCGAGGGGGAAGATCCCCGACCCTTTCGGGAGGTAGTGCGTTCTTTTAAGCCTGTCGCAAAGGTTGTGGACTTGGTGTTTTATAATAGTGTGGCTCTCGCCCAAGATGGAGATAATATCATGGAGTTGTCTCCCGATAACTGGGAACTTGTGAGCATCAACGCAAGTGAGGACGACAATATGGAAGCACCTCCCATCACCCCTAACGCTCTACACGCTAACTACAACAACTTGAGTGGTGGCACAGAGACCTCCATGACCCAAGAGGAGTATGAGGCTCAAATGGAGATCTCTAAAGCCTACTGGGATATTCGAGCGAACATTAGGCTTCGTAGCACCCTCTAGCCTGTCGAATACCGTATGACCCTTAATCATATACCCGACATGGGTCAAGATCAACCTGTGGCACGAGTTTACTCAAGACCCTAACTTAGCCCCTAAACAGGAAATAGAGTTGAATCTAAAAAGTTTTGATTCCCCACGCTATAGGTAAAAAGTAATAGTTTATTTATAAATTGCGTACACTAAAGCCTCAAGGAGTTTAGTATGAGCAATCTTAGATATAAAATAGCCTCATTGATGAGGAGAGTAGCAGAGCTTGAACAGGCACAGTCAGCCGAGTCTGTTTTCTTTGACAACCCAACCAAAAGATCAGTGAGGAACTTAGCAGAGTCGAAAGCTATCACAAACAAAGTAGACACAGCCGAAAAAGCGATACAGTCGGGTGAGATGAAAAAAGATGACGATCTCATCCAAAGCGAATCTGTGATTGCACCCCCTCCTCCCGATGAGATCGTCAAGAGACCTGGAGGTAAAGAGTTCAGTACCCTCAATCAGTTCATTGTGAAAACAGAAGAACCGATTAAGGGTGTACCTAATTCATTTGATGAGTTAGCTAAAGCTAAACCCCCTACACCCAAAGTACAGACCAAATCTGAGGTGAAAAAGGATCTTGTAAAGAAGGTTGTTGAAAGACACTTAGACAAGAAAGAAATGGCTAAAGCAGTCAAGAAGGTCTTACAAGATAAAAAAGACAAAGGTGAAGTCTAATGTCAATAGATCTTAATTTAACTATGGATGACATTGATGTCTTAAAAAATGGCGATAAAACACCTTGCACCGCAGGACAGATCATGCGTCAAACAGGTTGGAAAGGTGGCACTTGGGTTCACTATGTAGAAAACGAAAATAGCGTGGCTGAATTTACCGTTGAAAAATCCAATGGTCAATATGTAGCGGGTTTCGTTCTCTATGGATCAGAAAACTACGCTGACGCTAGACAATCCACATACAGAAACTTCACATCCTATCAGAACACGGGTGCATTAGCTTCAGCTTCGGGTGCGGCTGTTCTGACTCTCATTAATGGGGGTGCTAGAGTTCTGTTCAAAGAGTTTGAAACAACAGCCTTAGCAGTTAATGGCGTTCGCAACGCTGGCCCTATTACATATAACCTTAATGACCCTCTCAAAATAAGCGAAAATGGGTTGTTATGTAATGACCCAGACGCTAATCTTAACGCCAATTTAGGTGTTGACCCAACAGTCGTAGGTATCTGCTGTAAAGTACCAGGTACGGATGGCAAACTCGGACTAGATCTCAAATACTAAGATGATGTTAGAGTTCTCTGTCAAAACCACACCAACCTCTGTTTTTGTAGAGGTTAAAGATCAAGGTAATGTCATCGGGCTTGCTAGGGCTTATGGAGACTCTATCTCTATGATGGAAGTAGTACATACCTACCACTGTTCTGATGACCTCATTGACATCAGTTATGAATACCCTCAAGTCATGGAGGGTGAGGAGATACGAATTCTTGAAGTAACTGTGGTTAGTCTTAGTAAAGACTATCATGGCAAGAGAATCGGGTCAGAGATTTATCAAAGGCTCATAGAGGGTTGGTCGAAAAGGGTGAGGAAACCCTTTGTCATCATACCCGAAAAATGTAGCATATCGGGTTCTACTAGCGACCAAGCCATGAGGGTGTGGGATTCTCTTAAAAGGAAGTACCCTAGCTCTGGTCTTTGTGTGGTGATAGATTTGTAATCTCTTTATAGGTTCTCATAAGTGATCTCATTAACCTTAAATCAAATGGAGAAATCTTATGAGAAGATCTGCCAGTGAAACCATAAGAGAGCTTGAAATTAGAGTCGCAAACTTAGAGCGTCAAGCAGGGTTCATAGATGATATTTCAAGTACATTTAAAGGTCTTGTTAATATCCCTAAGAACATTGTTAAGAAGATCATCAATGGATTTGCTGACATATACAATACGGTCAATCTTGAAGTTGAGGGAAATAAATCCAAGATTAACGACTCTTTAGGGGCGTTGTTGGGTTCAAGGATTTTTAGAGCTATGGCAGGTGTGACAACCACAAGAGCTGGCTTACCTAAGATCGTTTCCTTTAATCCTTCAGACCCTTTGAAATCTATCTTCACAGGGGGTAAGGCAGAGGATAAAAAGATTCCTTTAAAAGACCTTGTTAAAAAGTATGTGGGCGAAAACCAAACGAGGATGAAAAGTGCATACCTTTCATGGTATTCAGACTTTAAGCATATCCTTAACCCTAAGAAGATTAGTGAAGGGGATAGCTTTAAGATATTCATGAACGCTCTTAAAAGGTATTCTAAGGTACTTTATCGTTTTTTCACATCTCTCATAGGGGTAGTGGGGATAATGGCTTTAAAAGGCACAGTAGTGACCACGATCATTGTGATGTTAGCTCGTTTGATTGTCCAAGCCTCTGGGTTAAGAACCACTTTAGCAGATATGACTGAGTATACCGCTTTGAGTCAAAATACAAGGGTTCGTATTGTTCAAGAAGTTCCTCCGACCACACAGCTCCCCACGATAGAAGAAGCCCAAGACCTTGCTAAAAAAATGGAAGTAGCAATGTCAAAAGGAGATCTTACATTAGACGCTATCCCTGCTTCAGATAATAACTTCCTTCAAATTGAGCATACAACGATAGAGACTCCAATATCTCAATACCAACCGATCAGTTTAAATGCAGATCAGGTTAAGGATTATCTAAAACAAAACATAGGTAGTTTTGCACCACTCATCATAACAGGGTTTTTAGCTCTCTTAGAGAAAGCGATGTATCGCTGGGTGGTTAATACTGACGAATATGATGAGATGGTAGAGGGTAAGACAGCGAGTCGATACCCTGCAATCACTTATTTGACTTATAAAATGGAAGCAGTCTCTCTTAGATAGTCAAATTTTAGATCATTAACCCTACCAAATAAATGGAGATACTAATGAAAGATACAATCAGAAATCTTGAGGTGCGTATTGCGAACCTTGAGAAGAGATCCTCTGCAAAGAGACACCATGAAGAAATGATGGCTAAACATCGTCTGCCCCGTCTTGATCGTGATCGGTACACAGATCTTTCCAATCAAGGTCTTGAAGGGCCTTTCATGTTTAAAGGTGGTGAAGTTCTTTACTACGACCCGAAAGCAGGCAAGTATTATGATCGGGATACAGATATGTATCTGTCAGATCGTGATGCAGATCGGATAACATCGAGTTATCGTAATGCGAGTCTGAAACAAGCAGGTACAGGATTAAAGTCTGTTCAAGCAATGATGCCAGGTGTTTCTGATCGACAAGCAAATCATTTCCTCCATGCTTTGTCTGCTTCTATTCTTGATGGTGAAGTCATCAATAAGAATGAAAAACTTATGAAAGGTGAGATCGAAGTTGAATCAAACTCTATGCTACACCCTAGCAATCCAGCTTATCCCGAATTGGACACAGTTTCGGGTGTCGTAGGATCAAAGACCAAGATGAAGCTCAAAGTTGACTTAAAAGACCTTGAGAAACTAGCTAAGATGAACTTAGATGACTTCTATCCTCCAGAAGATAAATCTACTAAAATCTTGTGTGATGCTCTCACTAAGAACATTGAGAACAACATCTTGAGAAATATGGGATCAGAAGAAATTGACTTAGCTTTTGGTGAAGTTGAATATGAGATAAAACAGAGACTCCCTAGCTATCATAACATCTCTCAAATCGAAGTGATCGAGTATGATTATGAAGTTAGAGACATCTTTCGAGATGATGACAGATATTTAACTGTTATTGTCGTTGCTCAAATTGAATATGATGTGATTGCAGACTTTGATAGCGATTCTTTTGATAGAGATCGCTTTTAATAGTTTCATTATACTAGATCTTAACTAACCTAAATCAATGGAGAACACTTATGAGAAGATCAGCCTCAGAAATAATCAGAAGTCTTGAGATGAGGATTGCAAGGCTTGAAAAACAAGCGACTACTAAGACAGAGGCTTATGAAGTTCTTAGGGGTTTCATAGCTCAAAACCGAACTGACACGAGAATGGTCATTGAACTTGGAGGATACCTTCAGATCCTCAAAGACGGTGGAGATCTTAGTGATCGTGATCTAAAAAACATCAGAAAGATGATGCACAGAAACAACGCATCTGACTTGGCTGACTCATTTAGATCCAACCCAACAGGTAGACAACCCTCTGTTCCAAGTGCAAGAGCTGTTCGACAACCAACACCTACTAGATCAACACCTCGATCTCGACCTACAGTTGAAGAACAACTACCGACAGCTCAAGAGGTATACGATTTCTTGATTAGATCAAGGACCCCGAATGGCAGTCGTATGAGTGGTATGGATCTAAGTGACGATGGAGATACCTGGTTCCTATGGATAGAACCTATGAATAGACATAGACTCGACCATTATGTTGGAGAGAATTATGACTGTGATGAGGATTGGGATGATGACTGTGATCCAGAAGGTTGGGATGAAGAAGGTTGGTGGGATGAGTGGGCTGGACCTCTAACCAATGATCTTAATAAACTCCTAACAAGAAAGTACCCCATATTTCAAAAGCTCAAATCGGGCTACGATAAGGACTATGATATTGGTATAGGAGAAAAAGGACACATTCAGATTCACCTCAATAAAGCGAAGTTTAAGAGAAGATAAGACAGTAGATTTGTAGTCTCTTTATAGGTGTGCCTTTTCTAACAATAGAAAGGGATACCTATCATGAGAAGATCAGCAAAAGCAGATGTGAGCCCAATACGACAGCGTTCACAGTTTAGTTGTGTGGCGACCTCCACCTGTATGGCTCTAAATGCTGTTGGCGTTAAGTGCAACGAGGATCAAGTCAATCAAGTGATTGGTGCAAAACCTATGCAAGGGGCTAGGTGGGAAGAAGTCTTAGCTTGTGCTCAGTATTTTGGGTGTCGAGCTACCCTCACTACACCAGCTACTTTGACCCAAGTAAAAGCGTGGACAGATGAGGGTAAGCCTGTACTTATTGCATGGAATCCCGAAGGTAGGGATTGGAGTCATGCTAGTTTGATCTTTGATGTTACAGGTGAAAAAGGAAGCTATGTAGTTCATGTGGCTGACCCGAATCTACCCAACCCCGACAAGACCACTCGTGAAGTCTCCGAAGATGACTTCTATGCTAAGTGGTACGAGAAGTGGCCTAACTACTTAGTTCGCAGACCTGCTCTTATGATTGAGCGTGAAATAACAGAAGATGGGAGACAAATCATGGCTACTAGAGATGACTTTGTAAGCTCTGTAAAAGAGATCGTATCAAGTGTGAAGCACTTAGGCTACATGACCATGCTTGATAAGTGGTCATGTAAAGCAGATGTGGACGGGATATATCTTGTTTACAAAGTCTCAGTTCCAGGTGTTGGACAGTATTCCCTTGATTTTGAAAAGAACGCTCAAGGAGAATGTACTGCGTTCTTGTTTGAGGGGGCTGACTTAATCCGTACTTGTAAAGGTATCTCCACATTCCCAGAGATCATCAGACACTTACCCTCAACAACCTCTAAAATGGCTTCCTTACTGCCTTGCTTGCAGTCAGAGACAGATGTTTCAGATGAACAGGTATCTCAAATCTTAAACCTCGCTCAAAGCGGGTTGTCGAGAAAAGAGTTAGCGATTGAGATTGCAGGTCTGTTGCCCAATGTCAAACCATCGGCTCAACTAAGCGTGGTCGATCTCGTATTAAGAGACATCAATAAACGCAGGGCTAGTCGTGTTGCTTCTTCATATCTAAACAGGGGGTAAAAATGAAATACGCAGGACTAATGAAGCCACCAGAAATGATGACTCAAGATGTTTATGGTTTTGCACTCTCTCAAGTAGCTACTAATATCGTCAAAGCCCTACAAGAGAAGATTAAAAGTTATAAAAACTACCGAGGAGAGCAAGAAACCCGTCTATCCGCCCTCTCAGACTCCATTGTCTCCCTTAGAGAATCGTTAAGGAAGGATGGGACTCGTGGTCTTTTCAATAGTTATAAAGATTTTTCTTCATTGTCCACAGGGTACTTTGGATATGGTTATGCATCTATGCATTTAAAACAGAGATACTTCTCTGGAGTAAAAGACCCCGCCAAAAGAGAACAGATAAGAGTAGTCGTTGAAGAAAGCATAGCGAAAACCGAGATCGAATTGGAGAGTTACTTATCTTGGGGCGAAAGAGAGACAAAGAAACTTAAAGGGGAGATAAAAGAATTTAAGAAAGTCATCCGAGTAAAATTAAAACCCATGAAAATGGGGCAGGTGATTATTAAAGAGTTCCCTATTTATTTTGGTGACTGGTATCTCGACCAAAACTCATTAGAAGAACATCAAGAAATGATGCGGGAAAAAGCCAAGGGTCAAATCGTGGAGTATTCTCAAATAATTGAGAAGGCGAAAAAGAAAAACAACCCTGAGTTCGAGGACCTCATTGAAAACTATGAAATGATGGTTGAGTCCTTAAAAAAAAGTATGTCAGACATGAGCCGTACTTGGGAGTATTTTGACAAGATCAAAGTAAAGATCGAGGTAGATGCAACAAACAGTAGTTGGTCTTTTACTAAAAAAGAAGTCACAATCGCTATCCCTGACTATGGGAAAAAGATTCTTCAGTCTTTTGATTACCATCCTACTGTGCGTAATGTAATAAGAGCAGTGCATACTTCTGTAATCCATGAAATGACTCATGTTGGTCAATCTATATTAACTTTCGTGGGTAAGAAAATAACAGACAATTTTAGGGCGTATAAGAATGAAGCTGGTATGCCCTCAAAGAAAATCCAAACCCCTGAATATAACCAACATGGAGACCCCAAAAGTCTAAGCGTAAGAGATAAAAAGGAACTCCACTATCTTGACGATGGTGAGTTTTATACTGATCTTAGAGATAACATTAGAACAATAATGTCTGATCTAAAGCGATTTTCTGAATATGAGACTTTCACAGAAAAAGATAAATTAGAGGTATTCAAAGCTTTAACTGGTGTCGGGTCAAAATCTAAATGGACGAGATCCACAAGCCCAAATAGCTTTTTTCACACTCTTAAAAGATACGCCAAAGGCAAATATAAGAAAGCTGTGGGCGAAGCATATAAGATGATCTTTAACACCCATCAAAGAATGGCTAGTCGTATCGCTCGTGTTCATCTTGAGCGTAAAAAGTGGGTTGAAGCACCCCCTCGACAGTTTGATCAAGATCAACAAGAACAACTTTGGACTATTTATGATCTGTCATACTCCAAAGTAGGGAAACACATAAGCTCCAAGTCGGATCTTATGAGCAACTACGACACCTTCTGGGTTGTAGATGTAGAAGGTGATGATGAGATAGACGCTTTCGTCAGCTACTCATCTACTCCTTTCGGAAAGAAGATTGGACTCATCGGATCTGACGGAACAAGTGAAGGTAGGAACGCTATGTTGATGAAAGGTGCTGAACTTCTCTTAAAGAGAGGTTGGTACGCAGAGGTTGACGCAAGGTTCGCCCGACTCTTAAAGAAGAGACTCGGTGTCAACCATGTTCAAGATGAAGATCAAGTAAGGACAATCATCAATAAACCTCTTGAGTGGGATGATGATAGAAAATGCTACACCCGAAACCTAGAGGGTAAGGGTGATGTTGTTAAGTACCTCGTAGGACTACCCTCTATTTAATAGTTTATCTATTACCACTATTAAAGATGAACCCTCTTAAGGAGAACAGAAATGTTTAAAAGACTCGCAAAGAAAATCGCTCAGAAGCACATGGAGCTTCGCCAACCACAACAACCCCTTCGCCTACAGCCCGACTATGGTGAAAGAAATGCCGCCGATTTCTTGGGGGAAAAGACGGTACAACTCAACACGGGATATGGCGACCTTAAAAGTGGACCAGGCAACTATATAGATGATGTTGTCGCTGATGACTTTGAGGCTGATGAACTTGAAGGATTCGAGATTGTCGATGACATTGGTCTTGGTCGTATGTCCGACTTTTGGAAAGAGTCTCGTTTACCTAGTCGTAAGCATAACTCAGATAAAGTTGTTGATACAGCGGTCGCACAATGGAAAAAAGACAACCCTGAAGTTGCTGAAAAGTTTGAAGATGAAGTAGTTCACTCTGAGGAAGAGATGAATGAAAAGATGAAGTCAGCAGACGATGAGATTATTGATGACATGGGTCTTGGTCGCATGGCTGGGGGTCAACAAATCGGATCTGGTTCTAATGGGTATATCGCCATGTGGAATCGTGAAAAAGTTGAAGTCTACGCGGACTCGAAGTTTGAAGCACAGGAGATGGCACAGGCACATTTCCAAAAAGGCACTCGTAAAAGAATAAAGGGATATGATGTTACGGTAATGCTTGCTGAAAAAGGTGGCTCTCAAGTAACACACAGACCTATGTTCGCTTCAGACGATGAGATTATTGATGACATTGGTCTTGGTCGAACTGCTAAAGACCACGAAGACTCTGGTTCATACATGAGCCGACAGAATCTACGAGAGATGAGCGACATGGCTGATTTCATCGTTGATGACATTGGTCTGGAAGATCTTGATGATTGGGTCGAGGACAAGATTTCTCAGTCTTACTCTGCTATGAATGATGTTGCTCGTTATCGTGGATATAGAGATGATGACCAACAAGGTTCAGAGGACATTATTGATGATATGGGGTTCATGGCTGATTTCGATAAAGAATCAAAATATTCTAAGGGAGAAAAAGGTCAAGAGGAGTACGCAAATGCTAGAAGAGATGGAGATGTACCAGAAGATTTTTTAGAGTATGAAGGATCAGTAACTTCTCCAGGGCAAGCTCCAGACCCTAGTCTTGTTGAAAAAAACAGAGATGAAATGGGTAAAAAAGCTCGATACTATGACATCATTGACGACTTGGAGTGGTGATATGAGTAGGCATGAAATATCCGAAAATCTGATTGAAAAATCTTTGCTCTTTCAAGAGAAAATTGACCAAGCTGAAAAGTGTATTGATAGCATGGACATCAAAGGGCTTCTTGATCTAGGTATGATTGATCGTAGGATCTATCAGAACTGGGAGAGAGCTGAACAAAATGAACAAGATCTAGTAAATACACATGGTCGTGATGCTTATACACCTAGCTTTGAACACTATAACAGAGCTATGGAAAAAGCCGACAAGAACATCAAACGACTCAAAAAAGAAGTTGATGACTTGATTACTAAGTCTAGGTCTACTTTGCGTCAAGCAATGTACTCACCAAAAGAGTTGTTTAATTCAAATACTGGAAAGTCTTTGACTGAGGTCGCTAAACTCATTGATGAAGAAGATGTCCGAAGCAAACTCTATGCTTTTGTAATGAAACTTGAAACTTGGCTTGATGCCCAGAATATTAAAGGAGACATTAAGATCACTGAGATTAAGGTCAGTACCCATGCAAGGTTAAGAGGTAAACCTTTTTATTCAGTCAAAATGGAGATATCTTCTTTAAATACTACTATCTTTTTTCAAAACTCAACTGAGGGATCTGGAAAATCAAATGAGATTGCGACTTCTCTTTGGGTAGGTAGGGATTTGATCAAGAACCTTAATGGGTCATCTGCGAAACAATTAGGTCAGCAAATAGCTGACTTGATTGCTAACTCAGTACAGTCTAGTAGAGTGGCTTCTCAATATATGAACAAGATCGCTGGTTCGGGTGCTGAGAACGCAAAGTATCTGAACAGCATCCCCCCTGCAAAGAAGGCTCAGATCCTGAAGCATATCGCAGATCACTATGGGGTTTCCGTTCGTGAGATCGAAGAAGAGTTGGTAGATCAAGATGCTGAAAGGCTTTTTGAGTATGCGGCCACCAACAATGCGATGGCTATGGAAATCTACCGAGGCATGAGTCGAATGGCAACCAAGACTGCGGCTAGTGGGAACTATGGCTTCACCAAGCGAGTCCAGAGTGATGTAGAGGTTGCTCTGCGTAAACTGGAGAAAAAGGTAAATACCCTCGCTCGGTTTGTTGAAACAAAACACCCAGAAGCGGGTACTTATTTCAGCACTCGATGCCAAGGATCAAACTGTCATGCTAGTAAAGCTCTTAGTGGTGCTTGCTTGCTCAATCAGAAACCAAAGCGTGTGTTATCAGGCCCTTTAGGATTTAAACCCTCTTGTGCAAAGTCTGCACATAAGGCGATCTCTGATCTCATTCTTTATACAGGAACTATTGCTCACACTCTCCACAATAAGAGTAGTGATCATATCCCGTACCTACAAACACACGCTAAGAAAAAGCGATGTCCTCTTACAAAACTCCTATTGGAGAACTACCCTGTAGAGATTCTGTAATGAGAGCCTTGCTTATCTTTCTGTTGATGCCCCCTCTTATGGCATGGGGACAGGTTGTAAACATCGAGTCTGACCGAAGTGGAAATAAGCAAGGATTACATGGTTCTACCGAAGTAGGAGTTTCTCTTCAAAGAGGAAATGTGGAAGTATTCCAATACCAAGCAGGTTTGAGGTTAGATCACATTAGTGGCGTACACCATAACTTACTTATAGGATCTGTTTCCTACGGAGAAGAAGACGGAGAGTCTTTTAACAACACTGCGTATTCTCATTTAAGGTGGACAGCTATGTGGTTCAACCACATAGGAACAGAAATGTTCACCCAAAACCAAAAAGATGAGTTCAGACTTCTTCAACTCAGACAACTAACTGGATTTGGAATTAGATTTACTGCTTTTGAAGACCATCTAGCCATAGGTCTAGGGGGTATGTCAGACTATGAACAAATTGAAGGCTTAAAAGAGGGTAGGTTAGACGCTAGAGGTACTTCCTATATCAGACTAGGTAAAAAGTGGAAGGACACAGTAGAGGGGAAAATAATAGCCTATTATCAGCCTCTCTTTATGACTCCTTCTGATTATCGTATTCTGGGGACAGGTTCATTAGAGTTCAAGGTAGATAAGTTCTTCTCTATCATTAATGAGTTTAACTATTCTTATGACACAAGACCTCCAGAAGAAGTCATTAACGAAGATTTACAACTTAAAGTCAAGTTCAAGATCAGGTGGTAAAAATGAAAAAGTACGCTAGTTATAATCATTTAAGTAGATGTAAACTAGGCGACTGGCAAGGACTCGTAAGAGGTAGTCAGTTCAATATAAAAGTAACCGATGCTCTCGACTACATTGAAGATCATCTGCATCTTCAGAGTTTAGATACTACGGCAGTAGTACACACAGTGCATCTAGCCGATTTCTTGTTCCATAAGATCAAGTTTCCCGAAGATAAATCTAGGAGAGTCCGAGCCATAAAAAACAAGGTTAAGATGCCTAGATCAAGATTCAGTCCAGCTAAATGGTTTTCTGATAGAAGATCACATATTAAGGATATCTTTGATCTTCTGAAACATCCATTAAGAGAAGAAGGTGAAAACACAGTTGATGTTGGTCCTTTTACTTTGCAGAACCCAATCAACCTCAGTGGCGATAAAGTTGAAGAGATGGTAGAGGCTTGTACTAAAGCACTTACTTACTGCACAAACTCGCTTGCACCCAACTTTACTCAAGCACTTTATGGTGATGTGGTGTTAGTCGAAAAGCTAGGTAGGGCTAGTTGGTATGCGTGGTACAACTCTGCTAAAGATGAAGTCACCCTAAAGCACATGGGTCGAGATCAAGAAGAGTTCATGAAGACATTCATCCATGAAATTGGACATAGATATTACAGGAAGAATCTATCTAGGGAGAAAAAGAGTTTATGGAGAAGATATGACTCCCGATGTCATATGGGACACAGAGTAAATCTCAATGACTTTGTGGGTAAAGACATCGGTTTATATGCCAAAAAGAATCGTACTAAGACAACTATAAGTTCAAATCCGAGTCATGGTGTTCCAACTACGCTTTCTCGGACTCACCCAAGAGGTGGTGTTTACCTTGTATTGCCAGATGGAAGCGAAGTCGGTGCGTACAAAGCAAAGTACATTAAAGACCACCTCAAGTCTCGGTCTGGTCTGTTCCCTACTAATTATGCTACCTCTGATGTAGAAGAGCATTTCTGCGAAGCCTTAGCTTACAAAGCAGTAGGGAAGCTACATCCGAAGTCTTTAGATGCGTTTAATAGCATTGTAATAGACGGTCAAGAGTACACTCCAAACATGACTGACTTTACGGAAGAATTTACACCAGAAGAGAATGTTCCCACAACGCAGGTTGAAGAAACACTCCCAAGTAAACAACAAATGATACAGACCTCTGAGTCCTTGGCGAGTCGTCTTGGACTGTTCTTTAAGAAGGGGCGTAAGTATGGACTCTTTATCTACACCAATCAAGCTATTGGATCTACACACGCATATATGTTCATTGACTATGCGACAGGTAACTTGTTTGCACCTAAGAATAAGTCTAAACCAAACCTAAATGTCAACCTCGCAAACATTACAGACAATAACTTAGATGTTTGTGTAGGACATGAGAGAATGAGTAGCTTAAAGCCTCGTTGGAGAACAATGAACATGATAACGGAGGGGAATACAACACCTCCTCCAACAGAAATCGTGGATCAAACACCCGAACCGACAAGACCAACTACTCCAGAAAGTAATTTAGATGCGATCACAGAAGCGAGTAGGGGAATAGCGAATGCTTTAGACTTAGAAGCTAGAGTAGGCAATTCTATGATTAAACTAGTCTACGATAACTTGGAGTTAGGGTCTAAACACGCTGTGGCATTTATAGATAAGACTAACGGAAACATCTATATGCCCAAAAGCTCTCGAACACCTAAAACCAATGCTTTGATCGCTAATGTGCTTGAACCTAACTTAGTCTCTAGGGTGAACAGAAGTGTCTTGGACACTTACTCACCTAACTGGAAAACTAAGTTTAAAATCAAAGGGCAGTAATCATGGATCTAATCACAAAAATATCTAGTCTCGTTGCTTGTATAAGAGAACCCGAAGAACTTTTACTCTGGTGGAGGAGTGAACTCAACACACCCCCTATTCCATCTTATTGGACTAAAAAAGGGTCTGTTGCTGTCCTTAAGTCATTCGGATCAAACGGATCTGTAATCGACTTAAAGCCATACACCTCAATACTTGCTACCAAACAGACGATCCACATTAAAGGTTGGATTTCTACTCCAACTGCGATTGTGCTTGTAGTTGACCCTAAAGACCTACCAACTGATATAGCTAACCCATATATCATTATGGCATTGCCTGGTGATCTCATGGATTACGAGTTAATCTTACACAAGATCAAGACAGGAAAGATGATCCCTTGTAAGCATCAAGTAGAAGCTAAAATTGGGTATCGAGATAAATATAGAAGAACGATACGCTTCGATATACCAGAAGAGCTTGAGTAATAGTTCTTCTATTATTGTCGTTAGAACAAAAGACAAGGGGGATAATAATGAAAAAGAAATCTTCAAGCCAAGCATCTTGGTCTATTTTATCTGAAGGTGTCTCAGCCTCTCGTGTAGAAGCTCACATTGTTCGTAGTCATGTCAACCAGATGGTAGAAGCTATCAAAGAACACCCGCAACTCGCAGAAGAAGTATACAAGCGTTGTGGGGATAACTTTGAAGCCATCCCTAAGCACCTCTCTAAAATGGAGAGATCTTTAGACCGTACTAATTATGCACTTATCACTATGGGTTCTGACTGGTATCGACAAAGACTCACACATGAAGATCGTGAGATGGTTGATATGGCGGCTAAATATAACCCAACCCCTTTTCCATCCACAAGCAAACAAAGTGAATACATCATGAAAAGACACTCGTCCGTAAAACATCTCTTAATCGAGGCTATCGAAAAGCATGAACCAATGCTTTATATCTATGACCCAGAGTTTAGAGATGAAATGTCTGAAAAATATGACGCACTATGGAGCGGAGACTTTGAAAAAGCCCTCTCTTTGACTAGAGATCGTAGAGTCAAGAAAGTTCTAAATAGAATACTCAAAGATATGGAGATCGCAGGGATGAGAAGATCAGCTAGTGAAATAATTAACAGTCTTGAATCAAGAGTCGCTCGACTTGAAAACAAGACAGCTCGAATAAATACTACCTACACACTCACCCACAAACTTATGGATGATAGGGATATAATCGCTACTTGGGAAGATAAGGGTCAGTTGAGGGGGGAAGACATTGAGGAAGCAGTTAAGAGTGAGTTTGGTGAAATAGAGGGTTTAATGTCTGTCGAGGTCAAACCCTCTTCAATAGTACTTGAGCAAGATAGTTCTTCCGTTTATGCTGGATATGCTTGGGGTGTAGAGGATCATTTCACAGAAGCTGTCTTAAATGAGTCTGGACACCTAGAAACAACTCTTACTTTTAGAGGTCTAAGTAAGAAGGAGCTTAATTTTATTGCTCATCTCCTTGAGGGAGAAAACCTAGATTTCAGAGAGCCATACTAGGTTTGATAGTTTATTTATACTTGATCTTAAGTGATCTCTTTAACCTTAACCAAATGGAGAAACCATTATGAAAAGATCAGCTTCAGACTCGAATCAAGAATAGCACGACTTGAAAACAAGTTATTCTAAGTCATATATGATAGGCTTATTTGTAATCTTATAATGCTCATTACAACTAGAAGGGTTAATTAGCTTTATACCCTCTAAGTCGTATGTGCCATACCCTTCATGTATATGTCCGTAAATATGGACTTTGGGCTTGATTCTTGTCGTTACCTCATCAAGTAAATCTTTACAGCCCACACGCTCTCCACAAGCTAACTTATCTCCATATCCATGTGGAGGCCCATGAGTTATCAAGACATCAGTGTCATCGGGTATATTCCCCCATACAGATCGTATCGGTAAACCCCTGTCTACATTAAAAGCCCAACCACCAAAAGAGGGCTGACATGGACTACCGTAAAACTTAACACCCTCTATAACCACCTCTGTATCCTCAAGGTAGTGGATGCCCTCTTCTCTCAACACATAGTTAGAGATATCATGTGAACTGTGGGGTTGTTGAGGGTGGAATCTAGGCCAGTTAGTACGATAAAAAGGTGAGTCAAGAGTCACCTCATGATTTCCTGCAATCAAGACTTTATGTTTATGTGGCTGATTCGCAAACCATCTTATAAATGAGATAACTTGCTTTTGCGTACCTGTACCTGTCCAATCTCCTGCGTGGATTAGAACATCCCCATCGGGCAACTCAAGTTTATCGTGCTGGTTGTGTGTGTCTGAAATGCAAACTAGTCTCATATAAACTAACCTCAGTTTTTATAACTAAAGGAGATTATAAACAGTTTATAAACCTCATCGGTTATCCCCACTACCACCGATAACACCACGAGCCTTTCGATCTAAGAGCTTCTCCATATTCTCTTCTGCAATCTGAGAGAGACTTAGACCAAGCTCATCTGCGAGTCGGGCACAATACCAGAGAACATCCCCAATCTCTGATGACATCGCTTGAACCCACTTTTGTTTAGCCTCCTCTTTTTCAATCTCCCAAAGTTTGGAATCATCTCGAATCCATTTCTTCATCTTACCTGCTACCTCTCCCGCCTCAGATGCAATACCGAGTGAAAGGTACTCAAGAGCTTGAGATGGGGGGTACTTTGCAGTCTGTGCGGTCATCTCTTGGTAGTTATTGAATGTCTCGTCAGAGTGGTCTGTATACCCATTATCAAAGATGTATTGATCCACTTCTTCTGACCCAACCAAATGAATGAGTTCATCACGGGTCACAACGACAAGTTGATCTTTTCCATCAATCTTTTCAAATTTTGCGTACTTCATATCAATACTCCTTTTTAATAGTTTACCTATAATTAACATTAGGTGTGTTTTTATACCATTGTTCTTATATGAAAGGAACAGCCCATGAGAAGATCAGCATCAGAAGTAATCAGAAACCTTGAGTCAAGAATCGCTCGTCTTGAAAACCAAAGGACAGCAGGATACCCACAAGGTTATTTTGACTCTAATATGTATGACGCAGAGAGATCATACTATGAAGATGACTCAAAGATTTTTAAAGATGATTACTTTGGACAAGAAGAAGAAACCACCCCTACCCAAGAGTTGTATATCGAGTTGTATGACGAAGTTGTAGATATTATGAAGATTCTTTCATCACTACATAAGCTCGATACTGATGGTACCGTATCAGAATCCTTTGATAAGACTTTCCCAAAGTATGTAAAGTTTGACCCTAGACGAAAGGCATTTAAACTGAGCGGTGGGGATTATCGGCGAGTGCTACAGTCAGGAACACTTCTTGATGGGTCTGAAGATCCCCATTTCATGTTGACACTTGAAAATGCTTCGATTGATCGAAAGGGTGATCTTCGTTGGACAATCGGATGCCACATGAGGTTCATGTCTAATGAAATCGTTAGCCACTACATCAACAAGGGTGAGAACTATCGCAATGAACTCAAAAGGTGGTTAGACCTTTAACCGATAGGGTCTAACAAAGGTGCGTCTGAACCCTCTTCGGGTACACCATCGGGTAGGATCTCCTCACGCCAACTCCCATTACGAGCAACTTCCTCAGAGAAATAAAAGACATCGGGAGTCGAGAGATAATACTTCATCTCACCCGATTTCTCGTCTTCTTCACCTCCGATGAAGCAGAGAAGATGGTCAAGTAGAGCCATACGCTCATTCTCTTTAAGGTTGTTCCAACAGTCTGCCCCAAGCTCAATGACAAACTCGTATGCGTGATCCCCAAGGACAGACAAGATCCCTGGTGCTTTTGAGGTCTTACCGAGAATAGGGCGACCACCCTTGCGTGAACACTTCTCTTTAAAGATGACTACAATGTCATTCATGATGTCAGCCAAGTGTGGGTGTGCGTTTCCGATGAGATGATTAATCTGCTCTTGGACTTCAGGTCCTGCTTTCCATTTATCGCTCATGTGCGACCTCCATTGTGGTTAATGTGAACACTTACCTTATACAATTTAGGAGGGGATAAGATTATCTTTTAATATATTTATTGAAGGAATCTTCTAGGTAGTCCCATGCGAGAAGCATCCCCACCTCAAGCATCAAAAAGAGTCTCAACACAAAGCTGGGGTTAGCGGCTACATATAAACGACTAAACATCTTCAGTTGCTCTTCAGCCCTATATTCTATGTCCTCATCCATCATAATAGTCATACCATTTTGATGGAGTACTATAATTATATTATCTCCTATAAGTTCATTGATGAGATTAATCTCTGTTTCTATAGGGTCTATTTCTTCGGGGGGTTTACTATCTCCACTCATGCTTTGATCCTTAAAGTGAACATCTGTCCGTCCTTACTTTTAATAAGGGAGGGGTTTTTATCAAAAAACCAAATATAAATAGACTATTGTAAGTTGTTTATATCCACACTACAGGAGGAGGAGGTGTAGATATGAAGTTTGACCCTAGACGAGCACGAAGAAACCCACCAAAGAACAGAGATCCAAATAGACCTTGGGATCTCCGTACTTATAAGGTGCGTAAAAATCAGTTCCAGAATGTTGACCTAAGAGGCAAAGACATCTCTAAAAAGGTCATAGAGATCTTCGGGGATGAGATAATAAAGGCAATCAAAGAGGAAGCGAAAAGAGCATCAGGACTCGGCAGTGGTATTCCTCGCACCAAAGATTTCCTAGACTCCTTTTATTATGAGATATCTAAAGGGGGGGCGATCAAGATCAAGTCAGAGTGGCAATGGGTCAAAAAGTATCTTGAACGCAAAGATCCTTATGAAATGAGGTGGTTGACTCGTAACTCTAACATGGAAAGGAAGGTCGTACCTATTAAGACAAAAACAGGTGAAGTAGTTTTCAGAAATCTTCCTCTTAGAACAGAAAACAAATGGATACACCCATCAGTTTATAAGTTTAACTTCATCGAGCAAGGGATTGAGAAGGGTAGAATAAAAGCTATACGAAAGGCTACTTTCTTTCTTACTAAAAGTATGAGCAAGGGCGAACAATGATTTATGTAGCACAGTGCCTTAAAGATATAGAGATTAAGAGTCTTCGACTCAAGTTCAAACAAGGGCAGACCTTTGATTGCACTAAATCCCAATATGACTCAAACCAAGAACTAAAGACTTTAGTCAACACAGGATTGATCGCTCTCAAGGTTAAAGGCAATCCATCTCCCTCTCGACTAGGGGTAAACAGCAATAACAGATTTAAAATCATTCATGAGTCAAAGGTAGTTAAAGAAGTAAGACCTGTAGTGGTTGAGAAGATAGTCGAAAAGGAAGTGATAGTCGAAAAGGAAGTGATAGTAGAAAAGGAAGTGATTGTAGAGAAACAAACAGAGCAACCACAATTAGACATGAACGCTCTTGCTAATATCCTTATCCAACAGTTAGGGACAATGATCTCTCCCGAAGCTATCGCTGAAGCTGTCGCTAAACAGATGCCCACTCAACAGGTTGTCGTGAACAATAACGCTCAAAGCAATCAACCTATGGGTAATATGAACACAACAGCCGATGAAGGATTGACCTTTATCCCATCTAACATTATCTCTAATAAGACCATAGCCTCCTCAGAGTCTCTGGCGAATGAAACAAAATCCGAAGGTTCTGAAGAACTCTCGGATGCTCTCTCTGCTTTGAAAGCATTAAGAAAGGCAAATAAACAATGAGTAAAGGTGTAGGACTTGACATTGGAACTATGAACTTGGTGTCTGCTCGCATGAGTGGTGCTAAGAAAAATGAAGTAACTCTAAGAAGGATGCGTGACCTCTTTATTGATCTCCCATCTTCGGCTAAAAAGATGCTCAAACTCGGCTCGGTGTCATACATCGAAGCTGACGACAATCTACTTGTACTTGGGGATGAAGCTATGGAAGTAGCTAATATGTTCGGTAGAGAAGGTCGTAGACCCCTTAAAGCAGGTCTTATCTCTGCTGATGAGATCGACTCCCTTACCGTTCTCGGACATATGGTCAAAGATGTTCTCGGTGACCCTAGCCATGAGGGAGAGCATTGTTATTTCTCAATCCCTGCGGCTCCTGTGGACGCTAATATGGATGTTGTTTATCATAAGGGTGTATTCACTCGCATCGTTCAAGAATGTGGATATACTGCACACCCCGCCAACGAAGCTATGGCTATCGTCTTCGCAGAGACTGCAAAGGAAGGTTTTTCTGGTGTCGGGATTAGTTTCGGTTCTGGTATGACCAATATCGCTCTCGCTATCAGCACCATTGAGGGGTTATCCTTCTCCGTTGCTCGTGGTGGTGATTGGATTGATCAAGGAGCGGCTCGATCAGTAGGTGCAACAGCTTCTAAAATGTGTGCGGTAAAAGAGAAGGGCATTGACCTTAAAGCACCTAAGAATAGAGAAGAAGAAGCGATCTCGTTCTATTATAAGGCTCTTATTGAACACGCTTTAGATAACATCGCACAGCAGTTTGTGATGAAAGGTGGACACCTCACCCTTAACAAACCCATTCCAATCGTAGTGGGTGGTGGTACAAGTCTCGCAGGTGGATTCATGGACTTCTTTAGGGAGGTCTTTGAGACTAAGAAAAAGCGTTTCCCTATCGAGATCTCAGAGGTTCGTCATGCGTCAGACCCTCTCCATGCTGTCTCTAAGGGTATGTTAATCCTCGCTCAACAGGAATATGACGAGGATTGAGCTGTCAAGGTTAATAGTTTATTTATAATTGGTCTTAAGTGATCTCTTTAACCTTAACAAAATGGAGAACTATAATGAAAAGATCAGCTAGTGAAGTAATCAGAAATCTTGAGTCTAGGATCGCACGACTTGAAGGTAAAAGTAAAACTGCGGCATACAATACCAGAATAATTGACGGAGATGAATGTGTTATTTTAATGAATTTTAACTCCCATGCTAATGAGTATTGCTTCACGCACCTTTATCCATCTACTCTAAAATCAGCAGTTTCCTCTTTCATGTCTGATATGGTAAACCTTCGGCAAATGGGTATTGTCTCTAATGTAAAGACAATCTCGTCAAGCAAAGTGCATTTTTGCGTTGAAGTAGAAATTAACAAAGCCATCCTCGATACTGATGCGGAGTTAATGGACAGGTATCAAACAAACATGGTTGATCGACCTAACACTGTCATTGTTGGTTAAAAAATAATAACTTTAGGGAGGTCTTTGAGACTAAGAAAAAGCGTTCCCCTATCGAGATCTCAGAGGTTCGTCATGCTTCTGACCCGCTTCACGCTGTCTCTAAGGGTATGTTAATCCTCGCTCAACAGGAATATGACGAGGATTGATTTGTAGTTTCTTTATATCTTCTCATAAGTGATCTCATTAACCTTAAACCACTGGAGTAAACCATGAGAAGATCAGCTAGTGAAATTATCCGTAACCTTGAGTCAAGAATCGCTAGACTTGAAAAACAATCAAGTCGGGAAGAAACCCTCAAGAGCCTATCCACCACGATAGCAAAAGATTTAAGCAAACTATCGGGGTCAAGAGTTAGATCAAACTGGGTAGAAGACGCTTTATATGACTTTTTCTTGGGCATCGAGGGTTTTTTTGATTTTGATATTCCCGAAGACACACCAGACGACTTAGACATTAAAGTTCTTGGGTATCGATCTATTAATCTTGCTGGGGATCTAATAGTTGAGGTTAAGTGTACGATGGATAGACCCAGAAAACTTCAACTTTTTGGGGTTGAAAATTATGTTCATAAGATGACTTTCCAAGTTATCTATGACCATAAAGAGATTGAAGTAAAAGAGGCTTAATCCTCGCTCAACAGGAATATGACGAGGATTTGTAGTTTCTTTATACCCTTTTTTAGAGATATTGATAATAAGTTAGGGTACAACACATGAGACTTCTTTTTTCTTTATTCCTCTTTTTTCTTTTCTCTTGTGGGTCAATCTCGCAGAATAATTCTTCTGTTGATGAGCTTGACCCAAAGGAGATGTTGAGAAAGATAGATTCGCAACCTTTAATAGAAGAGGATCATTGTTAATAGTTTCTTTTTACTCGTTAAGGTTTCCACCAGTCATCAAACGCTCCCCATTCGATCATCTCATATAGATCAGTAGGGATCGACCCGACACAATCATGGTGAAACCACTCTCCATTTTGGCGTATACGCCACTTTTTGAGGTCTTCGTGTAGGTGGGGTTCCCTCCACCCTAAACCTTCAAATGAGGCGATAATACGGAGCGTATTTGAGTTCCCTGTTTGAAGTTGTTTGAGTCTCTTCTTAGGGTGTTTAGATCGACCTATCTTTATCATCCCTGTTTTGCTTGACTGGATGAAGTACAGATAGTCGCCCTGCTTCTTTTGCAGTTGCACCCGATTTCTTTTTAGTAGTTCTTCTAAACTCATAGTCTCACTCCTCACTATGGTTATAAGAAATCAAAAGAATGGAGTATGCTCTTTTTTTGGCTCTTGACCTTTCAAGTTCATAGTTCCATCGCCAATATATTCATGTGCATAACATACTCTATTGTTGTGCTTTTGCAGAAACTTTTTAGAGTATTTGGAGTCCTTCATTTTTTCATAGGACATACTCTTGTTGCTGACTCTATTATTCCTTGTGGGTTTCCATAGTTCAGAGTTGTTTCGATGTTCACCGAGCTTTGGGTGTGCAGTTTTACCGAAGAATCGACATCCTTTATCGTAGTACATCTTAGCTATAGCATTAGACAGTCTTGACCCTAATCCCATACCTTGAAAGTCGGGTAAGATTACTGTTCGATGTGTTCTCCAAGCATTGCGTACATTCCCTCCTGGTAATGCAATCGCAGACATGAAGCCACAGATTGTATTATTTTCGTTGATGAGTAGCCAACAATGAGCACCCTTGTTGAGATCTCCACTCAGATAATGATGGTCGCTGAAGATTGACCAGACTTCGACTGAGCAAGGTAGAACTCTAAAAGTTGAAGATCGCCTTTCCGACCTCCCTTCTACGAGCCGCCTCGTTAATGTGTTAGCAACCCAATCTGGTTCTAACCAATTTATGACATCTTCGTGGCAGGTAGCGATGACCACATTTTTATATCCGTAATGATCTATGACTTTCCTCAGTCCCACAGAGATTGATTGAGCGAAGTCTCGATTACACACAGAAGTGAACTCATCTATGACACATCCATTTGTTAGGTTTTTAGCTATATCAGCTCTATGTTTCTCACCTGTGCTTAAGACATGATATGGTCTGCAAAGAGAGGGGATAGACGATAATCCGAGTCTCAAGAGTAGGTTTGGGTCTACTTGAGAAGCTATAGCTAAAGATTGATCCCATGCTCCAACAGCTTCTTCTCCGAATTCTTTTAAGAGGGTAGACTTACCCGAACCACTCGGCCCATATATCACTCCTAATGTGAAGTCGGGAGGAACATCAAACTCAGGTACAACAAATGAAGTTTCACCATTGAACTTATAGTCGGACTCACTTGCTACTTTTTCAACGACAGGATCTAAGACCACTTTTGATTTAAGGGTCTGACCTCCTATTTTTTTGTAGTTAAATAACTGCATAACACCTCTTCAAAAAAAATACTCATTATAATTCCATTTAGGTTCGGGTGTTAAACCCTTACTCCAAATAAAGATCGGCTCACAAGTAGGGCAATCTGTTTTCTGACCACCACGCTCAGACATTCGATATCCTATCACCCCTTCATATGTAGCCCCTAAATTCTTCATGTGTTCAAGCATAGGAGTGCAGATGTCCTCTCCTTTTTTATCCGCAATGTTGATGGCTATCCGGCCACCATCTTTAAGTGCAGACCAGCACTTGGTGAGGGTAGCGAGTAAGAAATCATTGACCCAATCCTTAAGGTCTGGGTATCGCTTCCATGATTGTGTGGACTCTGTACTGTACCTTTCGATGTCAAAGTATGGTGGGCTCGTAAAGATAAAGTCTACTTTGACATCAGAGAGGTCAGCATTTTCAGCAGGTGAGCAAATAAACCTAACCTCTTTACCTGTATCACAGAGGTTGACGATTTGCTGATATGGTTCATGGAGCTTAGTATTAGGATCAATCCCAATATAGGAGTCGGCATTTGAAGCTAGGAAGCCTACTAACCTATCACCCCAACCTGCTGAGAAATCTAAGACGCTTTTAGATTGGAACAGATCATAGAGAGCTTTAGCAGACTCAGCTTTGAACTGACTAGCCATATATGTGTGCATCTTCAATGCTCTTCTAAGGGTTTGTTTATTGACCCCACCCCTCTCATAAATGTCATTTTCACAGATACCGAAGAAGCATCGTAGGAACGAGTTATTCTTACTAGCGTTGACCCATTCGTCATAAGGTGAGTTACCTTGTGTGCGATAGCTACATTTCATCCTCTGTTCTTGAGTGAACAGGTTAGACACCTCTTTACCTTTGTAATAGCTGTTGAGGTAAATGTGCTTACCTAGATAAGTAGTCTCTAGGGGAGTAGCTTGGCGTGGTGCTACCCATTCATCAAATACGAATGGCTCTTTTTTCGCTTTGAGGCTTATGAAGTCCTTCTTTGCAGACTCCGTTGTGTACTCAGAGTAAGGATAAGGTAAAGACTCAACGATGGGTGCGATATGGTCTTTGATATCTTCCTTAGTATATTTCTCACGAAGCATACTCCATTCGTTAGGGCGTATGTGAAGATAGCCATCTTTAATATATTCAATGTCGTCTAGTGAGTTAAGTTCAGTCTTATATTCAAAGAACATTTAAGCATCTCTTGATAAGTTCTCTTATTTCTTGATCAACAAAGACATCAAAAACAAGATGGTATCTATCGCTGGTTGGGTTAATGACTCGGTGTGGTTTTCTTGTGTCGAGATACCATAGAGAACCCTTCTCTAAAGAGAATGACTCTTTACCATTTTGTCCCCATACCTCAAAGACAGCATCTTTTGTTTTAATCGGCACATGAAACCTTGCTGTTTCTCCTACCCCGACACCACAATCTGGATCTACTAGATCAGTATGCTTTTTAATCTCAGATCCTTCAGAGAGCTTCATTATTCTCACCCTCTCGATCTTTTGGTTTGGGGCGACTGTGTTTATGATCTCCCTTACCTCGCTAAAATATTCATACGCTTCGGTGTCTCTCAGATAGAAATCTGTCTCTGAGTTTTGCTCCGTCCATTTATCATTCATCTCTTCTGGTTTGATAATGAAGGAGGGGTCATCGCTAAACCCTCTTAGACTGATAGCTGACCACCCACCACTATTGTAGTTGGAGTAGTGCTTCTTAAATTCGTAAGCGGCTAACTTATCTGCGATGGACTCAACCTCAAAGTTGGAGTCGAGTTTCACACAGGTAGCTCTTTCTAAAGGGTCATTAAAGATTAGTCTATTTGTGTTCGTACCGAAAAAGTCGATTTGCTTTTGCAAAAGGAACACAGTGAGATCATCACCAAAGGAGGTGTATTTATATCCTAGCTTAACAAACCCGCATGAGAGAAGATCTTTCTCAATCGAGTCAAAGCTGATGACCCAAATGTTCTGATCAATCTTATCGCAGTATTCTTTAAACTCACTCACATCATCAATGACTAACTTACCCATAGCGAACTCGCCTACATCTTTATAAGCGAGGGTGTGATCCCTATTCGAGTACACTTTTATACTCGTTCTAGTTTTAGACTTTTTAAGGATGCACCTAAATCCGTCTTTAAGGATTAAAGTGCCATCGTGTAAGTGGTCTGCGACTTTATTTTTTTTCATCTGTAGGAATGGGGAAATACACAGGTCATTAAAAGCGTTGAACTGACCCTCTACGCTTTTAAGATAATCTAACTCATATCCTTTTTGCCAAGGTTTCATTTGAGGCTCTTCTGGCATCTCATCTTCAACGACTTCATCATCTCGGTTAAGTTTACTGATGAAAGCTAGGTTTTCTTTGCACTTCCAACACACGCCGCACATATTGGAATACTTGGGTTTTGATCTCTTACGATGACCCGAAAAGAACATAGGATTGCATACGCACGAGCAGGTATCTTCAAAGATCCCTTTGTCCATTAGAGCTTTTATCTTCTGCTCTTTCATGGTGACAGGGTAGTATCCTTTAAAACCCCACCCAATATAATCGGAGAGGAACGGTAAGAAAGTTTCCATAGACTCTTCTGAGTCTTGAAACCATGTCAGCGGTTCCCCATTTTCTTTCTTAGGTGCAGTAGGGTCAATGTATTCGGGTTGGTTAGTAGGGCAGGTGACAATGACCCCTGCTATGCCCTCTTTTCGTATGTCATCTTTGATTGCCATCAGAGCATACTGTAGTTTCACAAAGCTCTCTGGTATCTTGAATATATTAGACGGATCTTTATGTAGCTTTTTGAGATGGGTTGGGTGTTTATATGTGATGAGGGGCAGGTCTAGCTTATCACATAAGACTTGGACAGCTTTACGCTCACGAGAGTTTTGAGAAGCGTTCAGCCCATCCACAAATAAAGGTTGTGGATTCAGACCTTGTTCTAAAGCCCATAAGAGACACCAAGCACTATCAATCCCTCCAGATAAAAGAACGATGGCTTTTTTTTGGTCGCCACCATCTTGTGGATCTACAAATACTTTAGGCTCAACGGAAATATCTAAGTCTAGTTCGTGATACTCGGATAAGCACTCTGCAAACGGCACTAAGTTTTCTGGTACAGAGATCTCTTTTAAGATTGGTGTAAACTTCTTGTAGAAACTCTCAGCGTTGAATGTTGTTTCAAATAACATATTAAACTCCAAAGTAGGTATTCGGTTTTGGCTTAAAACTCTCCCACTCAATCTTCGAGAGCTTTTTGGGGCTTATGATTTTAGCGATCCTCCATATCTCGTGAGGGATCAATGTCTTTCCTCTTTTGATTTCTTCTGTGACCCACCCACCTTCGATGATCGTTTCTAAATCTTCCTGCATATCTAACAGGAGGATCTTAGAGAGTCTTTGAAACCCACTAACTGTATTTTCATAATCCGTCATTGAGCAAGGGGAAATCCAAGTCGATTTGTCGATGTTTAGGAACACAGATGCAAACACTACCTTATCAGAGTTACGCACACTAAAGACTTTTAAGTAGGGTAAGTATTCTTTGTTTTTAAGGAGGTATTCATACATCCCTGTTTTGTACCCTTGTTGCCTTTTCCATGTTTGAAACAGACCGTACAAAGAATCTAAATCACTATCGAGTTTGACCATGAGTTGACCGCTAGAAATCAACCTTTTGATTTTGTTTAACTCACCTCTTCGCTTTGCATATTTTTTACCGTCCATTTTGAGATGGTCTTTTGTATAGACCACTTCACACCCACCATCCCATTGACTCATTAAGGTGTATTTTAATCCGAGGTCTTTTGCGACTTGCTTTGTGGCGTTTACGGACACACCTATTTCCAAAGCTCCTAGCAAGGCTTTCTTTTCAAGTTCCTCATCACCGTACAAGTGGATTGGAGGGAACTGCATCTTATGGATTAAGTTATTAATGAAGCGGTGCAACCTAGACACATATAATATGTCGTTCTCTATCTTGAAGAGGATTTGATTATTATAACACCACATACGATCTATCACACAGAGATCGTAATACTTCCACCCTCGTTGTATTGCACTCTTTAAGTAAGGTATCAATGTCTCAAAGTCTTTGGGGGTTAGGTAGTTCCACATTTCACACTCCAAAATAGGTCTGAGGCTTCGGTCTAAAGGACTCCCATATATCTTTGGTCACAGTTATATTGGAAGGTAGTGTGCCTAACCTATAAACACTGTGTGGTAATGCCAATTTAGAGAACTTCAGCTCTTTATAGCTATACCCACCAACCATCACTAAGTTGACTTTTTCCTCCAACTCAAACAGATACAGATCAGACTGTCTTTGCAACCCACCAATAGGTATCTTCCCATAGTCCGAGATCGCACCTATACAATGCCATTTATCTGGTGAATATATAGCGTACAGAGAGGATGTGATAGGCTCACCATCTCTGTTAAGTAGGGTTAGGTTTTTGATCCTGTGTGTGAGGTGCTTTTCGTTCTGAAGACAAAAGTCAAACACAGACCTTTTACGACCAGTCTGACTTAGCCAAGCATTATTGAGTCCTGTAAGACCTTTTAAGGGGTAGTCAAATACAAACTCTAACTCACCACTCTCAATGAGAGAATGGAGGATATTTCTATCTCTCCTCATATTTTTATATTTCTTACCCGCTAGTTGATAGTCTCTATGGTATATGGGCTGATAAGCTCCTCGATACTCCGAGATAGTTTTGGCTTTGACACCTAAAGCCTTCGAGTGCTCCTTTTCGATCCACAAAGAGCATCCCTCATTTGTAGCTTTTAAAACAGATTCCCTTTCAATCTCTTCATCACCGTATAAGTGAATAGGGGGGAAGTAGAGCTTTAAGAACCTCGCTCCGATTACACCATGCCAACCAAAATGTAAGGTATTGTTTTCAATCTTGAACAAGTTGCCTTTTGTTTTAAAGGCTAGGAATTCAAAAGGGTTGAGATTGTAATACAGGAGATTTCTCTCTAAAGCAGACTCGATGTATGGAGTCAATACATCTAAGTTAGATACATCAAGGTTTCCCCACATGACCGACCTCACACACCCCAAAGTAAGTATCTTGATTCCATTTAGGTTCGGGGGCTTCTCCCTTACTCCAAATGAAAATCGGCTCACAGAAAACATCCATCTTGGACAACTCATCATTTAAAGAGTGGTGGTTTCCTGGCCTCTTTGCCATCCGATAACCAATCACGCCTTCATAAGTAGCACCTAATGACTCCATATACTCAATCATGGGCTGACACACTCGTATGTTTCCTCTGACTTTATCAGAGATGTTTACGCATATCCTCCCTCCCTCTTCTAAGCAATCCCAACATTTCTTGAGGGTTGGGTAAAGAAACCCATTCAGCCAATCATCAGTCTCTGGATAACGCTTCCATGATTGAGTCTCCTCCTGACTATATTTCTCGGTGTCGAAATAAGGTGGACTCGTGAAAACGAAGTCTACTTTAACATCAGACAGGTCTGCATCTTCGGCAGGAGAGCAGATGAACCTAGTGGTCTTACTCGTAGAACAATAATCAGCGATCTTCTGATAAGGCTCATGGAGTTTTGTATTAGGGTCTAATCCTACATAGGACTCGGCATCAGAAGATAGGAATCCAACTAATCTATCGCCCCATCCCATAGAGAAATCCAATACTCTTTTAGCCCCGAAGAAGTTATACATCGCCTTAGCTAAAGTAGGTTTGAACTGTGCTGGGATATAACCAGACATACCGATAGCGTTTACAAGTATCTTGCTGTTCACACCTTTTGACGGATCATACAATGTCCATAAAGGTCTAAGGAACGCTCTCTTTTTGGACTTGAGGTTAGTTCGTGTCCATTGTCTCATTGCACTTGGGAACTGCTTATGGTCTACCTCTAAACGCATAGGTTCACTATATTGATTAGAGACTTTGAGTCCTTTGTTATTAGGTGCGAAGTAAATATACCTACCTTTGTAAGTATGGTCTTCGTCTAACTGACATCGTGGCAATCCCCAAGCACCCTCAATCGGGATCATGTAATCGGACTGAACCTCTAACCAATCTTTCTTGATCTCTTGTGGTGTGTACTTAGTGAAGGGGTAAGGTAAATCTTCAATCTTTGCAGACAGATAATCAGTGATCTCATCTCTACTAAAACTATCTACCATCTCTAGCCACTGATGGGGTGGGATAAAGATCTCATTCCCTCTCAAAACCTCATACTCTTCAAGGTTCTCTTTTTTGGTTTTTTCATAATCAAAGAACATACTTAAATCCTTTCAAGACCCTTATAGGATTATACCCCAAAGAAGTTATCTTGATTCCATTTAGGTTCGGGGGCTTCTCCCTTACTCCAAATGAAAATAGGTTCGCAAAAAACACTTACCTTAGACAGATCCTCGTTCAATGAATGGTGATTTCCTGGTCTCTTGGACATCCTATAACCAATCACTCCCTCGTAAGTAGCACCTAATGACTCCATGTATTCAATCATGGGTTGGCATACTCGTATATCACCATAAACCTTGTCTGAGATATTGACGCAGATCCGTCCTCCGTCTTCTAATACCTCCCAACATTTCTTGAGTGTCGGGTAAAGAAATCCATTGAGCCAGTCATCTGTTTTGGGGTATCTCTTCCAACTCTGAGTATCTTCTTGGCTATACTTCTCGGTATCAAAGTAAGGAGGGCTTGTGAAGATAAAGTCTACTTTAACATCAGTTAGGTCAGCATCCTCAGCTGGAGAACAAATGAACTTAGTTTCTTTGTTTGCATTACAGTACGAATCTATTTGTCCATAAGGCTCATGGAGTTTTGTATTAGGGTCAATACCAACATACGACAGAGCGTCAGAAGCGAGGAAACCAACTAGCCTATCACCCCATCCCATAGAGAAATCTAAGACCTTCTTTGCCCCGAAGAAGTTATACATGGCTTTGGAGAGTGTTGGTTTGAACTGAGCAGGTATGTAATAAGACATATTTATAGCGTTAAAGAGCATTTTCCTATTAACCCCTTTAGACCTGTCGTATAGGGTGAAAAAGGGTCTAAGGAAGTATCTCTTATCGCCCTTCATACCTATTCGAGTCCATTGAGTCATGGCACTTTTATATTCTCGATGGTCTACTAATACTCTTGCGAACTCGGTGAACTGATTAGAGACTTTGAGTCCTTTGTTATTAGGTGCGAAGTAAAGATACCTACCTTTGTAAGTATGAGCATCCTCTAACTGACATCGAGGTAATCCCCACTCTCCTGCCACTGGTGTCATATAGTCGGACTGAACATCTAACCAATCACGATGCACCTCTTGAGGAGTATATTTAGTATATGGGAATGGTATCCCTTCGATCTTAGTTGATAAGTAAGTGATGATCTCATCACGAGTAAACTTATCAAGCATCTCTGACCACTGATGAGGTTGTATGAAGATCTCTTGTCCTCTTACAACCTCATATTCGTCTATCTTATCTTTGGCTTTTTTTTCATAATCAAAAAACATTCATTCTCCTAAAGATTGACTGCATTGAGGCAGGCTTTCCCTGCGTTCTTTACAGGTATTGTACTTATAAAGGCTACAGTATAAATGAGTCTCATAGTCAAACTCCGAAGTAGTTATCTTGATGCCACTTAGGTTCGAGAGCTTCCCCCTTAGACCAAATGAAGATAGGTTCGCAGAACACGCTCCCTCCAACAATCCCTTGATTTTCGCCTGGTCTCTTTTTCGTCCTATATCCGACTACTCCTTCATAAGTAGCACCTAAGCCCTCCATGTACTCAATCATCGGTTTGATGATTTCTAAGTAATGACTCCCATCAAGAACATCAGTTATATTGATTGCTATCCGACCCCCTTCCTCTAACGCTTCCCAACTCTTATTGAGGGTAGGGTAAAGAAATCCACTCAACCATCCATTCATTGTCGGGTATCTCTTCCACGACTGAGTTCCTTCTTGGCTATATCTCTCGGTATCAAAATAAGGAGGGCTTGTAAAAATGAAGTCTACTTTAACATCAGATAAGTCTGCATCTTCAGCAGGAGAGCAGATGAACCTAACCTCCTTATCGGTGTTACAGAATGAGGAGATCTTTTTATACTGAATGTGGAGTCTAGTATTTGGATCTATGCCGATGTAAGACTCGGCATCAGAGGCATGAAAGCCAACCAGCCTATCACCCCAACCAGCACTGAAGTCTAACACTTTCTTTGCACCAAAGAAATCGTAGATAGCTTTAGCACAAGAGGGCTTAAACTGACTCGCCATGTACCTACCAAGTCGGAGGCAATCAAACATGGCAGTCTTATACACACCACTCCTCAGTGTTCTACTTAAGTTCAATCCCATCAAGACTTTTAAGATGGGTCTAACTTTTGATTTATATCCAACCCGATCCCATTGTCGAGTGGGCGATGGGCTTGACTTATGTCCACACTCCATTCGTATTTCTTGTGTGAACATATCCGACACAGACAGTCCTTTTTTACTTATGTAATCGAGGTGTATCGGCCTGTCCTTATAGAGCATAGGAAGGTCTTTAGGTGTCCTTAGTGCCTCCCATCTTTCTTCTTCCCATTTCACTGTATCAGAGCAAAGCTCTAGGTAGTCCTTACGGACATTTCCAAGACCGTAGACTCTATAGGGGAAAGGCACAGGAGTGTTCTCAATAAGATCCGAAAAATGCTCGATGATTTCTTGCTTCGTGTATTGGTCTAAGATAGAAGCCCACAGGTCGGACGGAATCGAGAACTCGTTGTTCTTATCTAATAGGTTCAGCTCCTTGAGGGGTGGGAGTTTAGGTTTGTCGATTTCAAAGAACATTACAGATCCATGAGAGCGTCTAAAGGATCGTCAAACACTTCAGTCTTTTTACCTTTGCTCTTATAAGAGGTGTTCGTTTGGAACTGTAAAGGCATATCGAGGATACGACCATAAGGCCAAGCGATTTGTGCGTCAAACTCTTCAAAGGGGGCTTGGTCACGAGACTTGAGGCATTGGTATTTAACCAAACTGTTCTCACGCTTATCATCACCATACCAACTTGAGATCACAAGATCAGCAGAACGCTCTGCTTCATTTGCATAACTCAAGTGAGTGAGGTTGTAAGACCCACCGTTTTTCTCGGCTGACTTATAACCCTCACGACTGATCTGAAACAGACATAAGACAGGAATACCTTCACCACGATTAAATCCAAGAGATGTCTTTTTAAGATCTCTGATGACCTCATTTAACCGATCCGTAGTGGACGCTACCCACTTACGAGGGGAGACCAATAAAGCATGGTCTACCACCATCATCTTGAAAGGGGCCTTTTGATAAAGTAGCTCGGCTCTAGTACGGATGTTTTCAACTGTGAAGTCAAGAACATCGGGATCGGCAACCTCAATGTGGATTGACCCATAATTTCCTTGTTTCATACCGTTGTCGAGATCTTCAATGACATCTCTCATGTAAGAACGCTCATCTTCTGTAAGTGTTCCCTTTTTGATCTTGTCTGGATCAATACCTGCATCTGTTTGACCCTGCTGTATACCCAAAGCGATACGCTTATCTCGGAACTTAGGGTGCATAGAATGATAGACATAGATGATGCGTCTACATTGAGTATAGTGCATTTCAAGAGAGAAATACAGTGTATCAGTCCCTCCATAGACAGACTGATTGTAAACCCAATTTAAACTTGAGGTAGATTTAAGGTGACCTGTAAAAGCCGCCATGATGTATAGTTCTTTTCTCTTGAACCCACCGATAGCATTATCAATAATAGATAGCCCTGTTTGTGGGAGGATGTCAGTTTGTTTATTACAAGTGCGTTCATACTCATTCCAAAAGTCTTCACCATCACCTAAGATTTCTCCCCCGATACGAGAGCCAAAGGTAGGGGTGTTTATCTTAGCAATCTCATTGAGTAGGAAGTTCCCCGCATCCCTTGAACCCTTAATGATCTTCTTTGTCCGACCTTCTTTAACCTCAAGCCCTGTACGAGCGATGACTTTAGCGTCAGCCATAACAGAAGCTAACTTAGTCATCCGACCTTCTTCAACTCGTCTTTCGATTAGGGATACAAAGTCACCTCGATAAGAGACTGGTCGGTTAGCGATCTGTTGAATACGATCTGCTTCATCAAAGGATTGATTCTCTTCAAAGTATTCTCTAACTCCCTGTTGCGAAGGTAAATGACCATGCTTGAGAGTGAAGTCCTCAACATACTCGAACACATTGACTTCTGAGGGTAAGTCAAAGCGTAAGACAGACTCCTTAAGAGAACAGTAGTTTTGAAACATGAGCTTAGGGTCATCACCTCTTGGCTCATCTGGGAGTATGCTTCTTAAAATATCACTCATAGTTTCACTCGCTTATGTTGCCCCATATTAGATACGCTTTTCTTTGAAGTTCGGGTACGACTTGAGGAAGTATTTTCATTAAGGTTTATACGATCCCAAGGGTGAATCGTGTCCTCTAATAATTGACTCCATGCAATATGCCCTTCCTCAAGTGGTTTGTCGGGATCAATGATAAGCCAAGTAGGTTTCTTCAAATGTTCTCGAATCTCAATCGTTTCAACAACGACCTCAGACATAGCCGCATTTCGTGCTACTTTTGTACCAAGCCTTATCACCATGAGATACGGTGCTTCAGCAAGGTCATCCAAAGAGTAAACTTTTAAGTCTCTCTGAAAGTCTGGGTCTGCTATGTCTTTCCCTTGAATCATCATAGACCCTAGCCAAGAAGACATGAGCGTGTGATCCCCAATGACTTTGACAAACACATTAGGATTCCTAAGATTTCCTAACGCAGATCTAAGATGTAATCTCAACTGATCTGTAGTGGCTGTGATGACAAGGTTCTTAGAAACCTTACCGTTAAGCATAGAACGCTTGCGAATGGGAGCTACGCTTAAATGTGTCCATGCCCTCTCTGCTTGTTCATCTAGGGCTTTATCAATAACACAATCGCATTGGATAGCTTGAGGCATACCCATGTGTCCATTATCTTTTTGTGTGTAGCCTACACCACCACATTTTTTACATTTATCCATAATGACTCCTTTGCTACACCTTATATGAATAAGAGATCAATAAAGAACAGATTACTTAACTTTTATAATGTCCCTCGCATCGTCAAGTAGACCATCAAAGAGATCAGCAATCTCGGATTGACCGACTTCAAGAATTGAGTCTTCTTCCCCATCCTCTTTAAGACGCTTTCCTAAGACAGCTTCAATCAAACCCATCTTAGCCTTTAGGGTTTTCATTACACGCTCATCAATGGTCTTAGGAGCACAGATATGATAACTGAATACCTTCTCGTGAATTGATCCAATACGAATCATACGACCAATGATCTGCAAGTAATCACCAGCACTCCAAGGGGTGTCATAAAAGACAACCGCTTTAGCGAGTTGGAGATTAATACCTTCAGCCGCCGCCATTGTAATGAGACAAACTTTAGTCTCATCTTTCTCATCTTGAAATGCCTTTTGACTAGCCATACGCTGATTACCATTCTCTGTACCAGTGATACGAACGGTTTTAATCTTCTTTGCTTCTAGTTCTGCCTCAAGAATATCTATCATGCCCCTAAATCGAGAGAAGATAATCACTTTTTCACCGTTAAGTTCATTATCTAAAACATCAAGTAGAGTCTCTAGTTTACCTGATTCCCCATCGCAGTCGATAAGTGCAGGGTGGTTTACAATTTGCTGACAAACTGTAACTGCTGTGAGTTTCGTGACTTCTCGCTCCATCACCTCGCCAGTTTCGGGGTCTGTGTATTCAAGTAGACCTTGTAGGGCTTCGGCATACTTATTCTTTTGAGGTTTACTCAAATCACAGTGGATGACTTTAGTTGTCAGTGGGGGTAACTCTTTAGCGACTTCATGTTTTGGTCTACCTAAAAAGTAAGGATCAATGTGTTCACGAAAGGCTTCTATATCACGCTTACGGTGTCCAACCACAATCTTAATACGCCTACGAGAACCAGGTATTGTTTGATCTCTAGTGATACAATACTCACGCATAAAGTTAGTTTTATTCCCAAAGATATGGGGGACAGTCACCTTATAAATAGCCCATGCTTCCATGAGTCTATTCTTAATGATGGTTGCAGATAAAGACCATACACGCTCTGCTGAACCTGCAAGGTGTAGACAGACTTGGTGAACTTGAGCACGATCATTTTTAAAAGCAGTCGCTTCATCGAAGACCATTACATGACCCGTCATGCTTTGAAGGTATTGAAAGTCATTTACTGCTGTTCTATATCCCATGACCATAGCTTTTGGTCCCACAAATTCTTTAAACTCGGCATGGATTTTCGCTCTTTTCTTTTTAGTCCCCAAGCATTTGAAGATCGTTACTCCTGTAGTGAACTTATCGAACTCGGATTCCCATTGACCAACAGCACTCTTAGTCGTGCAGATGATTGCTGGTATATCGGGTCGTTTTTCCCATAAATAAGCGAGTGTTGCGATTACTTGTAGGGTTTTCCCAAGTCCTGTATCATCACCTAGAACGAATCTAGGCATTGCCAAAAGGTGAAGCACACCTTGTATCTGATACTGTCTTAGCTTTATCTCCCCACCATTAGGCATATGTGTATTAAGCATCTTACAAGCAGGTGGGGTAAGATCTTCTTTGACTCTTATCTCTCTGAGCTTTTCAATCGTAGCGAGTAGTTTCTTATTGTCCATATGAGTACACCCCTCCTTTATGGGTGTGGAATGTACTTTATATGATTTCAGCTATCAAATAAGTACCTAAGCAATCTTGTATATTCTACATTGAACTCAACATTATGAAGCGTTAAAAACTCAACACGAATAGTACGAATCGGAATGTCGCCCGATGCAATCCATACTTTTGACCACACTTTACTAGACCAATAAATGTGGCAGTATTTACAAATCTTATAGAGTGTTTTGTAAGCCACCTTCTCTTCTTGGTAAGTGATGTCAGACACCTTCTTATCGTGGTGCATTAGGCCAGAAATCTTACCTAAGATACGAGCTTCGGTAGATATTTTGAACATATAGGTAGGGAACTTACCGTAGGTTAACATATGCCATACAAGTTGTTCTTCACGCTCTGTATTCGTGTTCACTTTAATGATCTTAGTGATGTGTTGGAGACCTTTACTCACGAGCTGATCTAATTTACCCATGATCCTAAGTGTTCTTCTTCTGATCTCTCGTTGCTCTTGTTTTGTCCATGTGGCTTTTTTATTCCGACTAGGGAAATAATCGTCCTTCTCTTTTTTACAGTGATCCGATCCTGGTTTCTTATATTTACAATAAATCGACCACGCCACAGCCCATGCCTTACCCTCATCTTTATCTTTTTGCTTCTCCATGATCTCTTCTACCTTATCATGAACATAAGCGGGTACATTCTTGTTTCTCTCTTTTTTATCGCCTTCTCGTTCAGCGTGACGCATGGGAGAGAAAGACGAATACCCACCATAAGATTTCTCATTTGATGTAAATGACATATACACAACCTCACATAGTCTTTAATAGTTCGTTTATAGTTCAAATATAAATGAATAACAAAACTTTCCCTTAGCTCTCATGTCAATCTAGGAGGACATTATGCCAGCAAATAATAAAGATATGAACCCACAAGCAGGTATCGCAGGTACTTCTGCCCTGTATAAGTTCAATTCATCCCCAAACACTCGTGCCGTTGTTTCTCAAAAGTGTCGTATTCTCACACCTGCTTATGGAAGTACAGATGGACTTCTATATCAGATCGGTGTGGTTGCTTCATTCTCAATCTCTGGATCTTCAAGAGGTGCAGAACCATATCGTGGTGTAGGTTTCGGGGATCAGATTGCTGAACTCGTACCTGGTGTTTCAGACCCTCACAGTGCTTCATTTGTTCGTACCCTTCTTTATCTCTCAAATGCTCACCAAGCATTTGGTTTTGCAGGTGGTGTTGATGGACCCGTTCGTACTTTACAACATCACAGATGGCCTTTCGACATTGAGCAACAGCTTGTGTTCTCAACTCTTGCTGACACCGAAGCACCTGCTACTGGCCCCAATGGCCTTGTTGATGTCGATTTCTCATCGCAAAATGCGACAGGAGGATTGAATTCAAATAATGCATTAGGAGATGGTGCTGTACCTAATGCCGAGGGTGAAGCTGGTACAGTGGGTTCACAAATACACAAAGCACTCATCACTTATTGTGAGGGTTGTTGGATCACTTCGATGGATCATGGTGAGATGTCAGCCGATGGTGGCATCATTCAGCAGAATATCGAAGCTCAGATCACAGATGTGCATGACCTATACTCTACCTATGGTGAGTTCATGGCTACTGGTAATGATCCAACACTTGGTCAGAACAGTTCACTCCTGTACAATGAGAGAGCGGCTACTGCTACGGGTCGTTCAGCAGGTGCGTCTGCTTCAGGTGTAGCTCCAGCACCTGAAGCACCTGCATAATCTTTAGCCTAACATGGTACTATGAGGGTAGCCGTACCCTCTACAAATAAACGGACAGGATGAAAATAAAATGACAATCAATTTATCACAACTCTTTGAGTTGATGTCTCCTCTTACTCAACTCTGTCAAAGAGAAAGAGAAGTAGACCTTAAAGGTATTAAGGTCTTCATCAAGCACCTCACTCCAAAAGAGGAGCTTGAGGTACAGAAAATGTTGCCCGAACTTGAGGGTTCATCTGCTGTTGAGTTTGCGGACACCTTTCGTAGAGAGACACTTGCTCGGTCTATCATTCAAGTAGGTGATCTCGATTTGCGTGGTTTAAAAGAAATCGAGACAGGCGACACATTACCAAATGGTAAAGCAGTTAAGGTTTCTAAAGAAGAAGCAGTTGTTCAAGTAATGGACAGTTGGTCTAAGTATGTACTATCTAAGTTATTCGAGCAGTATGGGCTTCTATCAGAGGAGCTAGAGCAAGGACTAGACGAGAGTTTAAAGATAAACATTGAGGACACAGAGGTAGAAAAAGAGCAGTTGAAAGCTCGTATTGAAAACCTTGAAGTTTCTCAAAAGTTAGAAAATCTTGAGAACGATGAAAAAGAAGTACCATGAAGCCATACACGACTACATTAAGACTGGTGGTCAAGGCTTAGTAGTCTCTGTTAAAAAGGGATATACACTTCGGTTTCGACTACCTATGCTCGAAGATGTACATCGTAGTGATGACTATGCTGAGTACGAGGTCGAAAAAAGCTCTTTCATCTTGGCTAGGACTTTGCAGTCTATTGGGGGGTTTGATGTCTCTCAAGATGTCTCGTTTGAGGTCTTAAAACACTTTCTATCTTGCCCTCGTTTTACTACGAGAGTCATAAGATATTACTGGTGTTGTGTGAAGGAGTCTCACTCTTTTGCGAGTTCCTTTGAAGCGTTTTGCTATACACATCAGTCTCGTGTTTTGTGGGAAGAGTGGAAACAAGCATCTCGGTTCGGGATGACTTTTACAGCACAGAGCTTTCCCCTCACCGATTTACAAAAGAGTTGGATCGCCTATAACGAAGCAGAAGATAAGAAGGGTGATATAGAAGACGAATGGGGTCGGGCGTTCTTCATTGCTTCTTCAATGAACCCTAAAGGTGTTCAAAAAGCACAGAGGGATTGGGAAGGGCGAAAGAAGAAAGAATCGGAGTATCGAGAGAGGTTAATCGAGGAGGCGAATAAAGGTGATTTAAATGATGAGAAGAAAGAAAAACTCAAAGCCGAGAAATCGGTAGAGGAGCTACAGGGCGAGTATTGGGATTGGATTGAGGGTAAAGAGGACAATCACGATAAAGCGGTGAAAGAATATAAATCCCAAGTGATGGAGCACATGGAGAAAAGAAAAGGATTTCTTAGTCGTCAAGCACAAGAAGCTCGTGAAATGGCGATGCAAGTTCACGAGATGAATAGTTTATCTATGAGTTCACCTATTAGAGCATACACAGATGAAGAGGTGGCTCAGATGACTCAAGGAAGAGAACGAAGCACGATTAACTTTGATGAAGGTCAAGAATACTCTGAACATCTTTCCAAGAGATACTTTAAGTCACAACAAGTCCCTGGTGGCAAGATGCCATCTTTGCAAGAGCAGATTGCGAACAGACCTTTACCGAAGTTAGAGAGGTAAGATCATGGCTAACACTACAGAGTTAACGGACATTTTTTCAACTGTTCTTAAAGAGATCAACGAGTCTGGTCAGTCTGACATATTAAAGGGGTCAATCGGGTCGATTAAAGACCTACAAGCTGTCCTTAAAGAACAAGACAAACTCATCGACAAGACTCTTAGGGCAGGCGATGAGAAATCTGCAATGCGTATC